>Ga0214192_1001113_pt1 | contig 15324 bp, 11 predicted proteins | sample TroBogEpilimnion_44_FD_153030 | JGI IMG/M metagenome (GOLD analysis project Ga0214192, IMG submission 153030) | Freshwater microbial communities from Trout Bog Lake, WI - 29JUL2008 epilimnion | ecosystem: Environmental > Aquatic > Freshwater > Lake > Epilimnion/Euphotic zone | place: Trout Bog... | reverse complement strand
TCCGATCTCCCAAAGATCGATCACCTGTGCTTTTCCATTGATCCGCAGGCCGGAAAGGGAATCGTGGATACACGGCGTCGACCAGCCCGCGTAAAACGGCGGCGTCTGAATCCTGTATTTCGGCGAAGGCTTGCCGAAGTCCTCGTCGCTGCCTTTGTCGACGAACGAATTGTAGCGGGCCACCGTTTCTTCCAGCACCGCCCCGCTCATCGGCTCCTTCTGATACTTGCTCACGATCCGGCCCGCCAGTTCGCGCAGCGAGTTTGCCGTGAAGAACCAGCCGTCGGGATTCACGTACGGCGGCGCGCAGGTCCACTTTTCGCGCTGCACCGCATCGGCATCGAAGATGGCCCAGATCGGCCCGCCGCCCTCGCCCTTGCCGCCGTTGACTTCGAGGCACGGATTCCACCAGTCGAAGCCCGTCGCCAGTTCATTCACAAAGCGCCGCCCCGTCTGGTTCACCTGGATGACATTCTGAAAATCGGCCACCTGCAGTCCAATGGCGCGCGCGATTTCTTTGATCGGGCTGTCCTTCAGCTTCTCGCTCCGGCTGCCTCCGCCCTGCGGGTAGCCGTATTGATTTCCGATCACGATGGGCTTTTCGAAAATATGTGAACGAGACTGTGTCTCCACCGTCTGGTTGGCAGCGCCCCACAGCGCCGCACCCACCTGCATCGCCGCGATTTCGCCATCGCCCGTCTGCTTCGAATACGGTTCGCCCACCACCTGATATTCCTCGCTGAGCCGCGGATCGAACATTCTGCGGAAATTTACATTGCTTGTGTGGCCGCCCGTGCCCAGCACCACGCCCCTGCGGGCCTCGATGTTGAGCGCCTTGCCCTCATGCGTCACCGTGATTCCCAGCACCCGGCCGGCGAACGGCGCCTCGCGCACGAGGCCCGTCATGCTGTGCCGCAGCAGGATCTTCACGCCGACCTTTCTTGCGCTCGCCTCCAGCGGCCGCATCAGCGCCGTGCCGTTGCCGCCGTTCGGCGCATACGCGTTCGCCTCGCCGCTCCACTGCAGCCTTTGCGCGCGCTTCACCGTCTGCGGACCGCCGTCCGCTCCATCCGGCGAACGATCCGGAAACTGCACGCCGTGCGCCAGCAGAAAATCGAACGTGGCGACGCTCTCATCGCAAAAGGCCCGAATGATTTCCCGGTCGCTGAAACGATAATCGTGCCAGTGGATCAGATCTTCATACATCCGGTCCGGCGTGTCTTCAATGCCGTACTTCTTCTGCAGACTCGTTCCGCCGCCGAGCGCGATATTGCCGCCGCTTTCAATCGCATGTCCGCCGATGTCGTAGTTCTGGTCGACGACAATCACGGTGGCGCCTGCTTCGGCGGCCGTGATCGCGGCCGGAAGCCCGCATGCTCCGGCGCCCACCACGACAACGTCGGCCGTCAGATCCCAGTGCCGTTTCACGGTCGCGGCCGCGGCGAACTGCGCGCCCGGTGCGCCCAGCACTGTTGCTTCCAGTCCTGCCGCTCCCAGTCCTGCCGCACCCAGTCCGGCAGTCGCCCTGCGAAGAAACCCTCTGCGCGGCAACGCAGCGGCGTTCGAGTCACTTTTATTCATGCACCCATTCTCCTGCAGCGGTGACGGCTCTATTTTCCGACCATGAGGATCGTAAACGTGCCGGGCAACACCTGGCCCTTCGCCGCGCCGCCCCGGCCCCTGCCGCCCTTCTCTCCGTCCTTGCCCGCATTGCCGTTGCCCGCGTTCGGTGCCGCGCCGAATTCAGCGGAAATCAGAATCACGTGATTCGTCTTCGTATCCAGCGCGCACGTTTTGGCTCCCGGCATCGTCGGCAAATCCTGTTCCAGCACGAAGCTGGTCGGGCTCACTTCTTTTACGATGGACAGCGTCCCGCCGTCGCCCGAACTGAAGGCCTCCAGCGTGTTCGGATTGAACACCATGCCGTCATTGTCCGGCGAGATCGGCACCGTGTCCAGAATCCTGCCGGTATCCGAATTCAGCATCACCATGCTGGCCGGGTTGTGGCAGGCCGCGAACAGAATATGGTTTTTTGCGTCCATTCCCAGGCCGCCGCAGCCTCTCGCTTTCGCGGCCAGATCGTAGTGTCCCGTCACCGTCAGCGTCTTCGCGTCCACCACTTCAATGCCGTTCAGTTCCGCCACGTCGATATACACGTGGCCCGCCCCGTCCGATGCCGCCTGCTGCGGCGCGCCCCCGAGATCGAACGACTTGAGAATCGATCCATCTCTGCCATTGATCGCCGTCACGTTCGGCGACGGATGACTCAGAATGTACGCCGTCTCGTTGAACGGGTCGAAGAAAGCCCCGTCCGGATTGCCCTTCGTGTCGATCTTGCGGATCGGCAGCAGCGTCCTGATGTCGAACATCGTCACCGGAGTGCTGGTCGCAAACCCAAGCCCCGACTTGTGATCGATCACCGCGCCGTGCGCCCCGGTCATCGGCACCTCGCCAACCTTTTCCAGCGTGTCCAGATCGTACACGGAAATCTGCGGCGGCGTGCTGCGGCGCGCAATGTACAGGCGGCGGCCTTCCACGTCCACGTTGACGTAGTCGAAGCCGCCGTCGCCGCCCACCTTTGCGGCGCGCAGAATCTTATACGGCCCCGTGGCGGGCGCCTGCTGCGTCCAGCCCGTCGCCATGACGAGGATCGTTGCGGCAGCTACTCCTAAAGCGGTGCGAAACATGAAAAAGCTCCTGAGTGTGTTGTTGCTTTCGGCCGAGTGGAGTTTACCATAAATGATCCGGCAGACCGTTTGCCGCGGCGGCCCGTCGCGCGCCGCGTGACCTTTTGGTTTTGTGACCTTTTCGGCCACAGCGGGCGGCACCCGTTTCAGCTATATTGATTCAGTGGGTGAGCCGGACACGCCCCGTGCCCCGGACCCGTGTCCCTGAAAGGTGACAAACATTAATGACGACGCGCAATGGGACTCGGTTGATTCAGGCTGCGGCCGTTGCTTCCGCTGGTTTCTTTCTTCTTTGGACCGTAACGCGCGATAAGAGCGTACCCGTCGTTCACGCGCAGCAGCAGGACTCGTGGACGACTCCGGCGGCGCTGCATTCGGAAGTGCGCCTGATCGAAGAACGCGATTCGAAGGGTCCTGCAGCATTCCCCATCGCCCCCGGAGACCTGCTTTTCTTCACCAATTCCGGTAGCTTCTACGGAGGCAGGAACACCCTCAACTCCGTTGTCGTCATCAACGCGAAGACCAGGAAGCCGATTGCGGTCTCGGACCTCGATCCGAAGTACACGCAGAAATTCGGCAGCCACGGAATCGGCGTCTCTCCCGACGGAAAGTACGTTTATCTGCCCAGCATGCTGAGTAACCACGGCCCGGAAGGTCCGACGCCGAACACCGTGCTGGTGCTCGACGGCCGGACGCTGAAGATCCATCAGGTGATCGCGGAGGGAGCGCCCCCGCATCACGTCAAAGTGGTTCGCCTCGCGTCGGGAAAACAGCTCATGCTGGTGGAACCTTTTGATGCGACAGGTAAAGGATTCTTCCTGATGGATCCGGCCAACGACAACAAAGTGGTCGCGGGCATGACCATGGCGGATCTGGACGGCCAGCCCTACGCCGGCTTCTCGTCTCCGGACGGCAAGTATCTGTATTACTCGGTGCCGCCGCTTGAGTTCACGCGGCAGCGTCCCAGCCGCCTGGCCAAAATCGACATGAGCACCTGGAAGGTGGTGCAGTATCTTGCGACCGCAAAACGCCCCTTGTGGACCGTATTTTCAATGGACGGCAAGTGGGCGTGGCTGAGCAACTCCGCCGAGGACAAGATTCAGAAGATCCAGAGAGCGACGGCTCCCGGCGAGGAAGACAAGATTGTGGCCGATGTGCCCGTGCCGCCGGGACCGTACGGGCTGCGTATGGTCAACGACGACAAGGAACTCTGGGTGGCCGATAAGGGAGAAGGCAAGCCGCGCCCCGGTTCGTCGATGACGGTGATCGACACCGCGACCAACATGGTCACGCACACGATTCAGACGGACTGCCTGAGCAACGATCACCTCATGCTCTCGCCCGACGGCTCGGAAATATGGGGCACGTGCAATGCGTCGCATGAAGTCGTGGTCGTGGACACAAAGACGTACACCCTCAAGGCCCGCATCCCCATGCCGAATGGCGGCGACAGTCACGGCGGCAGCTTCGTTCTTTATCCGCGTGGCGCCGATGGCCCCGGGGAAGTCGTCTCGGATCAAAACGGCTTGCAGGGCAGTGTGCTCGAAGCGGCGCTGAAACGCGCGGCCGCGACGAAGGGACGCTGATATGCCGCCCACGGCAGCGCTTCCGGAAGATCCGCGGCCCGCGGAAAATCCGGCCACAGAGCAACCCGGGCCGACTCCGGTTTATCCCGCCGCGGGAAAAGTCAGCCGGGCGCGCTGGATGCGGGCGGCGGCACTGGCGCTGATCGGTCTGATCGCTGCGTGGTCGTGGCTCTTCGTCGTCTCCAAATGGGGCCCGACCAACCGCATCGACATCCTCACGTTCAAGGCGGGCCTGACGTCGCAGATCATGCGCGCGCTCATGCAGGAAGCGCACGGGGCGGGACGCCACGATCACGCCTCGGCAATGATCTCGGGGATCTACGCGACGCCCACGTACTTCTCCATGACCGAGCAGAACGACGACGCCGCCAAATACCAGCCGGACAAGTTCGCCGTGTTCTATGTGTTTGAAGACATCCACATGGGCTCGCTGAGCAAGACGCCGCCGCCTTTTCGGCTTCGAATGGACGATGGCCGTACGGTAGCGGCGCTCGACAACGACATCGTGCGCGATTCCTTCCACCATCGCGCAACGGTGGTTCGTTTCCCGCTTACCGATGCTGCGGGAACTCCGCTTTTCAGCGACCGCACGAAAGCGTTCGATCTGGTAACCGACGACCACAGCATGCCCGGTATGGTCATGGAACAGACCATGCACTGGAGTCTGCCGATCGTTTATCCCAAAGACACGCTGGGGGCCCCGGAGCTTTCCCTGTCCACGCTGTTCGCCCTGATGGCGGGTCTGCTCGCGGTGCTCTCGCCCTGCCTGCTGCAACTGACGATTTACTACACGTTCGCGCTCGCCGGCGTGAGCATGCACCAGGGCATGAGCGATCTTCCGGCGGCGCGCGCGCGCGTGGTGCGGACGGCCCTGTGGTTCATCGGCGGCTTCACGATTGTATTTACCGTGACCGGTTCGCTTGCGGGCCTCGCCGGCCAGAAGCTGCAGAGTTCCGGCATCATGGAGCGGCTGAACCGGCCGCTTTCGATCGTGGCGGGAATCGGCGTCCTGCTGTTGGGCATCTGGGTGGGGGCCAACGCGGGCGCTCCGGGACTATGCAGACTGCCGGGATTCGCACGGCCGCGCGGAGAATCGAAGCTCATCGATTCCCTGAAGATGATGTTCATGGGATCGGCGTTCGCCATCGGATGCTCCACCTGTTTCGGAGGAGCGCTGTTTATCTCTTTGATGATTTATGTGGGAGCGGTCGGCTCGGCGGCCCTGGGCGCGTTCGCGTTGTTCCTGTTCTCGCTGGGGATTGCGGTGCCGTATCTGCTGGCCGCGTTCTTCCTCTCGCGGGCGCTGCCGCTGCTCGGTACCCTGCAGAAAGCGGCCTCGGGAATCGGACTGGTCTGCAGTGTTGTGCTGACGTTTTTCGGCGTGCTGCTGATCAGCGATAATTTTCACGTTCCCAGCAATCTGCTGTACCGGTTGTACCTGGGACTTTGATTGAGCGGGCCGATTGTTGCGAAAATGGTCAGGCTTATGAAAATGATCGCAATCGGTCTCCTGATGCTCATCCCCGTGGCCGGCGTCTTCGGTTTCGCCGACGAACTTCCGGAGGCTCCCGGCCGTGACGTGGTTGTGAAAGCCTGCACGGGCTGCCATACCGCCGGACATTTTACCCAGCATCAGTATTCAAAGGAAGACTGGAAGGCGACGGTGGAAACCATGATCATGTACGGCGCCGATGTCAAAGGCGACCAGATGGACACGATCGTGAACTACCTCACGAAGTTCTACGGCCTGAAGACCGTTTCACGGCAGTAGCCGGCTTCACGGTAGCAGGCGGCTTCACGGCAGCAGGCGAAAGACCAGCGGCCCGATCCACATTTCGAAAATCACCGCGCCGGCCAGGAATCCGGCTACATAAGTCATGGAGCTTTTGACTCCCTGCGCCGCGAGGACGTGTTGCCGGAAGGGGCACCCGTTGGCCAGTGTCGAAAATAGTCCAACGCCGAAGCCTCCCGCGATCGTCAGCGCCAGCGTCACGGCATCCGGCACCGCAAAGGCGAACTGAGGCGCGATGCCCAGCGCGATCGCGATCGAAAACGCCAGCCATGCCGTGACGGCAAACGCGATCAGCCCCTTCAGCAAATACGTGTCGCGGACCAGGATGAAATCGCGAATTCCGCCAATGAAACAAAGGCGCGACCGCTGGCCAAGGTAGCCGAGTATCAACCCGATCGCGAACGTCGCCACTGCCGCCGTCACCGCACCGCCCTCCAGCGCAGCCAGTATGTTCCGGCAATCACGCCGGCGGCCATTCCGGCGAAGCCGAGAATGCCGAGTCTTTCGCCGGCGGCCGAGCGCAGCAGCAGCCGAACCGAACAGCCCCCGGCGAGCAGAGCGCAGTTCATGACCACGACGCCGCACGCGAAAGTCCTGAAGGGATTGTCCGGGCTGCGCAGGCGGAACTCTCCGCTCGAAACGGCGGCGAAGAGCGCCCCGAGCAGGACTCCAACGGTGGTCAGCACGGGAAAAACGAGAGAGGCGTCGGCAACCGTGAGCCGCGTGTGGAAGAGCCTGTTGATCGTCCAGTCCACCAGATCACGGCCATGGCAGGCCATGCAGACCCCATAAGCCTCCGGCGGTCGCACCGCAAACAGCGTTCCCGCCGCAACTGCGAGCAGGCCAAATGCGACGCCGGCCGGAACAGCGGTTACGCGCACGTTTTCCTCCATTCATCGGAACGCGGCGTGTACCGGTGGACGTCTTCGACCTGCACTTTGTGGGCGGCCAGCGCCGCGAGCGCGGCTTCTCGCTGTGCATACTCGAAGCGCAGAGCAACACCGCAGTTCGGGCTAAGATCCTTCGGCCCGGGTATGAGTTGCGCGGTCATTCCGGCCCGTTTGAGTACAGCTTCGGCGCGAAGCGCGTAATGGGAGGCGAAGAAGCTGATCAGGCCATCCGGCTGTTTGCCCGTCATGTACCGGTCCCTCCCGGGTTCAGTCTTTCCCTCGCGGACCACGCCGCAATTTCGGCAAGCGCCTGCAATGCAGTCTCAACTTCATTCTCCCGATTGAACCACCCGAAACCGAAGCGTACTGTGCCCATGGGAAACGTCCCCAGCGTGCGGTGCGCCGCGGGCGCGCAGTGCAGACCCGGGCGGCACAGAATGCCGAAAGACTGATCGAGAATCGAAGCGACTTCCGAAGGAGCGGCTCCGGCTATGTTGAACGAAACGACGCCACATCGCAGCTCCGCATTCGCGGGTCCGTAAACGGTGAGGCCCGCAATCTTCGCTGCTCCTTCGAGAAAGCATTTCACCAGACCAAGCTCGTGCGCGCGGACCCTTTCCACCCCGATATCCGCAAGGAAGCGGACGGCCGCGCCCAGGCCGGCGATTCCGGCAACATTCGGCGTGCCGCTTTCGAGTGCGTCCGGCAGAAAGTCCGGCTGCGTCTCCAGCGCTGAGTTACTGCCGGTGCCGCCGCGCATCTGGGGACTCAGCTCAACACCTTCCGCGATATAAAGGCCGCCGGTTCCGGTGGGGCCCAGCAAACTTTTATGGCCGGTGAAAGCGAGCAATCCCACGCCCAGCGCCCGGACGTCGATGGGCACCGCGCCGGCAGTCTGGGCGGCATCGACCAGCAGGAGAATTCCGTGTTGTCGCGTGAAGTCAGCCAGTTCCGCCAGAGGCATCAATGTGCCCGCGACGTTCGACGCATGAGTCGCCACCAGCAGACGCGTCGCCGGGCGCAGTGCGGCGCGCAGCGCGTTCCAGTCGAGCGTGCCGTCGTCCGCGCAGGCAGCCACCGTCAACGCAACGCCCGTCGTTTCGAGGTGACGCAGCGGACGCATGACGGAGTTGTGCTCGAGGCTGGTGGTGACCACATGATCGCCTGGGCGCAACAGGCCGCAGAGCGCCAGATTCAGCGCGTGCGTCGCATTGGAGGTGAACACGATCCGGCTCGGGTCATCCGCTCCCAAGAGCCGGCCGACAGTCTCACGCGATGACTCCACCATGCGCGCCGCCGCAACCGACATGCTGTGGCCGGACCGGCCCGGGTTGCCTCCGAACCCGCCCAGCCAGGCGCCGACGGCCTCCCGCACGGCCTCCGGCTTGGGCCATGAAGTGGCCGCGTTGTCGAAGTAAATTGGAGTCGGCACCGATTTATCTTCCCAGCAGGCGTTCATCGTTCAATAACTCGGGCCGCGGTTGCGGCGTCTGCAGCAAGTCACTGCACTGCCCCAGCCCCAGACGGGAGTGTCCGTCAAAGTCGATCCGGACGAAATGCACTTCGGGAAATTCGGTGAGGCTGGCAATCAGCCCGAGCAGCACGCTTCGCATCAGGTAGGGCTTTTCCGTCGCGAGAGTGTGGAGCGACGGCGTGTAGGAAAGGTTGATGGACACCAGCGCTTCGGCTGGAGCGAAGGTGTACTTCAACAGTCTGACGTCGGCCGGAAGGCCGGTCAATGCCGCACCCGGCGGCGCTTGCAGAAATCGGTCGACCGCATCGCGGGGCGTGCCGGCGGAATCGGGTACCGCGACGAGGCCCGCCGCCGAAGGATAGTAAAGGAGCGGAACCCGCGGGGCCGCTTCCACGACAGTCTTTCCCGCGGCGTTGACTGACACGGCGCGCACGCCGGGCAACGCAGTCAGCGTCTCAACAATGGCGGCAACGGCCTGTTCCCCGTCATTCGCGCCAAACTCTCGGGAAAGATCCACTCGCGCGATGCCGTTTTCCAGCCGAAAAGATGTGACTTCGGCGGCAGGCGGGATGGCGTCGCGGAGCCCGCTGGCGGCGGCGGGGCCGGCAATCAGAGCGCGCAGCACGCCACGCGGAAAATCATCGGTTGCGGGCATTCGCCGCGACACCGGAAACAGATGCGGGCCATCGGAAAAGTAAAGTGTGGCGATGCGGTTTTGCTCGCGGATCCGCAACCAGGGAAGCTCCTTCCCCGGCGGCAGACTTCTCAGCCAGAAGCCGGCCAGCAGCACCGCACCCGCACCGAGCACGGGCAGGACGGGCCGCCGCCAGTGACGTATTCCGCGCCGGATCATTTCGCCAGAACCATCGGCCAGTGAACTCCTCTCGCATTATAGGTGTCCGCGGGCGCGCGAATTGCTTCCGGACGCTCTGCAACTGAGACGGCAAGGGGCCCATGCTCACGTTGAACGGTCCGGCCCGCGGTTCGGCGCTCCATTGCGCCCCCCGCGCACCACGGCGACACAACACGGCGCCATCCCGCTTCCGGCCGAAGCGACTTCGCAGCTTGCGGAAGCCTCGTTCGCTCCTGCTTGTTCGCCAGCCTGCATTGGTTCATTCACCTGAAGCAGGGGTTCATTCACCTGAAACAGGGGTTCATTCACCTGAAACAGGAACTTCTCGCGTTGCCGTGACGCTCCCGTGAATTTGCTTTTGCCTGGCTCGCGCTTCTGTTATTCTGAGGCTCTGATTTGACTCAAATTCGGAGGACTGAATGACGCTTTCCCGTTGCCTGCTGGTGCTGGGCTTTTGCGGAGTTGGTTTCTGCGGAATCCTCAGCGCGCAGGCCGTCAATTACAGCTATGACGCGGCCGGCCGATTAAACGGCGTCACGCTCCCCAACGGCAAAGTCATCACATACACATACGATGCGGCCGGCAACCTGCTGCGACGCATCGTCGCCACTCCCGCCGCCGGACCGGCGCCGGTCTCTTCCTCCGCCGGCGTCCTCAACGCGGCCAGCGAACAGGGCAGCGCCGTCGCGCCCGGCGAAATCGTCGTGATCTACGGCACCGGTATCGGCCCTGCCGCGCTCGCCAATTTCCAGATCTCGCCTACGCAGTTTTTCGAGTCCTACACCGGCAACACCACAGTCTCTTTCGACGGCATTCCCGCGCCGCTCATCTACTCCAGTTCCGGCCAGACGGCAGCCATCGTGCCCTACGCGCTCGCCGGCAAGATCCAGACCCAGATGGTCGTCACCTATCAGGGCAACGCCTCCGCGCCGGTCACGCTCCCCGTCGCCGCCTCCGCCCCGGGGCTCTTCTCCGCCAACGGCAGCGGCACCGGCAACGGAGCCATCTCCAATCAGGATGGCTCGGTCAACTCACCGTCCAATCCCGCCGCGCGCGGCTCCGTCGTTGTGCTCTACGGCACGGGGGAAGGCCAGACCACTCCCTCGGGCGTCGATGGCCGCATCGCCAATGCCATCTACCCCAAGCCCGTGCTGCCCGTAAAAGTCAGCATCGGAGGCGTCGACGCCACCTCGGGCGTCCTCTACGCGGGCGCCGTCCCGACGCTCGTCGCCGGCGTTTTCCAGATCAACGTCACCGTGCCAGCCAGCGTGCCTGCCGGCGCGGTGCCTGTGGTGGTGACTATCGGCTCTGCATCCAGCCAGTCCGGACTGACCGTATCGCTGAAATAGGAGACAGCCATGAGAATCCGCACCCGCACTCTGCAACTCGAAGCTCTGGCGCTCCTTCTGCTCAGTCCCCAGGCCTGGGCCTGCACCGCTCCTCTTTGGAACCTGCAAACCACAACCCTCCAGCTGGGGCAGGTCCCCATCGGTACCGCGATACCGATTACCATCAACGGGACCGCCACCGGCTACAACGGCTCCAACGGCGGGCCCGTTACGGTGTCTCCTTCGGCAAGCGGTCCGCTGACCTTTAGCGGTTTCAGCACCAACCTGATTCCCGGCAACATGCTGCCGTTCACTTTCAGCGGATCGCTCACCCCGACTCAGCCGGGCCTGCAGACCGGCTCGCTCTCCTTCCAGCCCTATTGCGGGACTTTTACCACCAGCCCGTCAATGGTTCAAATCACCTATACCGGCATCGCGACTACGTCATCGGTGCCGCCGCCTTCGGCCCTTTTCCCGTACGTCGGGTTGTTCGGCGAACCCGTCTCCACCACAACCGGCGAACTCTTCGGCTACGATGAAACCGCCGACCTCTCCGTCCGCGGCCCCTTTCCGCTTACCTTCCAGCGCTATTACGGTTCGCTGCTCGGCGTCAATAAAGTCGCCAGCGCGCTCGGCACAAACTGGATGAGTAACTACGACGTTTCGCTTGCCGTCACAGCTTCCACCGCCACCGTCACGCTCTTCCGCGGCAAGACCGTGACCTTCAAACAATCCGCCGGCGCCTGGCAACTTTCCAGTACCGAGCAGCGCCCGTTCCAGCTCATCGCCGCCGGCAGCGGCTATCGCTTCCTCGATCCCCGCTCCGGCGTCATTTACAGCTTCAACTTATCCGGCGCCCTTACCGCTCTGCAGGATCGCAACGGCAACACCCTCACCATCACGCCCGGCCCCGGCGGACCCACCCAGGTGGCCGATGGTCTCGGCCGCACCCTTACTTTCACTTACACCGGCGCGAATCTGACGAAAGTGCAGGATCAGGCCGGCCGTTCCGTCACCTTCGCCTATACCAGCGGCAATCTCACCTCGTGGACCAACGCCGCCGGCAAGACCACCACCTTCGCCTACACCGCCGCCGGTACGCTCGGCGGCCTCATGACCACTTCCACCCGCCCCGCCGGCAACCAGCCCCTCAGCCAGACTTACGATTCCCAGGGCCGCGTCGCCACCCAATCGCACGGCGTGGGCGCCACCATGACCTTCACCTACAATTCCAGCGGCAACGGCGCTACCGTTGCCACCCCCGGCGGCCCCACCCTGACCGACGTCAACGATGGCAATAACAACCTGACCTCCACGTCCGACTCAACCAATCTCTCGAGTAAGTTCACTTATGACAGCAGTAACCGGATCCTGACCTCCACCAATCGCGCCGGCGCCACCGAATCGTTCAGCTACGATTCCGCCAGCGGCCTCCCGTCCTCGCATACCGATCAGGCCGGCTTCAAGACAACTTACAAATACGCCGCCTCCACCGCCAACGGCTTCACTTATTACGATCTCGCCAGCGTCGGTTACCCCGATGGCACTTCCGTCACCTACACCCGCGACGCCAACGGCAACGTCCTCGCTCACACCGATCAGGCGGGCAACAAAACGCAATTCACCTATAACGCCGCCGGCCAGATCCTCACCACCACGAGCCCCACCGGCTCCGTCACCACCCAGACATACGGCTCCGATGGTATGCTCGCTTCCTCGCAGCGTTCCTCGGGTGAGTTAACCAGTTACACCTACGACGCCGCCAAACGCCGCATCCTCGTCACCAATCCGGACGGCACCACGCGCGCCACCACCTACGACGCCCTCGACGCCGTCACCAGCATCACCGACGAACGCGGCAACATCTCCGGCGCCACCTTCGACGCCAACGAAAATCTCCGTACCGCCTACGACGCCCTCAACGCCGTCTCCTCCTTCTCCTACGATGCCGACGACCGCACCACCACTTCCGTCGACGCCCGCGGCGCCACCACCACCCGCGCCTGGGACGCCGCGGGACGCCTCCAGTCCGTTACCGATCCCACCGCCGTCAGCACCAGCTACACCTACGATTCCCTGAACCGCCCCACCCAGATTCTCGACACCGCCCTGCGCGGACTCACTCTCAGCTGGGATCAGGAAGCGCGCCTCAGCAGCGCCACCGATGCGCTCTCCCGCACCACCACCTTCACTCGCGAGCAGCGCGGCCTGGTCACCGCCACGAAAACGCCCAAAGGCGAAACCTCGTCCTTTTCGTATGACTCCATGGGGCGCCGCTCCTCCACCACGGACCCGCTCGGCCGCGGCACCACTTTCACCTATGAAGCGCGGGGGCGCCTGGCTTCCGTCGCCATGCCCGGCGGCGTCTCGTCCAAATACACTTACGACGCGCTCGGCCACCTCACCGCGAAGACCGACCCGCTCGGCAACGCCTGGAACAGCGCTTACGATTCGCAGGGCCGGCTCGCCGCCGTCACCGACCCGCTCGGCCAGTCCACCTCGCTGAAGCGCGATTCCCGCCGCCACGTCTCCAGCGTGACCTTCCCGCAGAACCTCGGCAGCGCGCAGAATACTTTCGATGCCCACGGCAACCGCACCGCCGTAAACTACTCGGACGGCACCGCCCTGACTTACACCTACGATGCCAATAACCGCCTCACCAGCGCCAACGGAATTACTCTCGCCTACGATGCCAACGGCCGCATCAGTAACTCCAACGGCCTCCTCATCGGACGCGACGCCGCCGGTCGCATCGCCTCTGTAACTTACGCTCCCGGCAAGGTCGCGCACTACACGTACGAATCCCGCGGCCTGCTCTCGCAGGTCACCGACTGGGTCGGCGGCACCACCAGCTTCACCTACGATGCCGCCCATCAGCTCACCTCGCGCACGCTGGCCAACGGCGTCACCGAAACCTACACGTATGACGCCGATGGCCGCGTCGCCTCCATCCAGGCCGCGCAGGGCTCCACTGCCATCTCCTCCATCGCCCTCACGCGCGACGCCGATGGCCGCGTCACCAGCGCCGTCCGTTCTGCTCCCAATGTCCCGAACGTCCCCACCGGTTACTTCGGCAACGCCTTCGACGCCGCCTCGCAGGCATGGGGTTCCGGCTACGATCCCCTCGGCCGCGTCACGCAGGATGGTCTCACTGGCCGTACCTACACCTGGGACCTCGCCTCGCGCCTGACTTCTTACTCCGGCTCGAACGGCACAGCATCCTTCACTTACGACGCCAACGGCCAGCGCATCTCTTCCACCACCGGCGGCGTCACGCAAAACTATGTTCTGAACTATGCCCTGCCCAGGTCCTCGGTTGCTACGGTAAAAACCGGCGGCTCCGACCTCCGCTATTACATCTGGCTGCCCAACGGCACGCTCCTCGAAAGCGTGGAAGCCTCCGGCGGCGCGCGCCACTTCTATCACTTCGATGAATCCGGCACCACCAATTTCCTTACCGGCGATTCCGGTGCCGTCACCGACAGTTACGCCTCCACTCCCTACGGCGAAACCATGATCCAGACCGGCACCACGCCCAATCCCTTCACCTTCCAGGGCGCCTTCGGCGTCATGCAGGAAGGCTCTACCGGCCTTTACTACATGCGCGCCCGCTACTACGACAGCGCCTCCGCCCGCTTCATCGCCCGCGACCCCGTCAACCAGACCGACCCCCGCGCGATCCCGCCTTACCAGTTCGCCTACTCGAACCCGGTAGAGCGAGCCGACCCCAGCGGCATGAATCCGGGAGACGAAGCCGCCGTGGCGCTCTTTTTCATCGACGCAATGTTTGGAGAAAAGGCAATTTCGAACTTTCTGCCAGGTCTGGTGCAACCGGATCTTTCCAGCTCGCTGTCCATGTCGGGCCTCTCGGATCAAGTCTTCGCATCCAGCGGTACAGAACTGTCCAACACCGATTTGAACTCCATCGACTGGGGCGCCGGCCAACCGTCAACCTTCAGCTGGTCCAGTAGTTCTCCGGCCTCGGGGCCTTCTTTCGGTGATCTCAACGCGTTCGATCCCGGGTTGAATGACATCGTTTCCGATGTCGAACTCGCGCTCAACGCCGCTTTTGACGAGGCCATGGACCCCACGCTCGCTGCGCCCGCGCCTGCGGCTGCTCCCCAGGAACCTTCCGAAGCGGAGCGTGCGCTTCCCTATGTATCCTCGCTCCTGGCATCCTCACTCCGGGGCGGCAACACCGGCGCCGATTCGCCCGTTTCGAATATTCCATTCGGGCCTTCCTGCATGGGAGGTATTCGATTCCAGCCCGGCCAAAGTCCCTCCGCCAACCCGGTGAGAACCCGGAATCTCCTGGATCTCCTCCGTCCTTCGGGCGTGAGCCCCAGCGTGCAGGATTTTACCCATTGAGTGCCGGCAGCGAGAATCGATCACATGCTGTCGGCTGGATCGGGCGCGGTTCCGCCCCGCAGTTCGCCGTTCGTGGATCCGGAGGCGTTGACCCCGCCGCATCTCTGTCTCTCGTGAATGCTCCGCCAGCCGGGTAACGCAACGGCAATGCGTTCCCCGGCGGCAGCCCATTCCCCGGTCACACCACTCGCCCAACTCTATTCCCCCTCATATCAACCACTTCCCGCTGCGCCCTGCCGCATCCTCACCCGCGCGGGTCCACAATGTGGTCGGTATGAAAAGAACCACCTCCGAAGCCCGTGCCGCAGCCTCGCGTGCCAACGGCTCCAAATCCCGCGGACCTGTC
>Ga0214192_1001111_pt1 | contig 15333 bp, 17 predicted proteins | sample TroBogEpilimnion_44_FD_153030 | JGI IMG/M metagenome (GOLD analysis project Ga0214192, IMG submission 153030) | Freshwater microbial communities from Trout Bog Lake, WI - 29JUL2008 epilimnion | ecosystem: Environmental > Aquatic > Freshwater > Lake > Epilimnion/Euphotic zone | place: Trout Bog... | reverse complement strand
GCTGCACCTGTATAGACCCATAGATCGCCGGTATCTCTAGCAATATAAGCATCGCCCGATGCAGGAGTTGGATCTAAACTAGCAAAGCTAGCAGTAGATGCTGTAGCCAAAGAACCTTTGATATTCACACTGGTACCATCGGCACCGCTTGGACCGCTTGGACCAGTCGGGCCAGAAACACCAGGCAAGGATGGAGCAGCATCTACCCATGCACCCGAATAATATACATAGGTTCTACCGCCGTTCTCGTCATACCATAATTGTCCACAATTAGGAGAACGTGGTGCACATGCTGATAATGTAGCATAAGTTGCCGGACCACTAGGACCCGAGGGACCGGTTGCACCAACAGCACCCGAAGGACCGGTTGGTCCTGTTGCACCACAACCGCCGCCTCCACCACCACTGCCGCAATTGACAATTGCAGGGCTAGCATCTACCCATGTACCTGAATAATATATATAGGTTCTAGCTGTATTATCATCATACCATAGTTGTCCACAAGCAGGCGAGCAAGGGGGTGTTGTAGATATTGCTATGGCATTTCCAGCAGGGCCACTAGGACCGCTGGGACCGGTGCCGCCATATCCGCAGGCTGCAGCACCAGTGTAGGCTGTTACCTGTACGCTGCCATCCGGGAACACTAGACTACCGATTAGTCCCAAATTACTAACGCCGGTAATCTTAACTGTGGCGTTACTGCCACCGCCCTGTAAGGTAACTACATCGTTTAGCTGATAACCCACGCCGGGATTAAAAATAGAAACAGTTTGTACAACACCACCCGATGCAGTATAGCTGATGATCAATCCGCCACCATTGCCACCACGAGCATGTACCTTGCCCGATGCCATATAACTAGTTCCGGGACTGCAAATAACGATACTGGTAACTTCGCCGCTGCTGGCTATTTGGCCCAGTTGCATACCGCCAACATTGAATACCCCTTGAGGGTTTAGGCTAGCAGTATGCCCATTGTTTTTTAGGCTAGATGTAGTTACAGCGCCCGGGCCGGGATTACAAGTAATATTGCTGTAAGAAATGGTTCCTGTCCAAGCAGTGGTTTGACGAGTACCGTCGGGGAATTCTAGATATCCACTTGGATAACATGCTCTGCCACCACTGGGAATAACGAATCCACCACAGGAATTTAATTCTGCTGTGTAAGCTCCGTTGTTTAAGGAACTAACTTCTACCGGTCCCCAACTAACTGTTCCTTCGCCATTATTGTATAAGTATCCAGAAGTTGTTGTAGTTGGTAGTTGTTTGTCTGCAGGTGTACAGGTAATACTGCTGAATGGTACAGTGCCTGTCCATGCAGTGATTTGTTGAGAACCATCCGGATAAACCATTGCACCGCAGGCATTAAGAGAAAAGTTCCAATCACCGTTAGTTAGTGTACTAACTGGGTTTAATCCAACAATAAGAGCTCCGGTAACAGTAGTCGCAGTAGACACATAAATTCCGGGACCTGCACAAATGCCACTGACCAAATTACCTGCAGCATTGCTTAAAATGGTAAAGTTGGTGTTTATCTTTTGGAAAGCATTTCTTAAGCTGTCGCCGTTGCCAGAATTAGGGCCAGTTCCGGTGTTTATATGTTGAATAATTGACATTGTGTGATCCTTGAGCTCCAGAAATATGAGTGTTATGGGTATTTAGTTGCTCTTTGAACAAACCTGTGCTATAATAAAAGGGTAATCTTTACACAGATAAATATTGGTATGAAAGAAAGTAGAACATGGCAACATTGATTCTCAATGCTGACGCAAGTCCAGTAAGTCTACTTCCTTTGAGCACAATCTCTTGGGAAGAAGCAATTCGTTATTTGGTTTCCGACAAAGCCACAGTGCTAGAATGGCACGAAGATTGGATAGTACGCTCTGAAAAGTGGAGTACTCCTGTGCCTGCTGTGATGATTTTGAAGGAATATCAGAAGAAAAAGAACACCGTTCGTTTCTCTAAACTGAATGTGTTCCTTCGCGACGGCTATGCTTGCCAATACTGCGGTGAAGAAGTTACCAACAAGACTGCTACACTAGACCATGTACTACCAGTATCACACGGTGGCAAAACTACCTTTGAAAACTGTGTTTGCGCCTGCTCAAAATGCAATGCCAGCAAGGGCAACAACAAGAAGATTGTGCCAAAAATGAAGCCCTACAAGCCCAGCTATTTCCAACTGGCTGAAAAGCGTAAGAGAATGGATTGGCACCTAGCTCATCCGAGCTGGTCAAACTACTTGGTATAATCAATAAGCCCTACTAGTTAGGGCTTATTTTTCACGGAATGTAATACGACATTTGGTTAAGTCATAGACCGACATTTCTGTGCGAACGCGGTCACCAAGAAGAATTTGGATTTTATGCTGGCGAATCTTGCCACTGACATGCCCTAGCACTAGAGCATTATTCTCTAAACGAACACGGAACATGGAATTGGGCAGGGTTTCTTCTACCACGCCCATCATCTCTATCAAATTATCTTTTGCCACTTGGCTTACATCTCCTTAAATTTTTTCACCTACTGAAAATCCACGCCATACCTTAAAGCGTGGGAATCGTAGACTATACACATTGTCGCTATCTTGGTTCAATGTAGCGGCATCAGCACGAACTTCACCTACTTGTCCAATAATAGCATCTTTGGTTGCCCAAATTTCTTTACGATCTTGGTCAGTCCAGCCACCACCTACACTGACCCGAATAAACTTGCCATCATCTTCGCCTTCGAATAGAATAGCACCCATTTTACCTACATTCTTACCAGTGCCTTCTTCCACTGCCACAGCGGTAAGACTGCACTCAATAAATGGTTTCATCTTGAGCCAAGAGTGACTGCGTTTTGCTTCGTAGGGAGCATCAACACTCTTGATCATAATACCTTCGTAGCCTGCTTCAATGGCGTCTAGATTGTATTGTTTAAATTCCAGTTCACCGATGTAGGTATCTAGATCCACTTCCTTTTGCGGAACGATGTCAATGCTGCCAATCTTATCGAATACAGCCTGCATACTGCGAAGTAGATTACTGCGGCGGCGCTGACCCATAACACTCCTACCTGCTTGGAATTCACTCAATGGGAGAATATCGAACAGCATCAGTCGAGCATCCTCACTTTGGACATCACTCTTACGATGCACTTGCTTCATCAGTGCTTGGAAACTGGAACTAACCATTTCGCCATCGAGCACAATGCTACGCTCAAATAGTGTAATATTAGCTTCAATGGCCGAGGTAATGTGTGAAAAGTTTTCCAACAATTTGCCATTGCGGCTATACATCGTTGCTGTCTTGTTAGCAGCATTGATCACAGTGATGACACGAACACCGTCCAATTTGGGTTCCAGCAACGTCTTGCCTACAATTTTCTTTTCGTGATTAGCACCGTCATGTGCCAACATACACTCGAACAAAGGAATACCTTGAATTTTACTAAATCGACCTGACAAGACCTTGTTTACAGTCTTTTCACTGACACCGCAACGAAGGTCTTTGATAAGGATACGACGATACCAATCATTCCATTGTGCCTTGGTGCTTGCTGACAGTGCCAGTTCAATGGCATCACGAGCAGCGTGTCCGGTTAGTTCACGCATAGCCAGTGCTCGGGCTAGTTCTTTAAAGGCTACCCAGGGCAAGCCCTGTCCTTCCCCACCGCCATGAGTAGGCACTTTCTTAACACCAAAGGTGATCATAGGATCTAGGGCCATTCGAAAGCCTTCAAACAATTCTTGATTGTCTGCTTCAGCTTCGGCTTCGATAATTGCTTCTTTATTCAAACGGCTTGCGTGTTCTTCGAGGCTACGAATAACGATATCACAATGACTCATGGTATTCCTGTTAGTAGAAAATTATATTATACAGGAAAACGAGTCATAGGTCAAATACTAAATGAGCTACCGCAACCGCAGGTAGATTCAGCATTGGGATTTTTTATTACAAATTGGCTAGACATTAGGTCTTCTTTGTAATCAATTTCGGCACCATCCATATACATCATGCTCATGGCATCAACATATACTCGAAATGGGCCTGTGTCAAAAACAAAATCATCTTCATTTTGGACATCGTCAATTTGGAATCCGTATTGGAATCCGGAACATCCGCCACCTTGAACAAATGTACGAAGTGCGCTATTTGGATTACCTTCACCAAATAGAATATCGTTTATTTTACTTTTGGCTGCTTCAGTTATTGTGATCATACCAAATTGTTCTTTTGTTTATAGTCGGCTATTGCTGCCTTCACAGAATCTTCTGCCAAAATTGAGCAATGGATCTTAACGGGTGGCAAGGCGAGCTCTTGGGCAATATCATTGTTCTTAATACTTCCCGCTTGATCGAGAGTTTTGCCTTTAATCCATTCTGTAACAAGGGATGAGCTAGCGATAGCAGATCCACATCCATATGTTTTAAATCTCGCATCTATGATAATCCCATCTTTAACTTTGATCTGTAACTTCATTACATCGCCGCAGGCTGGGGCCCCGGTCAAACCTGTGCCAACATCTTCATCATTCTTATCAAAGCTGCCCACATTGCGTGGATTTTCGTAATGATCGATTACTGCGTCTGAATATGCCATAAATTAACTATAGTCTTTGACTCGGCCGCCGTGAACTTCACTCTTGTCCTTACGGCCTTTAAGTTTGTGTCCGCTGCCTTTAACACCTTGTTTACCTGTGCCATCTGTGTGGCCACTATCGTGTGCTCGCATACCCAATGATACACATTGAGCATAACGAACATTAGATAGTCGTTTGACTTGGCACTGACTTTGGGTAGGAGCGGCCAATTTCTTTTCAGCAAGTAGTTCTATGATACGCATCTTTTATTTATTAAATTATTAGGCGGGCGTTGAATTAAAACTTATCACAATGCGTTCGTCAGATTGGTTAGCTCTAATAGAGCCATGCTGTAACCATCCTGCCCAAATTAGCAAATCACCGGGTTTAGGCGTTAGTGTATAGGTTGTGGCAGTGTATTGAGTAAATCCACCGTGCCGTTCCAATACATCAATATAAGGATTTGGATTTTTAAAAGATATAGGACTACTGAGTGCATCCAAATGTATATACAGCGCACCTGATATAGAACTGAATGAATGGGAGTGGAATTCTAGTTTACTATCCGGACGTTGTATATTGGCCCAACTATTTGCTATTCTTACCTTGTCTATTCCCATAGAGTTAGAGTAGGTATCACAGCATTTAATCAATCTATCCTTGATCGGAATGAACTGATCGATGATGTCAAGCTCATTGTTTCCGCTGGCAAAGGTAGATGATGCATTGCCCGATAAGGCTCCGTGAGGATTATACCTGCGTGATTTAAGATAGTCTTTTATAGTAGCAAGTTCAGTAGCACTGATAAAATCGGGAACCTGATGAACCAGTATAGGAAATATGTTATGTGTTATAGTCACAACACTAGTATATAGATAATATCACAATAGGTCAATGGGATTTTTATACCCCATAAATATCCCACTATGACTTTTAATTTCTTTTTCAAGCGCAACAAAAAAATTGTAGACTGTTTCACAGCCAATCAACATGCTTATAATCTATTCCCTATAAGCTCGTCCTCAAAGAATTTTCCAGACTGGTGGAAAAATACTCCTGCTACTTTAGAAAGAAATAATTCAGCGAATCTTACCATAGAAGTTTCTACAGCCAAAACTTGTCAAGGTATTTTAGATCTTTATAAAAAGAGTTATACACTTCCGCTATGGAGTGATCTGCTAATGGAAACCGAAGAGCAAGGCTGTAGATTTCAATTTGCAGACGGTATTAGTACATTGTCATTTCACGAAAGCATATTGACCAATCATGCGTTTGGCAATTATCTTAATATTAAATTACTCAGCCCTTGGTTCCTAAAAGAGTCATCTGGTGTGAATTTTCTATTCAACCAACCATTTTGGAACATGCCCAATGATATAGATCATGTGCACATTCCTCCGGGCATTTTAGAATTTAAATATCAACACTCTACACATGTAAATTTACTGTTAAGCAAAGGGCATAGGCACAATTGGGCAGCAGGTAGAGCCATGGCCACGTTAACTCCGTTGACCGAAGCTAGCATAGAATTTAGAAATCACCTAGTAAGTGACAGCGAACTAAAGAATATTAGTGGTGCTAACTTACCATTCTTTGTAGGTGCATACCATAAGTCCAAAAAGATCACAGAATCTAAATGTCCCTACAGTAAACAACCTTGATCATTTAAACAGAATAATACCCATTGTCACTGTCTGAGCAATAAAGCCTGCACAGATAGTGGTCAAATATAAGCGATCTTTTTCCAACAAGGCTTTGGCAAACATTGTGGTCAGAGCGGCCCAAATGAATACCATGATGTCCACTGGTGGTAGTTTATCACTGGCACCTGTCAGCACAGAGAACAGGGTAGGAAATGCCGCCATGTGTAGCATGACAATCACAACCCAACCTAGTGCGTGTGCTGATACATTCACAGCATGGTCCTTGATGAAGTGATAGATCAGTTTAGAACCGTTGATGAACAAGGTGAAAAATTTTGTAAGCATATGATTCCTTAATTGTAAAAGATGTGATGACCAATGTGTGCCACAGGCTTCTTGCCCCAATGGGGATCTATGTAATCTCCGTGAAAATATAGCGCATGTTCTAACCCAGGTAACTTATAATTTTCCATTAGTACCTTTTGGGCAGCAATGACGCTTTCTTTATAATTAATATTATTAAGTGGTTTAAACTTAACCTCTCTGTCACACGCCCAACTGAACTCACAGATCACTTTATCATATACTATACTCTTTTGGAATATAGTTCTACAGACATCGCCGGGGAACTTGCCCGAGTTAACACGGTTCATAGTTACAATGGCCACAGCAGCTTTGCCTTCAAATGGTTCACTGCCAGCTTCGTAGTAGACATTCTTGGCTAGACAGCCTATTTGGCGTTCTCTAAATTCTGCTGTGATGTCACTGGTTTCTGCTACTTCGGTATGGGCTATGCGTGTGTCCACTGCCCAATGTAACAGACTTATTGATCCCCATAGCAGTACAGCCATGAGCACCAAGGATATAAATTTGAGAATTGAATTGGGTATCTCAACCCCTTCCATTCCTCGCTCGTTCGCAATCGTAGTCATAAAGACCTCCTTTTGTTTAATAGCGGGTAAGAATAGTTATCCTGAAAAAGGATTTTATAGTAAAAAAAGGCTTATGTCAAGTGAATTTAGCAACCGCCGCCACCGTCGCCACCACCACCGCAGTTGCCATTGTTGAACGAACACCAACCAACACCTAAATTACCCGATGCATAAGGTATTAACATAGTTTGCACGGCACCTGCGGAGTTGAATCCTATAAAATACTGGGTTTGATTACCTATAGGATCTGCTAAATTATTCAATCTTTCGTCAGCAGTTGAATAATAATAGAACAAATATTGCACTTCGTTCAACGTTGTATTAATATCTGTGTTTATGGCATCAATTGCTCGAAGGCCATTTAGTGCAATTGACAAATTACTATCACTATCAGAAGTTACAGTGAACATACTGCCTGTAGCATCTTGGAATCCAAAATAACTACCGTAGGTTTGAGTTTGTCCGGAAGCAAATTGAGTATAGGTTTGATAGTTAATATTGGTATGATAAGTGTCTGTGCCAGAAATTGGTATACGGTATACTTCGGACCAATAACCGTAGATATTGTTAGCGTAGTTGTAAGTTGCAGCCAATGTAGACCATACGTCGGTATTTGTGTTAGGTTCTGTGATTCTAATGCCCACTGAGCCTGCTGCATTTGTATTAGTTACATGCCAAACTATTGTATGCACACCTGCTGTCAGATAAACTGAACCTTGGGCAGAAGTTCCATAATTACCGCTGACATTTGCTATCTGTGTTCCATCGATGGTAAAATATCCATAATCATCGCAAGAGAATTCCCAGGCGTAATTACCGGCACTGTTAACTTGGAATACATAAGTATCTGAATATGTTCCTAGTAATCTAGTATTAGCAAACCATATACCGTAGGTTTGTAAGAATGTACTATAAGCACCAGCAGGTTGGTGATAATATGGAGTATTAGAACTACCGTACAAATTCATTCCATAGAAACCTAATAGTTTCATAGCATAAGGCATATAAGAATAGTTGTACGCTCCGGTGCTAATTCCAAAACCTATAGTAAGATATTTTTGGCCTCCGATAATGCTATAATCCATACCTATAACACCATTGTTTTCATTGATAGGACTTAACCAAGATCCTAGCTTTTGATTTACAACATTAACTGTAATTGTTACAGGTATCTGAAGTCTAATAGGTGCTTGATTAAGATCACTAGGCGTTAGTACAAAATTAATAGTATTGGTATAAACTCCATTGGCAATAGCAGTATTAGATACATAGGTAGTAAATCCTAAAGTAAAAGATGCACTATTGGTAGTGTTACCACTGGCATTGATCAGCGTGAATATTCCAGGATAGGAACTGTTGCCCGACTGACCGTTGGCCAATGTAGCACTATAACTACTGCCCTTGGTTCCAGATACCGCTAGGGATATCGGATATTGATATGTTCCTAATTTTGTTATAGTCTGTGTGATCACAGTGGTCTGCACATTAACCGGTGGAGGCGATGGCGGGGGAGGGGGAGGTGTTGGCCCCGGAGGTGCAGGCGGAGGTGTCGGTTTCAACACAACAATAACCTGTGTAATCACATTGGCGGCGATATTTAATGTATTAATATTTGAATTAACAATAATAGTGCTACTCTTAGTACCGGGTTCTGTTCCTATGTATGTAACTGTAAGATTGGTAGATGCAGTAGGACCTAATATAGTTGTTCCTAGTTGATAACTGCTAAAGGGGAATCCAGTAGAAGTTATGCCAGTAATATGACATTCAATATTGGAGTTGTTAGTTAATGTAATAGTCTGCGGAGCACCTTGATTTACAGGTGCGTTAAAATCAGGAACCGGATTAGGTGCATAGGTTAAGAATCCGTGTGGTGTGCCGCCGGTATCCACTGAACTAATCTGCACCTGCGGAAGTATAGCAGGAATAGCACCAGTTGAATATATTATATTAAATTTACTCGTCACTGTTAAATTATTCAAGGTACTACTAGGTGTTTCAAAATCTAATTCTATAGTCAACACTGAACCTGATAAAGAAAAAGAAACAGTTAACGCTCTGTTGCCGCTACTAAACGTCTGTGTATAAGGTAAAGATCCGTAGAATTGTGTATGGTTAAATGTAATAGCATTAGCTTGATCAATCAATGATTGCCAATTATCAGCATCGTCCCCTGATACCGATATAACAGGAGTTATACTACTACCAAGATTAAAGAAATATTTTGCCCTTAACGGCGTAGACCAAGACATCTTGGTTGTTAAAGTATAATTTGTAACCCAAGACGAATCACCAGTATGTAGACCCACTAAGGTAGATCCTGATTGACCTATTGTAAATGTATTCACATTTAGATTATTAACAGTATTAATTAAATTATTAACGTAACTAGCCTTTATAGTAGTATCCCTATTAAAATTAATAGTGCCACCGGTTTGGTGTGTGTTAATTAATCCAACATCGTGTTCTAAAAGGTCCCACTGAACATTAGATATTATATCCCCAGCAGCAACTTGAGAAGATTGAACATTAACTCCGTAGCCGGAAGTTCCGAGCCCGAGAATATTAGTCACTGTAGATTGCAGAGAGTTGTAGGTGGACGCATTGATTTGAGAATGTTGGCTTACAGTCATAGTAGGGTATTTACCTAGAATATGGACCGGTGCCATAATCACTTGTAAATAACTTTAACTACCTATATAATAAAACAATGAAAAAGTTTAAACACTCTGGTGCCCTAGGGGACCTAATCTATAGCTTGCCCATCGTTAAACACTTCAGCGGCGGCGAATTTTATCTACACTTAAACCAAATGGACTGGATAGGTCAGCATTACTATGGCAGTCCTCCAAATCCGTTCCATCAAGGTCGTATGACTGATAAAGATTTTGAGTATATGAGATCATTTATGGAGTCACAGGCCTATATCAGTAAGTTTGGCACAATGACTCCGCAAACCGAAATTACTCATAATCTAGATCGTTTTCGTCCTGTGTTTGTTGGACATCCTACAAATTATATCGATATCTATAGTGGCGTGTTCAACCTTAACGCAGATGATACTCGCAAGAACAGCAGCACACCTTGGCTAACAGTGCCTAATCCATCTAATGTAGATGGTCGAACCGTTGTGATCAATCGCACTCAACGATGGATAGGACCTAGGCCCGGCTCACAATGGGCTATATGGAAACAACAGGGCATGGAAGAACAGGCTGTGTTTGTTGGGCTAGAAGAAGAATACACCGCATTTAAACAGCAAGTTGGTTGGAATATTCCTTGGGCCAAAACTACAACTATGCTAGGACTAGGACAACTGATCGGTGGGGCTACTACCTTTATCGGTAATCAAAGCAGTGCATTGGCTATGGCTATTGGACTAGGCGTTGAGAACATTTGGTGCGAAGCACGAGTAGATATGCCTTTGGATCGCAACGAAGTCTATTTTCCAAATATGATGAACATTACATACTTTTAATATATGGCTAAAAAGAAACTGGGATTAATTCAGAGCAGGGGGCTGGGAGACATTGTCATTGCCCTCCCTATTGCTAAACACTTCTACGATCAAGGCTATGAAGTTCTGTGGCCGATCTGTGAACAGTTTATGAGTTCGGTAGAGAACCATGCGCCTTGGGTTAAATGGATTCCCATCCCCAATGATCCCTATGGACGTTTCTTCTATGAAGTGCCCATGCAACGCCTTAAGAACTTCAAGTGTGATGAGATTGTGTGCCTATATCAAGCACTGACCGGGCATCCTTTCCACGAAGAAAAATATTTCCAATATACCAGTTTTGATCAATACAAATATATCAAGGCCGGAGTTCCATTCCTAGACAAATGGAAATTGGATCAGTGTATCACTAGAGATCTTGCTGCCGAACAAGCTCTGTTTGAGAAACTAGGTAGCCCTAGCAAGTATGCCGTTATCCATTTAGAAGGGTCAGATCATACCGCTCAATTTGACGAAAGTATGATCCCCGGTGACTGGACCAAGATCTACATTAAAGAAGGACTTACGCCCAGTATCTTTAATTGGATCGGTGTATTGAGCAGTGCAGAGTCTATCATCTGTGTGGACAGTTGTATTGCCAACTTGGTAGATCAATTGAATCTAGGCACAGATCGTTATTTTATTGCTCGAAGCCACATTGGCCTAACACCTGTTCAAGGGCAAGATTGGACTTGGTTGCCCTAAATGGTTCCGCGCTGGGAACCTATAGATACTAAGCCTGTATCACGCCTGTATAATCAAAACGGGCGCGGTATCAGTATCTATATCAATGACCTAACAATATTAGATTGGTTTGATCGAACCATCTCACATGATCGGTGGGCGTGGTTCGATTATTCCAAAACGCTAACTATGACCGCAGACACCTATACTATGTTCTTATTGGTCTACGGTTAACCTTCGTGTTGCTTTACAAGTTTAACTAATTCAGTTGCCGAAATATCGTTAAAGTCTATTCCTATGTTTATTCTCGGGCGATCAGATACGTATTTGTGTACGCTGTGCCATTCCCTGTGATTGAATACATACCACTTACCTGGTTGAATCACTGAAGAAATAACTTGTTCAACACAATCAATATCAGGAATACGCAGAGCATCAATGACTTCAAAGTCCTGTGTGTTGCGATACCAACGTGTTTCTTGTCCGTCTGATTGCAACAAAAAGAATAGCGAACAGGTTCTGCGATGCCCCTTATGCGGATACAATACCTGCCCTTGACTTCCTATTTGCAGCATAAAATCAGGACCTTCTTCGGTAAAGGTTTTAAGCCAATCTGGTATGATTGACATAAACTCTGTTTTCAATTCTTCTGTGAAAAAATACTGATGAAATTCGATAGGATCTTGATCAGGATAGAGTTTATGAAACTTATCCATCCTTTTTAGAATCTCTCTGGTCTTTTCTTTACCAGCATTCCTTAACACATCTTTAAGAGTCTTTTTATAGTTGTGTCTACTTGGAAAAATGTCAGGAGTAGTTAGCACAAGATCTAGAATCTTTTGACCAAACTCTTTACCGAAGTCTAATTTAGATTCGTAGACGTAGAGATCCTGATCTACATTATTGCCAATAGTCTTAATCATAAGATACTTTTAAATTCTCACTGGAGCATATTTCCAAGGATGAAAATCCTCCTTGAAAAAATCAATATGCGGTTTAACTAAGAATAGTATAATACCTTTTTTAGGACTAAACAATAGCGATGCAAGATCTTTTAATGTACGCCATTTGAACAGTTGTTTATCCTTATTCAACATTGTAGCAGTATTACGAATTGAATAAAATAACATCTCAATGGTTAGTCTTATCATAGCCTTGTGTAATACTCTGTTGATTGTTTTTTTAAATTTAGGATGTCTTTTAACAATTTTATTTGTTATAGAAGTCCAAACATCAAATGATACCGCACGATGCGCTGATTCCTCATCCATATGCCAATAAAATATTTCTCTAAAGTGGGGATGCATTTTATCAAACAAATCTGAATTATGATTCAACCAATCACTCATAGTGGCTGTAAAATGTTCTGCTGCCACAGTGCCTGCTAGGTTTCCTAAGTCCGAATACTTACTTTCCATCTTAGTAGCAGGTATATCATAGCCTAGAGATTCCAACCAATGATTGTAATCGTTATGAACTTTGGTATGCCACGCTTCCTGTCTAGAAAGTTCATCTATATCTTCTAATAATTGTTGATTGTTGATTTCTTTTCTATAGGCTCGAACACTTTTAACCACGTGTGTTTCACCACCAGGAAAATCCATTTGAAAAGAATTGAAGAAATGTGTATAAACTGGATTATTATCTAACCAATGTCTAGGTAACTCTTGGTTCCAGTTTGGTTGTAGTTTAACACCACGTTTCATATTACCTCCAGATTTTTATTATAGTGGAAGATGTAAGTGCAGTTAGAGATGGGGATACTGAGCAATCAATCATATGATTTCTTGTATATCCTTCATTGGCAGTGTCTTGTAGAATTCCTGATACTACAAAAATATATTGTACTGAAGTAGAGGTGCTACTAATAATATCATTGTGAGCATAATCGTTGGGAATATCATTAGTAATAGTATCTCCCTGATTAACCGGTTGTTGATATCTATTCCAGAATGTAACACCGTCTTTGGGTCTGATACAAACATAATCATTTCGATCTTCACCTATTGAAGTAAATCTCCAACGATTCTTTCCTGTCCAAGGAATTGCTGGTGCAGGTTGCCCATTAGATTGTGATGCTGATACTAGGCCCTGCGGAGTTAATAAACTACCATCAGTACCATCTTGGTGACCGGCTCTTTGTAACTGCCAAGATCCTGTGGTACAGGCTATAATAGCAGTAGCGGCCACAATATCCGGTTCAGTAGGATGAGGAATAATAGAATCAGAATCGGGTCTTGATACAGAATAAAACTTATAACTTTGAGGTGCGTTGGTTAGGTAATCAACTAAAAAATCATAGAATTTGTTATTAGTCCAAGATGCACCTGAATTTACCTGTAAAGCTGCATCACTGATTACTGCGGTTCCTAAAACATAATCTGTATTGGCTGTTAGATTAGCAGAATATTTTTCATTATAGTCATCAACAAAATGATGATTCTTAACTCCTAATAGTTCGCCGTTCTCTATCTTATATTCCATTTCGTTAGTAATTGGCTTTTCTATTGCATCAGGTATAGAATAATAAGGAATAATATCTTCCCAGGGTGTAGTTTGAAGATAATCAGCTAAATCCTGCCCTTGTAAGACATTACCGTCTTTGTCAGTAGGTAATGTTAGCCCATCAGGGCTAGTATGATAGTTAATAACTATGTCGCCGTTGGGTTGTCTAGTTAATGTTTGATACGTAACTAATGTAGAAGTTGTTGTCATACTATATTCCTATTTTAGGTAGAACTTTGTAAAGTTATTATCAGGCCCCCGTGTCCTGTCCAAACACCCAGGCCGCCCGAGTGTCCGGGATCATAGATAGGGTCGGCACCTGCCGGTGTGTAAAGATAGATGTTTGAGAACTTAATATTCGAAGAGCTAGAATTTGTATTCCAGAATAACCAGTAAGATGCGTTATTATACCACCACTCGGCTCCACTTATATGGTAAACTCCAGCAGGTACTGTTACAGGAGTACAACTTCGAACATCGCCATTATAACCGTTATCAAATGTGAATACTGTTATAGAATTAGCAGGCAATGCATGTACATAGTGTCCGTAAACTGTCGGTGGAGGTGGAGGCGGAGGCGGAGCGCAGTAACTCGGTGGCGGGCTAGGCGGAGGTGGTGTTGGAACTGTAACACTACAATTATAACTACATCCGTCCACAGCCTGTGCACTAGTTACATTCCATTTACCCGGAATAATCATTGTATTATCCCAGGAACCATTATCTTGGATGTTCCAAGTGAAACTATAGTTAACTGATGTAATACTAGGTGCAGAAGCTCCTATGTGGCTAGTTGCGTAACTGAAACTGCCGCCATCAGGTGTGCTAGGGGTTTGTATATTCTGGCAAGAACCACAATAGGATGTTATGTGTGCAGAATATCCAGTGGCCCAGGTAAACAATGTAGCATTAGGGTATGCCGATGTTAATCCTGAATTATTATAAGTTAAACTTATATTGTAAGGATTCTGCATACTATGGCTATTACTTGTGAAGCAATCTCCTTGATATGTATTGCCCCTTGTATTCGGTGCTCTGATATAAGCTGAACGGTATGTATAGCTTTCCAACGGTGTTGCTGCTGATACAGGTGTTGGGGCAGGGGTTGGTGCCGGAGTAGGCGCAGGGGTTGGACTAGGTGTTGGTCCAGGTGTTGGACTAGGAGTAGGCGCAGGTGTTGAGGGAGGCGGCGGTGGAGAACCAGGTGCAGGAGGGTTACCATACAAATCACCCATACTAATTGCACCACTAGATTTTCCGGCTAATGTTCTAACTGCCGATTCTCCTAGGCTCACAGTTGCGTTAGCACTTCTACCCAGTTCTCCGTCAACTCCTGAATAAATTTTACCAGGACCGTGTGCCCATGCACCGCAAATATAAGATGCTCCACCTAGTGATATAGCACCGCTGGACTCCATACGATTCCAGGGGGCTGGAGCTGGGGTAGGTGCTGGGGTAGGTGCTGGGGTAGGTGCTGGGGTAGGTGCTGGGGTAGGTGCTGGGGTAG
>Ga0214192_1001109_pt1 | contig 15358 bp, 16 predicted proteins | sample TroBogEpilimnion_44_FD_153030 | JGI IMG/M metagenome (GOLD analysis project Ga0214192, IMG submission 153030) | Freshwater microbial communities from Trout Bog Lake, WI - 29JUL2008 epilimnion | ecosystem: Environmental > Aquatic > Freshwater > Lake > Epilimnion/Euphotic zone | place: Trout Bog... | reverse complement strand
GACCAAGTAGCCATCAACAAGTTGATGGACCTCTTGATCGCGGAGTCGTCGTCGATTTTCGCCAAGGTAGTAGTTGGATCGAACTCGTACTCTCGCTACCACGTGAACAGTCTAGTTCGTGAATGCATGGAGATGATCGCTCGTGCCGGCTCTAGCGCCTCGGTCACCCAAGCCAAGCGCCTGGGACTGACTAGCGTGCTGACCCAGCACGAAGAGAAACTTCAGGGGTCCAACGAGTTCAAAGACGCGTTGAGTCGCGCCAGAAAGCAGCTCGCCGAGACCCCCGAAGCCGTAGCCACCATGTCGCCCGCTCGCCTCTACAACGAGCGCAGCATCGAGGTCCTCCTCGAAGCGGCCAAGACCTACGACACGTCGAGCCCGGCTGCTGCGGCAATCGCCCAGGCTATTGCGTCGAACCCCTTGACCACGGCAGAGATCATGACGGTCGTCATGAACCGAGCCCATCACATGGGCGGATTCAACACCATCAAGCCTCTCGTGGAAGTTCACCGAGAGAAGCCTGACGTAGTGGCAGCGATCTTTTCGCACTACCCCTACTCGGTGTCCGACGAGGTGCTCGCACTGACCGTCAACCCGCAGCAGGTCATCACCGACCTGTGCGCGCAGAATCCGCGTCAAATGGGTCCCCGTCTGGCTACGAGCCGATTCATGACTCGTGAACTGGTTGGCGTGTTGCCGGTCTCGTACCTAGAGACCCTCAGCAACACCGACGACATGTCGGGAGCCTCTAAGGCCATGGTCGTGTCCTACATCGCCGAGAAGCTCGGTGAAGATGTTCGCGCCTGGGAGATGTTCGAGGAGTTCGCTCCTCTGGCCCCCGGGTCGATCGACCAATTGCTGACCCAGATCCGCAATCTGCAGCGAATCACCAACGCCTAGCGACATCCTCGCTGGGTGAGAGAACCGGGAGTGCCTTCGTGCACTCCCGGTTTTTTATTTGTCCCCGGCCATGGAGCCGCCAAGCACCCCCTCTCGTTCCGATGCTGACTGGCATGACTACTCCAGACTGCCCGATATGCGCCTTCGCCGACACCCACCACTGGTGGGGACCCGACTTAGCCCCGGCTCGCTCACACTGCCGCGACTGCCACAGGTCGTGGGCCAGTCTCGTCGAGGGTCACTGCCCGACCTGCCATGAGCACTTCGCCAACGTCAAGGCCTTTGACGCTCACTTGCTCGAAGATGGCTGTCGCCCACCCGTCGAGGTCATTCGCAAAGACGGCCGACCACGCCTCACCACTAGAACCACCCGTTACGGCGTGACCTGGCGCGTGGCCTTCTACGGCACTCGTCCTGAGTTTGCCGGCGCGCCCGACCTCGACGACACCGACACCCCCGAGTAGTTCGCAGCCTCGCCGCAAAGCCTCACGCGAAATGCGTGCAGCGGTTGCCCCTGTGCGACGCACCCCAACAGTACCTAGTGTTCCGGCGCACCTGCACCGGTTCTCATTCGTCGACCAACCCTGGTCGTAACGAAAGACAAAGAAAGGAGCACGATGAAGTTCAGCGTGCCAACTGCGGATCTACGAGCCGCCATTGCCCCCGTAGCGCGGGCTACCGCTGCTCGCTCCGCGTCCCCGATGCTTACCGGTGCCCTCATGTCAGTCAGCGGTAACACGCTCACGTTGACGGGTACCGACACGAACATCTCCGTCACCGCCACGATCACCGCCACTGAGTGCGTCGACGGCAGTGCCCTCGTTCCGGCGTCCCTGCTAGCTCAGTTGAGCTCGTCGGCCGCCGGTGAGACCATCACCATCGAAAGCCTCGAGGGTGACAACGCTGTCGAGTTCCGTTCGGGACGAGCGAAGTCCAAGATCCGCACCATGGATACCGATGGCTTCCCGCAGATGACGGTGTCAGAAGGCGCCACCATCGAAGTTCCGAGCAAGGACGTCATCGAGGCCCTCGACGCAGTGAGCTACGCGCTCTCTAGCGACGAGACGCGCGGTGTCTTGCACGGTGTCTACGTCGACACCGCCACCGAGACTCCAACCCTGGTGGCCACCGACTCACTCCGTCTCGCTAGTTGCGAACTGCCCACCTGGGCGGCTCCGAGCGACGCGGGATCGGTCATCGTGCCATCTCGGGCCATTGACGAGCTCGTGCGCAAGCCTCTTGGCGAAAAGGTAGCGATCACCATCACACCCAACTTGATCAACTTCACGTCGGGTGCGCTGTCGATCACGTCGCGCCTCATCTCCGGGGACTACCCGAACTGGCGCCCCCTGCTAGCCGGTGAACGCGATCGTGTGTTCACCCTGAACGTCAAAGAGACGGTGGAAGCGCTCAAGCGCATCGACCCGATGACCAAGGGGTCCAACCACGTCCAGGTCACCATCTCCGACAGCGAGGCGACTCTGGCCGCCAACGGTGCCGAAGGATCGATGACCGACGTCGTGACCACCACCAGCGAGGGCGACGAGTTCGTCTTCCGGGTGAACCCGAAGTACCTCCAAGAGGCCCTGCTCGCCACCGGATCCGACGTCGTCGAGATCTACCACAACGGTGACAGTACCCGGCCCCTCGAACTGCGCCGCCCCGGATCAACCGCGGTGCGCAGCTTGATGATGCCGATTCGCGTCGTCTGATGCACCAACAGCCCCCCACTTCGGTGGGGGGCTGTTTTCGTACCTCTAGACTGGCTGGCCTGCTTTGCATGATTTGTGCATTCTTCTGGAAGAATCAGCAGTTCTTGACACAGTACGAAATGCCCCACCCTACGAAGCAACGACCAACTACGAGACCTACTGACATGACGAACCTGACCGCAACCCCCAAACAGACCACCCCTCCTAGACCCACCAGAACCATCCGAAACCTGGTGTCGAGCACCAAGAGCCTCCTGACCACCGAGGTGCGCCTGCCGATGTTCACCGAACCAGCCCCCACGGACTCTCCGGTACTCACGGGCCCCTACGACACCGATGAGCTCGCCGACATCGCCCCGGACCCGGTCACCGTTACGGTCTCACGCACCCCAGCCCCTGGCAAAAGCGCGGAGCTGTCTCACGCCCTAGAGGACCTCGCGGACATGGCTCGCAATGCTCCGGGATTCCTGGGCGTCGGCATCTTCGCGCCCGGCACCGAAGACGGTCCATGGCAGCTCGTGGCCCGCTTCGCCAACGCGTTCTACTTGCGCCAGTGGGAGGAGTCGCCGAGTCGCATGAGTGCGCTATCCGACATCGACCACCTCGTCAGTGAAGTGGCCGTAGCCACCACCACCAGCCCCGAGACGTTCTTCGCCGCCCAGGCCGCAGCGACTGACACCCGGCCCATTCGACAGATCGTCGCGGATGCCGCGTGGTACCTGCCCGTCAGCGTCGCCATCGTCCTCTTGGTCGTACCCCACCTCATGCACGTAGAGCTCTTCGTGCGCCTCATGACCACCGGTCTCATCGCCTCGGTGTTCTCCTTCTTCTTGGTGCGACCACTGCGCCACTACGTCCACACCCACCGCAATCGCAAAGCCCCACTCCGGTAGGTCCGAGACCTTGGTAGGTGAGTGACGCCTGCTCCACATTGCGCACGGTAGACGTCTATGAGCACACTGCCCGCGGACCCTACCGACAACGCCTCTTCACCAGAAGAGATCGACCTGACACTGACCTTCGACGACTCCTACGACGATGACGACGACTACGAGGTCAAAGACCCCGACGCCGGCCCGTCCTTGCTGGACCAGTACTTGTCGGCGATGTCACCGAGCACTGGGGCACCCGTAAGCGACGTCACCTCGGCCGGAACGTTCTCGCTGATCGACACCTTCGGGTCCAAGCCCGGTGACATCGGCCTCGCGCTCGCGGTCAACGAGCACCTGGCGGGACGCCTACCCCACCTCCGCAACTTCATGGCTGAGAGGGTGGTGTCCCTTTCCACCCTGATCGGCCTGCGCGACTTCGAGGTGACCCGCAGCCGGGTCTCGGCCATGCACCCCGACAGATTCAGCGTGTTGCTCGCGACCCCCGACCTGTGGGTCGTGGTCGACAGTGCCCGCCGCGCCTTCTCGGCCCAGGTGTTCTCGAAGGACTACCAAGCCGGCGCGGCGTTCTGCGCCGATCTCGCCGCCCTCGTCCCGCCACTTCCGCCGACCAAGGATGGCAGCGTGTACATGTCCTTTGCGGCCTGTGAATCAGGAGAAGCGACGCTCGAGCGCCGACCAATCACCGCCCCACAGTGGTCCGAGATCGAGCAGAACTACAGCGCTGGTGCCCGCGAGGTCCTGGGTGACCTCTTGAGCATCGACGATCCTGAGGATCGCGGCCGCATCATCTTGCTCCACGGCGCCCCTGGCACCGGCAAGACCACGGCCATTCGAGCACTCGCCCGTTCGTGGCAGTCCTGGTGCCAAGTCGTGTACGTCATGGACCCGGAACGACTCTTCACCGATGTGGCCTACCTGCGCTCACTCATCTTGGACACCCCCGGACCTAAGAAGCAGTGGCGCTTGTTCGTCATCGAAGACGCCGATGAGATCATCGCCGCCAACGCCAAGGCCCGCACCGGCCAAGCCCTGGCGCGCTTGCTCAACGTGTCTGACGGCATCGTCGGACAAGGCATGCAAGCACTCTTCTTGATCACCACGAACGAACCAGTCGGCCACCTGCATCCCGCCGTCACCCGCCCGGGTCGCTGCCTGGCCGATATCGAAGTCGGGCCGCTGAGCGCGAGCGAGGCCACGGCGTGGCTCGAGTCCCACGGATCAAGCGCCACGGTCACCGCACCCACCACGCTCGCCGAGCTCTTCGCCACGTCGCAGTCCGACGCGATGCTGCGCACCGGGTCGCGCGTCGACTCCGTGCCGTCTGGGCAGTATCTCTAGGGTTCTACCTGAATGCGTGCAGCGCGCTGCCCTCGGACAGTCCTGTGTCCATGAATGAACTGAACCCCGTAGACCTTCTGGTATCGCACCCGTGACCAAGAAGGATATTGCCCACCAACCTCGTCGAAATGGCCAGATCAAGGCCCCCGAGGTACGTCTCATTGACGACCAGGGAGTACAAGTAGGCATCATACCCACCGCTGCTGCCATGGCCCAGGCCGCGGCCGCTTGCCTCGATTTGGTCGAGGTGGCGCCCGACGCAAAGCCGCCGGTTTGCAAGATCGTCAACTGGTCGAAAGAGCAGTACGAGAACGACAAGGCGCAACGCCAGGCTCGGCGCAAGCAGCAAGCACAGCACGTCGTCAAGGAAGTGCAGCTCAAGCCCGGCATCGATACACACGACCTGGCCACCAAGGCACAGGCCGCCGAGAGATTCTTGGCGAAGGGTGCCAAGGTGCGTGTAGTGGTGACGCTGTTCGGTCGCCTGGCTTCTCGCCCCGAAGAGGCTGACCGACTACTCGAGCGCTTCTACCAGCAGCTTGACGCCCAGAACGTGAACTACGTCCTCGACGGGCCCGCCCAGCGCTCTGGACGAAAGGTCATTCAGAGCCTGGCTCATCAGTAGGACCCGAACTGGCGATCCCGGCTAGAACGGCCGGCGTCTGATTCACGACGCAGATCAACAGCGCGAAGGTCACGGCGTGCACTCCCGTGCAGTACAAGCAGATGTTCCCGATGATCAGAAGTTCGGCGTACACGAGCCACAGCACGAAGATCATGCCACCCAGTACCCCCGCGAGGCGCGCCAGATGCACCCAGCGCTGCTTGGCCGCCCACGCCCTTGGGGCGCACAGCACCGCCATTGATAGATAGAAGCCCAGGCCCAACACCGCCACGGGGGCGCCGAAGAAGTAGCTCTGCGCCGAGGTGGTGACCTTGGCGCAGTTCACAACTCCGGTATCAGAACACGCCAGGATAGAAGTCGACGTGTAGTGGGCAATGGTCAAGTAGATCGATAGACCCACCCCGATCAGGCTAAGCAGCCAGCTGATCCAGATGACGGGACGCTGGTGTGATGTCTTCGTGGAATTGGCGTCGCGGTTCATCTCTTTGACTGTTCACCGCCACCTCCGGGCGTCTCGGGAGTGAATGCACGCGTTCTAGGGACGAGACAGGGTCACTAGTGGCAGCGCTGCCAGCGCTGCCTAAAGGAGGCCCCGTGTCCACCCACAACCCCGCCAACTACGTCGTGTGCGTCAAGTGCCGAGTGCCCCTGGATCGCCATGAGCTGCCTCTGCCCACTGGCCCCACCCGGGTGCTCTGGACCCACCCCGTGCATCGGCAAGAGTCCCACCCCGCCGAACCGGTCTTCGCTCACGAGACCGGGGGAGAGGTAGTGACCTCCTGCGACTTCTGCTTCAGCTGCCTGCCGAAGTGGCTCTACCGATGCGCGTCTTTCGTCATCGGGGGATACGGCTCCGAAGGAAACTGGGCCGCGTGCACCTCGTGCCATACGCTGCTGGTGGTGCGTGACTACGCCGGCTTGGTCGAACGGGCGCTTGCCACCGGTCCCGACGTGGGGTCCTTCGAGCCGACTCTGCGCCACGACCTGACCCTGCTTTTTGCCACCTTCGACCAACATCGCCTAGGTGGCCCCGTGCCGCTCGACTAACCGCGGTGCGAGTGCGTCGATCGGGCATATCGGGACGGGTCATGGCGTGGATAACCAATCCGATTCCCCAACCCCTCGAGCCACCAGGACCGCCCGGCGCGTGCTGCACCCGGACACTCCGCCGTGGATGTTTCGTGCCATTCTCTTCGGTCTGGTCGCATGGTGGGTCTCTTTGGGCGTGGTGTCGATTGCCGCCAGCCTCCGCTCTTTGATCATCACCTTGGCCGCCAGCTTCATCGTCAGCTGTGCGCTAGAGAACCCAGTGGCGCGCCTCAACCGCCTCGGCCTCCGTCGAGGGGTGGCGACCGTCATCGTGCTACTTGGTCTCATGGGACTCTTCGTGGGTGTGTCGGTCGCGGTCGGCGCTCTCGTCGTCACGCAGATCACCCACCTCGTGACCCACGCCCCGGCCACCGTCGCCTCAGCTGTCACCTCCCTCAATCACACCTTCGGGTTGCACTTGAAGTCGGCCACCGCTGTCAATTGGCTCTCGCACCACAACCTGTCGCACCTCTCTAGTGGGCACAGTGCCTTGACCAGCAAGGTGCTCTCCACCCTCGGGCAGGTCGGCAACGTGTTGACCGGCCTGCTCATCACCTTCTACCTGGTCGCCGAAGGGCCCCACCTACGCCGAGTGGCCTGCTCCACGCTCCGACCATCGAACCAAGCCGAGCTGCTGCGCGCCTGGGAGCTGGCGGTCACCAAGACGAGTGGGTACTTCACCTCTCGCTTCTTGCTCGCCGGATTGCGCACCGTCTCGCTAGCTATCTTGCTGGTCATTGTGCACGTACCGGCCTGGCTCGCCCTGGCTCTGTGGTTCGGCGTGATCGCGGAGTTCGTCCCGGTGGTGGGCACTGCCCTGGGCACTGCGCTACCCGTGGCGGTAGCGCTGACTGTCTCTCCGCTCGTGGCCCTGACGGTCCTTGTATTCATCACCGTGTTCACCCAGGTGCGAAACTTCGTCCTCGCACCGAAGTTGAGCCGGCGAGCGGTCAACGTTCACCCGGCCCTGGCCTTCGTCGCGGTCATTGCGGTGGCTCGAGTCGTGGGACCGGCTGGAACCCTGCTGGCGATCCCGGTCGTGGCCACGGTACAGGCCTTCGCGGCGAGTTACATACACCGCCACGAGATCGAGGTCGACTCACCGCTGCTGGTCTCTTCGAGCAAGAAGCAAGAACAAGCAATCGAGGACCCGAACGTACCCACCGATGAGGACCCGGCTGCTCAGGCCCTCTTGGACTGGGCGGGCTTCTCGCTAGACGAGCTCAGCACCCAAGCAGCTACCGATGAATTTGTCACGGAGCGTGCCCGCCTCGCCTGGCTCGCACTCACGGACACCGACCCGGCTATCCCAGAGGACCTATGACCACTCGAGTCGAATCGGTTTGTACCTGCGGTCACACCGCATTCCGCCATCGCCAGGACGTGGCCGAGTGTCTCTACACAAACGACGACTGGTCGATCCGCGAATGCTCTTGTAACCACTTCGAAGAAGCCCTGACCCCTGCAACATGAAAACAGCCCCTCACCGAAGTGAGGGGCTGTTGTTGTATCTAGGTGAGACTAGAGGTACGCGGCGTCGGGCGAGGATGATCCTCGAAAGCCAATGGCGGCCTTGGGCGCTGCGGTCTCTTCCTCGAAGGAGCTGACGGCGCTGAGAGCGCCGCGAGCCATTTCGGCCGAGACCACGCTCGAGAGCCAGCTAGCGACTTGGCAGTAGACCACGCGCAAGGTTGCGGTGGAGACCGCACCGCCGAGGGCGGGGACCATGCGAGACAGTTCACTGCTGAGTGAGTCGTCTACGACGTCGCTGATGGCCATCACGCTGGCGTCGAATACCTGGGCGGCTCGAGCGCAAGCGGTTTCGTCCATGTCACCATCAGAGATGGTTTCGAGCATGTTCTGCAACATGGTGCCGACGCGGACTAGGGAGGGCAGGTTGCCGGGTGCTACGGCGGGCTCGTGGCTCGCGCTGACACCCATGGCCTGGAGTTTGGATTCGAGCTGAGCGCGAATCGCAGGGGTGAGATCAGTCATGACCGCTCGTTTCTGTCATCTGTTAGGCGGAGAGAACTCCGCATCGCTGACGAGACCTACCGTGTACGCCAGCTCGCCACACCCAACGCACCTGGTACCACCCCGAACTTCGAACTGCTCGTAGGGCCTCCTCGACGATGTGATGATGCTCGGAACGGTTGCTGTTACCTGGAGTTGTGCCTGAGTGGCCGAAAGGAACGGTTTGCTAAACCGTCGAGGTGTCAAAGCCTCCGGAGGTTCGAATCCTCCCAACTCCGCCAATAGTCACCTCACCCCACAGGGGAGAGGTTCCGCCACAGGTCGATGAGCAGTGCCTCGGCCTCGTCTTCTTCGAGCCACCCGCGAAGCGGATCACCGTAGACCCCGCCGCGCACCGCTTCAAAGCGCACGTCGATGACCACGACGCTGGCCGGGTCACGGCGTCCCACGCTGAGGCGCGCCCGGTCACCACGGTAACGGAAGTACCACCAGAGCTCTCCCGCCTCACCCCAGCCCTGAAAGGGTAGCTCGCCCGAGAACTCGTCCACCGAGGTCAAGGCGACGGGGGTGTCTCCTAGGGCCGAAGTGACTCGCTGGGTCACGCCCTCGAGGAACGCGAGCTCGCTCGCTTCGTGACTCAGGGCCTCTTGGATGTGCTCGTTGTACTCCATGCCCTCCACCGTGTCCGCTGAATCCATCGCGGCATTCGCGAGCACTACCGCACTACTGCAGCCCGGGCGCTGAGGGTGTTGAGAAGTGCCTCGTCTACGCCCACTCCCGAGGCCCGCAGACCGTCGAGTACGGGTGTCAGCCACCTAGCCACGTGACCAATGGGCAGCCAGGCCTGGTGCGCGGCCGTATCACGCAAGGTGATTCCGGTCAAAATACCATCGCGGTCCGTAGTGGGCTCAGCACTCGTCAAAGTGCCCAGGCTCAGACTCCCGACCACCGCACCCCGGCGACGGATATCCACCTTCCAGCGGTCGACGTATACGACGTGCCCGCTACGGCGGCGAAGCAGCCGCCCGGCGCTGAGTACGGTGACGAAGAGGGCGAGGTAGAGCCACAGCGAGGGGCGACCAGAAAAGGCGAACACCCCCACCACGGCGAGGTACGCGACGAAGACGCACAACCAGCGCCCGATACGCATCACCAAGTCGTTGCGCTGGCGAAAAGAGGATGGAGCAGTCATGTTCTCGAATCGTTCTTCACGATCAGCCCCCGCGCACGGGTGCTACGAGTTCGTCGCATTCATCAGGGGAGTTGGCTCGACCGCACTCCCGGGCGGTAGCCGAACTACGCCGATACGACCCCTACGTTGGGCACGGCGAAGCCGTTGAAGGGACTCGAGCAGGTGATCGAATACGCCCCGGCGTGACCGAACACCACAGTGTCACCAACGGACAGTCCGGTCGGCACGGGCACGTCGCCACCGAACAAGGTGTCTAGCGAATCGCAGGTCGGGCCCACCATCCGCCCCGCAACGAAGTCCCCAGTCGCACCAGGTCCCCCGAAGGCCATGGGCAACATGAATGGGTGCGTCGACAGTGAGGACATCTCCATCAAGCCGTGGTAGGCCCCCGCGTCGAGGTGGATGAAGCGGGTCTTGTTGCGCGTCGACACGGCGATCACCGTCGCCACGAGCCAGGTGCCACTCGTGGCCACGACGCGGCCTGGTTCGCACAGCACCTCGACCTCGCTGTCGCGCAAGGGCTCGGCGAAACCTTCGGCGAACTTGCGCCAATCCGGTGCGCCGACGTACGGCGCCGCGAATCCTCCACCGACGTCGATCACCGGGTCCTTTATACCGAGCCGGCGCACCAACGCAAGGGTCGTACGGCTCGCGGCGGCCGCGGCGTTCTTGGAGCCGGCCTGGGAGCCGAGGTGGAACGACAGCCCCCTGACCTTCAGTCCTCGGTTTCTCGCATCAGCCACGATCCCCTCGGCCTCGTTAGTAGGCACTCCGAACTTCTCGGAGAGCGTGATGCGTGCCGACGGGTCCTTCAGGCTCAATCGGACGAGCAGTTCGATGTCGCCAGGGGCGATACCCAGCACGGCGGCCTGTTCGACGATCTGGGCACTGTGCTCGATGGAGTCGGTGACGAACCACCGCACACCCAACCCCAGTACCGCTCGAACCTCTCGAGGCGACATGGCCGGGTTCGAGCACAACACGGTCTCGCATTTCCCACCGCACGACACGACCAACTCGGTCTCTGCACTCGAGGCCACGTCGAAGCCGTGCCCGGCCTTGGCGAGTGCTTCCACGATCGGAGCGTACGGACCCGCCTTGACGGCGTAGCGCACCTCGCCTAGGAGCTGGCGCAACTCGTTGGCGGTCTGTAGGGCTCCTTGGGGATCGATGAGCAGCTGGGGTGTCGCATCCGTCACGCTTGCCGCGCGAGCGGCACTCTTGACCTCGTCGGGCAGCCAACTACCCCGATCGCCGTTCATCAGTGCCCACGAAGATTCCAAGACGTCATCGGTGGGTTCATACGTGTCGAGTGCCATGCGCGTGTACTTCCTTGTTTCGGGCTTGTGAGAGCCTGCTGGGAGCCCGTAACTGTTCTCGAACAGGGGATTGGCGCATAGACCTCGAGCGCGGCTACTGGTCGATTTCTGGCTCCCGGGCACGATCACCGACATGACACTTAGATATGCCGTAGCCCTGCGTCGACTGACCGATGCCCGTACCGCCCGACAGCTCGCCGTAGCCCTGGAGGCCTTTGACATCACTGCCGACGACCTGACTCGGGTGCTCCACGTGCCCGTCAGCGCCGAGGTGCGTCTCACCGACGAGGCCGCCGTGGTGACGCGCCTCGAGCAGCTACGGACCCTGGTTACCGAGTTGAGCGACTCGCTCACCCCACGCGGCGTCAGCCAGTGGCTGCACACCCAGTTGCGCGCGCTGGCCGGCCGCACCCCGATTGACGTGCTCGCCGATGGGGCCTTTGAGCAAGTGACTCTCGCCGCACGCTCTTTCCTGGGCGGCGCCTACATCTAGACCAGTCGGTCGCCGTAGCTACGGCAAGTGCACCGTGGGGCGCCTTCCTCACGGTCTAGATCGTGTCGACCAAACTACTTCTGGGGCTTCGTTCCCGACCGCACCTCCGCCCCGTCGCGGTCATCATCGCCCTGGTGCTGGTGGCCAATGGCGCCTACCTGCTTGGCCTGAGCAACTACGACCCCGCTGGTTGGACCTCGGGATTTGCCAGCCTCACCTGCCACGTTGCTTGTGGCTTCCCGGCCATCGACCCGAACGCCGGCTGGCTGACTACCGACCTGGGGCACCAGGCCGCTCTCAGCCTCTTGCACGGGCACTGGCCGTGGTGGAACCCCTACGAGGGCCTGGGCATGCCCCTGCTTGGCGAGATGCAAGCGGGCGCCCTCTCACCGCTGGTGCTGCTGTTTGCCCTGCCCGGCGGATTGCTGTGGCTGCACATCGCGTTCGAACTGATCGCGGGAATCGCCACCTACCTGTGGCTACGCAAGCTGGGTGTACCGGCCCTGGTCGCCACGACCGGGGGAGTGCTCTTCGCCCTCAACGGGACCTTTGCTTGGGTCGGCAATGCCGTGCTCAATCCGATCCCCTTCATGCCCCTGGCACTACTCGGCATCGAGACGATCTACGACAGGGCCCATTCACGTCGACCTGGCTGGTGGCTACTGGCGGTCTCGCTGGCGCTGTCGCTCTACGCGGGCTTCCCCGAGGTCGCCACCCTGGACGGATTGCTACTGGCGGGATATGCCCTGGTGCGCCTTGGCGCCCTGGAATCAACTCGACGTCTCTTTGCTGCGCGCCAGCTGATCCTCGCCGGGGTGGTTGGCAGCCTGCTGGCGCTCCCGGCCCTGGTGCCCTTCTATGACTTCTTGAAGGTCAGCTTCGTCGGCATCCACGACACGAGCTTCTCGACCCTCGGCGCTCTGGCACCGCACACCGCCTCCATGTTCGTGGCGCCCTACACCTACGGCCCTATCTTCGCCGTCCCCTCGGTATCCAAAGAGTGGGGCTTCGTCGGAGGGTACTTCGGCGTCACCGTACTCGCGCTGGCCCTCTACGGGATGATCGGACGCCACCTGCGGGCACTGCGCTGGTACCTGGCCGGCTACGCCACCCTCGGACTGCTCGCGGCCTTTGGAGTGGGCCACGTCCGCTTGTTGTGGAACCTGGTGCCGACGGTCTCACACGCGATGTTCGATCGGTACATCATCCCGAGCTGCGAGTTGGCCATCATCACGTTGGCGATGTTGGGACTCTCTGACCTGGTCTTGCGACTCCAGCGCCGCCGACTGGTCATTGCCACCGTGGTCACCTTGCTAGCCACAACCGCGGCCGTGGTCACCTCAACAGCCGTGACGAGAGGTGCTCCACTCGACGCACTCTCCCACGCAGTCTTGGTCGCCGGACGCATCGCCCCCTTCGCTGCCTTGGCGCTGCTCTTGGTGATCTCTCTGCTGGCCAAGGTCCGAGCACCGCTCCTCGTGGCGTCCCTGGTGGTGCTCGAATCACTGGTCTACTTCGTGGTCCCCTCGGTCATGGCGCCAGCCACCGTCACCGTCGACTCGGCCCCGATCGCCTTCTTGCGCGCGCATCTCGGACATGAGCGCTTCGTCAGCTTGGGGCCCATCGCGCCGAACTGGGGCACCTACTACCACCTGTCCGAACTGACGATGATCGATCTGCCCTTCCCCAAGAACTTCGCCAATCTGGTGCGAACCCAACTCGCCCAAGGCGAGAGCCAGCCGGTCAATCAGTACACGGTCGAAAATGGGGTAACTGGCATCGAGCTCTACGAGCGAGCCATCGCCGCGCACCTCACAACCTACGAGCAGGCCTCGGCCAAGTATCTGGTGGCCAACTCGTCACTGCCCCTGCTCACGGCCCTCACCAGTGAGGGCGTGCACAAGGTGTTCGACGATCACACGGTGGCCATCTACGAACTGCCGAACCCCCACCCGTTCTTCTCAACAACCCCGGGCTGCACGCTCACTACCACCTCACTGACCACCGTCAAGGTGGACTGCACGAAGCCCGCCACCTTGACGCGCAGTGAACTCTTCATGGATGGCTGGTACGCCTCGGTCAACGGTCGCTCGGTGCTCGTACGCAGTAGCGGCGTCTACGAAGCTTTGTCGCTGCCAGCGGGCGTCTCCACAGTGACCTTCACCTACCGGCCCCCTCACGAGCGCCTCGCCGGGGTCGGAGCACTGCTGGGGCTACTCGTCATGCTCGGGTCGGCTTTGTTGCACCGGCGCGTATGGCGCGGCTCACCGATCTCGGACAGTACCGATCAAGAACCAACCGCATAGGAGAATGCCGTGCGCGCACGCAAACTGATCATCATCGTCTTGGGCTTCGTACTCTTGGTCACCCCGGCCCTGGGGGTCATCGGAGCGCTCACGAAGTCTGCTCCCACCACGACGACAACCAGTCCCGGTGTTGTCTCCATTCCGACTACCACCAACCCCGCGGCCTGGGGACAGGTGACCCAACCTTCACCCGCCGGCGTATTCGGCAAAGCACCCACGCTGGTCGTACCCGCTGGTCCGGCGCCCACATCCCCGGAGAATATCGACTTGATCACCGGAACAGGACCGGCCGCCACCACGGGTCAGACCCTCGAGGTCCAGTACGTGCTCGGCACCTACTCCACTCACGGGGTCGTTCAGAGTTCGTGGACCAGTCAGCCGTACTCGTTCACTTTGGGTGGCCAGGTCATCGCCGGATGGAACCAGGGCGTGGTCGGCATGAAGGTCGGCGGACGTCGTGAACTCATCATCCCGCCGAGCCTGGGATACGGCAGTGCTTCTCCGACGACGGGCATCGCCGCGAACGACACACTCGTCTTCATCGTCGACTTGCTGAAAATCTCCAAGTAGCCCAGAAACACCACAGCGCCCAAGCTCTAAGAGCGAGGGCGCTTGGCGGAGCAACAACAAGAGGGCGGGTCTGTCGTGTCGCTCTGGCTGCAGGGCGCTCAGGGGCGTGAGCACGGGTCTGCAACTTCTTTTGGCTATGCGGATGAGATGCTCTCAAGGAACCGCCGCTATAGAACTAATCGTCGCGTCGAATGTCCCTGATGCCAGTAGGTGAGTGGGTTAGATCAAGTTCCAACTAGTGCGGTGCTGCGCGGTGACGCCGATTTCGCGGATGGCTTCTCGGTGGGCCTGTGTGCCGTAGCCCTTGTTCTGCTCCCACCCGTAGCCGGGGTACTCACTGGCCAGATCATCCATGTGCTCGTCACGCCACACCTTGGCCAGCACGCTCGCCCCCGCCGCACTCGCGCACTGCATGTCGGCCTTCACGAGGGGCATGACGTAGCCCACCTGTACCGCGCCGGGCGAGTGGGGTGCGGGTTCTGGTCGGCTGATCCAGTCGTAGGGCCCGTCCACCAGCGCGGCGTCACGAGTAGTCGCCACCACGCCGGAAGCTTGTACCGCGCGCTCGGCTGCTAGTCGCAGCGCGCGCATCATCCCGAGCTCGTCGATCTCGCGGGCCTCGCTAGCCCCGGTACCACTGGCTAGCACCCACCCACGCACCTCGTCGATGAGCCCTTCGCGCACGCTCGCACTGAGCAGCTTGGAATCACGCAGGCGGTTAGGTACGTCGCCGACTGTCCGGTCGATGACCACGACGCCGACGACCACGGGACCAGATAGGCTTCCTCGCCCCGCTTCATCGAAGACGAAGAGTCGCTCGTTGAGGTCCAGTAGTCCGTGCTCCACCTCGAGGGTTGGGGGAGCGGAGCGGGCGGCACACATGTCTATGGAAGGTCCGCGGCAACCTACACCCAGCACGACGGTGAATGCACGCCCAGATGGATCAG
>Ga0214192_1001108_pt1 | contig 15359 bp, 9 predicted proteins | sample TroBogEpilimnion_44_FD_153030 | JGI IMG/M metagenome (GOLD analysis project Ga0214192, IMG submission 153030) | Freshwater microbial communities from Trout Bog Lake, WI - 29JUL2008 epilimnion | ecosystem: Environmental > Aquatic > Freshwater > Lake > Epilimnion/Euphotic zone | place: Trout Bog... | reverse complement strand
GGGGGGGGTAAAGCGCTCGAACAAGGGAACTCCTTAGGGATGGTCTGACGACGTATACCGTCGTGGCCACTATCGTGTCGGACAGGTTTCTTGGTGCACTTGGTCTGCTCGGGAACGGCTCGGGGCGGTGTCTCGAGCTCGGTGGATGGCTTTTTTGGCCCCATTCGCGACGGTCAATGTCCTACCCCTCTTTGGGAAAAGGAGAGCACCTGATGGAACTTCGTACTGGACACACCGCTGAGAATTGGTGGATCATCGCCCCGGGAGGCGACGTCGACGAGGCGTGGGACAACGCCAAGGACGTGGCCATGAACACGTGGGGATCGGGGTTCGTGGGGATCGGCCTCTACGCCGCTGACTTCGCCCAGGGTGACTCGCCCCTGCTCGAGAGCGCACAGATGCGCCACGTCGATGGCACTGCGAGCCCCGTAGCACTGCCCATCGCCAAGTCCAGCGACTGGGCCAAGCGCAAGGCCCGTGTCGTCGTCAACGACCCGAGCCTACGCGTGAACGGCGAGGTCGGGGCCACGCTGGCCGTAGGTGACGGACTCGTCGACGCCGCCATTGTAGCTGCTTTGGCCGAGACCGACAAGGCGCTGGCAGGTGGTGAGCATATCGTTGAGGTAACGCTGGCGGGCCTCAAGCGGCGCACCAAGGTCGACGTCACGCGCTTTCCTTCTCCTAGCGCTAAGCGCTTCGTGGTGCTGGGCGACCGTCGGGTCATCTTGGCCGAAGCCCCGTCGTCCAGTGAAGCACGCAAGCTCGCCAAGGACCTCGCTGTCGGCGGGGTTGCCACCTCGGTGTGGACATTGGGTGGTCGCGAAGGTGACCTGCCTCTGCTCGAGGCTAGGGAGAACGTCGTGGCCCAGCGCGCCACCTTCAGCACCCAGATCGCGAAGCTGAAGAAGGCCGAAGTGAACCGGGTCGCTGGCTGGCTCTTTGTGGCACCTTGGCAACTCGACACCCCGGCCGTACTCGCCGACAACGAGACTGACACTGGCGACGTGGCCTTCATCGAAGTAGCGGTGGACGCCGAGTAGTTCCTCGCTGGCTCGCTACTAGAAACAACTACGGCCGCCCGAAAGGGCGGCCGTAGGAATTGTTACACCCTGGTGCAACGCGATCAGTGTCAAGACTCTGACGGGTACTGCTGCTAACGGTGTTGGTGGCTGGGGTGTTGGTCACACAATGGGGAATACGCCCGTTCTCTAGGTCACTAAGGACCACAAGAACGGGCGTATCTACCGTTAGGTTTTTGGCAAACCAGTCGCTAGGCGACTAGTTTTCCGGGAAGGCGGCGGCCAAGACCTCTGACCAGAAGTGCCACTTGTCCGGGTTGCCGTTGCGCATGAGCGTGATCTGCCACTGCTCGGCGAGGACCTTGTAGACCTGGACGCAAACGTCCTGGTTGGCCTTCAAGGTCGGCAGCTCTGCGTTCATCAGAGCCGTCGCCACTGCAATGTGCAGGTTCGTGTCCACCGGGGTGTTGGTGGTCGCGTCGCGCTCGGCGAGGTTTGTGACGTACTCTTCGGTTGACTCCACCAAGTTCAGGAAGGAGATGACCGGGGCACCGCCGAGGCGGGCCAAGAGCTTCACGAGCGGAACCGGCACGTACTCCCCGTGAGGAGCAGGCAGGGCCCATTCGATGTCCAAGCCACCCTTGTAGAAGTGGAAGGCGCGCTCGAGGAAACGAGGCGACGCCATCATCTTGTACTCAGGCTTCTCGTCGATGTCCATGCGCCACCATTCGGTGAATGGGACGATCTCGTCACCGTAGGTCTCGACCAACCACTCCATGGAGTGCAGGTCGTCGACCGACAAGATGAAGTTGAGGTCCGGACGCGTAGCGAAGGGCAGGGAAACGTCTTCGACGTCCATGTCCTGTTCGCCGGCCTTGGCCAGGTTCGTGAGCATCAAAGTGCCCTTGTAACCAGGCAGCGGCTGTCCACCACTGGTGTGCTCTTGGATGATTTCCATGAGCGCGTTCATGGTGCGACGCGTACCGCGAGTGATCTCGTCGAAGATTCCGACGGTCGGCTCGTTGGACATGAACTCCACGTGCGTGATGACGTCGACGTACTTGCCGTCAGGGCTGGTGATCGAAAGGTTGATGTCTTCCTTCGAGATGACCGGTACTGACTTGTAGGCGACCTTGACGCCGGAGTTTCCGAGCAGCGCCTTGGCGCGGCTGGTCTTTCCGGTGCCCTGTGTACCGTAGGCAATAATGTCGAGACTCTCGGCAGCCATCAGCTTGATGGCGCGGTCGTAGTCGTTGACGGACATCGCGGGGTTGGGCAGGCCCAACGCCTTGGCGATACCTTCGACGATCTGCTCACCCATGTCTTCTCCAGTGGTGGAGTTGATCGGGGCGTAGCGGTCGTTCATGATTGGTCGGCCGAGATTGCCGTTGAAGCCAAGACGAAGCGCATTAACAATGTGCTCCAAGACTCGGGGGTTCAAGATCTGACGACCGGCCGGGCTAAGCGGCAGGTTGTCGTAGTACGAAAAGACCTTCTTCAAGTCCAGCTCCGGGAAGCGCACGGCCAGGCCGTACTTCCACGGGGTGTCGCTGGGGAGCAAGAAGAGGTTGCCGCCTCGGTCCGCTTGGGCCAAGTCAGCTTCGTTCAGATCACCGTTCATGTCATTCGAAGGGTTGTCGAAGACCCAGACCGAGACGAGGTTGCGCACCGCGATGCCACCGATGGAACCCTCGCTCATGACTTCCATGAGCGCGGACAAGAATCCGGGGTCGGATTGTCCGAGTTCGTCGAGGATGAGGACCTTGGGCTTGTCGTTGTCGAGTGCGCGAAGGATCGCCCACTGAATCGACTCCGTGCCGTCCGCATTCTTCTGAATGGTCGGCAGAGCCCAGTTCTCCTGGTCGGTGTTGGCGCAGTTAACGTACACGAATTCGAGTCCGTTCGCTTCGGCCATCATCTTGCCAAAAGAGGTCTTTCCGGTGCCGGGGGCTCCGTTGAACGTGAAGTTGTAACGACGACCGGTTTCCCGGAAGTAGTCAATGGTGAAGGCCATAGCCTTCGCCATCTTCATCGCGTTCAGATCCTTTTCGGTAGGCGGCTTGGCGTCGAAGGTCGCGTTCGGTACTGAGAACGCAGCCTGGAGGCGTTGCATTGCTGTCATGGGGGCAGCTGGCTTCTTGGTTGCCATTGGAGGTAACTCCTTGTTTGTAGATGCCACTCCCCTCGCCTGCTCCCTAGGGAACAGTCGCTGGAAGTGAGCGTCGTGATTGACGAGGAGTACCGTGAGCGCCACGAGGGCGGTTGCAAGAACTCCACGGCGACAAACCGTGTGAGTGTGCGCACCGAGGGGCAATCGCCACGGGTCGCCTAGACGCACAAAACCCCCGCTAATCCACGAAGGACCAGCGGGGGTCTTGTAGGGGGCCTGGTAGACCTCGGTAGTTGTTACGCGGCGGTGAAGGTGCCTGTCACCGGGTCTGGCAGGGCGAATGAGACCTGAATGGTCACGCCCTGGGCGAAGACGATCTTGGCACTGTTGTGTCCGAGGTCGGTACCGTGAAGACTGGAGTCGGCGTTAGCGCCCGCAACAGCAGCAGATTCCTTAGTGCCCGGCATGATCTCCATGTTGGCTTGGACGTCACGGGCCCAGGCCAGCGCTGACGCGTAGTCGCTGACGTAGGGCGCGCAGGCCTTGGCCGCGGTAGTGCCCAGCAGCGCTACATTATTGCTCACCGCAGTGGTCGCGGCGATAAATCTCGAAGCCGCCGAGGTGGCGGCGGAGAGGTCGGTGGCGATCTTGGCCAGGTTGGCCGGTGACTTCGGGCTGGTGCCCTTGAGGATGGTCACAATGCCCTGCTCACTGGTAATGATGGTTTGCATACTCGAAGCCATGGCTCTTTCGCCGGTGGCGATCGGGGTAGTCGGGGCGGCGGCTGCGTTCAACGAGGCCAGGGCGGCCTGCTCTTGGGTGATGTAGCCCTGCAGGGTGCCCAGCGAAGTCGACGCCGAGGGAGTACCCGGTATCATGCTGTCCCAATTTTGCATGCTCGCGCAGAACTTCAGGACTGGCAGGGTCGGCGTCGGGGTGGTGGCGCCAGCAATAGCTGGGGCAGCGGTGAGCGCAGTGGCCGACAGAGCAGCGACCCGCGACAAGGCGAGGGAGTTTCATGGATCTCATCCCTGGGTAGTGACTGCTCGGTGTTGAGTGGCGCTATGTCCTGTCGCAGTGCCGAGCCCTTTGGCAAGTTTCTTCAGTGCTTGCCAGCAAAAAAGAAAACGACCCCGCTACCGGTTAAGGCAGCGGGGTCGTTGTGTAAGACGTGACGCCGAGAGGGAATCTCTCGATCTGGCAGATCTCATTTAGAAGGGCAGCTTGGTAACCTTCATGCGGGGTTCGTGCGTTGACATCCAGTCATCGCCGTCGCGGGTCAACACCCACACCCAGCGCTTTGGCTTAGAGGGTGTGAAGTGCTGGAAGACTCCGTCAGTGACACAGACGACTGCGTCGGGGTAGCGCTTGCAGTTAGCGAGGATCCAATCCTCCACCAACGCGCAGTTCGTACCTCCACCACCGTGCATGTCGTCACCGGGCTGGAACTCCCAGACCGAACCGTCGAACCAGACCCAGCGGGTCTTGGCCTTGGTTTGGCCGACCATCTCGCGGATCTTCTGGATCGCGTCGCCGTAGAACATGGAACCCGAGGTGTCGATCGCGATGACGATCGACTTCTCTTGGACCTTGCCACGGGGTGACAAGATGCGTTCCTTGGGGCGCTTGCGGTTGAAGGCGAGGCGGTCACCGGGCTTGATGAGGCTGGCGATTGCGCGAGCGACCTTCTTGTCCCAAAAGCGCGTGCGCTTTTCTGGACTCGTGGTACCGAGCAATTCGTAGGCTCCCATGTCACCGAATATCTTCTCGGCGGTCTCGTTTCCCTCACCTAAGGCCATGAGCTTCTTGAGCTCATCCTTGGCGGCTTGGTTGTTCTCGTGGACTGCGGCGCGCAACGTGATGTCGAGCGCCTTTTGGACCAGTTGACCAACAGCTTCGGGGTCGAGTACGGGCTTCATCTGCCCTTGACCGGGGGTCTGGCCGTCTTGGCTGTCGCCTTGACCACCGGATCCGTTCATGGGGTCGCCTTCGCCGTCGTGCTGGCACCAGTTGTTCTTTGGTGCCTTCTTGGGCTTGGGCAACTGGGTGACCCACTTGTAGACGTTGTCGTCAGACGAGTAGAACTCTTCAATCTTGCGAGGGTAGTTCGAAAGGCCAGCAGCACTGGCTTCCTTCTTGAACCACTCGAAGAACTTGACGGGGTCTACACCGGTCGGCTCACCGTTGATGGTAGGCAGATCGCGCTTGAGCATAGAGAGAACCAGGTAGTTCACCGTTGCTTCGGTCGTTTGAACGTACATCGGATCGTGCATCTTCTCTGGATCGATGATGCCGAGGTGTTGCAACACCAGGTGGAAGGCCTCGTGGGCCACGCACACGATGTTGTCCTCGGGACGGTCGATGGAGCACGCGAAGTCTGGGGAGACTCCGAAGTACGGCAGGTTGTCCGCAGCCAGTCCGACCTGGTAGGTCGGGAAAGCCGCCGAGTAGACCTGTCGAGGCACGCTCATGATCGCGGTGCAAAGGATCGAGGCCGACAGCGAGAGCTTGCGGCGTACGATCTCAGACACGATCTCACGGGCCTTGGCTGTCTTCTCAGGGTCAGCTGGGTGGGTGATCTCCGCCTTGAGGGCGTTGTTCAGAGCTTCTGTCAACATGGACAGTCCTCCTCATGGTTTGTGGATAGAAACGTCGAGCCGAAGTGGCTGACGGGTTCTACCGTGACGGCGGCGGCACGTGAGGCAATGGCCATCACGACTAGTGCGGCCACCGAGTGCGGCGGTCTTTGTCGCTAGGCGAGGATGTCGATGAGCTCTTGTTGCAAGACGGTGGCAACGACCATGGTCACCGAGAAGGGCGAGACCCGGTCATCATCTTCCTCAAAGGCGGCGGTCAGGCCGACGAAGAGCTGGCGCAAGACGTTGGAGGCGGCGAGAACAGTCATGGCGTCAGACTCTTCGAGGGTGGTGGGGGTGCGCTCGAGGATGTCGGCGAAGCTGGTCAGCAGCTCGATGTGCATCTGGGGGATCTCTACGCGGCGGCGCGCGTTGAAGAGTTCGGCGTCGACGCTCACGACCTTGTCCTCGGGGTCGGTTTCCACGGTGACGACGGCGTCACTGGCGTGGGCGAGCACCTTGGTGGCAGCGGTGATGGCGTAGTTCAGAATCGCTCGCACCGGGACGGGTGGGGCGAAGGCATAGCCGTCGTCGGTTCTGTCGAAGAGGTGGAAGGTCCGCTCGTCGGTGGCGGTCTCGACACCGCTCAGGGCGTCGTCGATCATGGCCGCAAGAGCCGGGTCGAGCGCGAACTCGTCGCCTTGGCTGGCCGCTTCGTTAGGAGTAGTCATCAGCCCTCCACCTGGGCGAGCAACGAGTAGCGAGAGAGTTCCATCACGAGCGCCTCGGCCTCATTTCTGGCACAGCGCTTGAGCTCGGCCGAACCGGCGGTGTGGACCGTCAGCATCAGGGCTTCGGCGACGACGGAGGTCACCTTCAAGACGCGCTTGAGCACGAAGGTGACGTACTCGAAGGTGTTGACGTCGTCGTTGTACAAGATGACGCCGACGGGCTCTTCGAGGTCCACGTGGGCCTCGGTGGCGATATCAGGAGTGGCGAGAGGGCTTTCCATGACTAGGGATCGTGTCAAGTGGCGACGGTGGTGCACTCGCGACAACGGGGCGGAACTTGGAACGGTACCAGGGCATCGACCGAAAGGATCCCATGAGCGACGACGTATTCACCAGCGACACGGCCACTGACGAGGTGGCACTCGACGTGGACTACTCCCCTAACGGCTACGGCCTGCCCGCAGTGGACCTAGACGCCGTCGACGTGGCGTGGGCGCAGCGCATCGCGGCGGGACTCTTAGGTGACGGCGCCAGCCGCGACGAAGCGCTGGCCACACTCGACGAGCAGGGCCGCTGGGCGCTGTCGGGAGAGCTCGCGGTGGCCGGGGGTGTGGCTCGTCAGGTCGCGAGCGCGTTGGCGGCCATCGAGATCTTGTTCGCTCGCTCCGAGCGCTTCGACCGCTACGTGCGCGTCAGCACCGACGACATCCAACGACTCGCCCTCGACATCCAAGCCGAGCTCCTAGCGGGGAATATCGATGCGGTCGCCAGCAAGCTGGTGAGCAACCTGACGGACCTCACCGAACCGGTGACCTTCTTTACCAAGCGCAAGGGCTTTGCGGCCTCGCGCATCCGCAACAAGGCCACCGATGACCTCACCGTCATCCACGTCACCCTGGCGGACCTCTACGAGGTCTTCCCCGACGTTCAGCTCGAGGCCGCCGAAGCTGACCTGGCGTAGGTCACAGGGCCCTGGCACAGTCCTAGACCGAGTGACCAGAGAGGTGCGCATGCTCAGTGACCGTGAACAGCAAGCATTCGACGAGTTGACCAAGGGGCTCAACACGCTCGGTAGCGAGATGTCGACTCGCCGCAGGCGCCGCAAATGGCTGTCAGTGGTGCTGTCAGTGGGTGGTTTTGCGCTAACGCTGGCAACCTTCACCTCGCTTCTGGTAGTCGCGATCGCCGGTTTGGCGGCGTGTTACGTGGGGTTGTGGCTTGGTCTACGTCTCTTCCAGGAGAGAACTCCGAAGCCCCGAGGTGACTTTGGTGAGCACATGTTCGACCACCTGCACCGCTTCTTAGACTGACCACCGCTCTTTCGACACAGCCCGCTCTATACCACAACACCCTGGCGATTTCGCCAGGGTGTTGTCACGTACGGATGGTTGTTGCGATTAGGGCTTGGGCACCTTTTGAGCCAGCACGCTTGGTGGACAGGTGACGGACTTGGGTGTTCCTGCACGAGTAGTCGGTTCTAGAACGCACGCCACGTTCGGCTTTGGTCCGAAGTACCACGCGAGCGCAATCATGTGGGGGTCACTGGCTACTTGTCCAAGGTTGTCGAGGATGACGAGGGTGCCCTTTGACGGGGCGGCAGCAGCAATCACCGCTTCTGGATTCACCGGTGTATTTGGCGTAGTCGTGGCGAACAGCGCGGCGCGCGCCACTGAGAGTGACGAGGTCACGGCCTGCTCGGACAAGGTGTCGGTACGAACCGAGACGGGCTTGGTGGTCGGTGTGACGTGCGAGTGCTTGGTCGGACCGGCAACGACTACAGCGACGACGGTCACGACCACGACCAACGCGGCGAAGATACCGAGGGCTTTAGTGGTTCTGGACATGAGGTCTGCTCTCTTGTTTTGAGGGTGTAGGTAGATGTGTCAAACCCCGGCGAGTGTGCACTCAGCCCGGTTAGAGCTTGATGGAGGATCCTGAGTTGGCCGAGGTGGTGGTGTTGGTCAGGTAGTAGGCGGTGTAACCCGAGGCGACGCCGTTGGGGCCGTTGCCGACCACGGTGGTCCAGGTGCCGTTGGTGCCGTTGGTCAAAGAAGCCGTTCCGGTGTAGCCGCCCGCGCCGGTGTAGACCAGGATCATGACCACACCGTTCGCACCGTTGGCGTTGGTGCTGGGACCGAACGTGGCACCACCCGAGCCGGCCATCACGGCGGTAGCAGTGGTCGACCCGCTGACCGCGGTACCGGTGGCCGTATTGTTGACGATGAAGGTGCTGCTAGTCGATGCGGTGACGATCTGGTCTCGGAGGTTGAAGGCGGTCGTGGAGAGGCCGAAGATAGACACCACTTGACCGGGTTGTGGCTGTACACCGCTCGAGTAGGTGTAGGTGACTTGACTGCCGGATGCGGATGCGGCCGTGACCACGAGGTCGGTCGATGCGGCGGTTGAGCCACTACCACCCGCGCCGTAGGATCCGTTGTAGGCGAGTCCAGCGATGGCACAGGTGTCTACACCCGTGCTGCCCGTCGGGCCGCAAGAAAGTCCCGCACCACCCGCTGTCGTGGTCGATCCAGCGCCCGCACCGGCACCGCCCGTGGATGAGGTGCTTTCGGCAGTGGCGCTACCGGCGGCCGATGGTGTACCGGAGTAGCCACCCTTAGTAGTTGAGGCCTGCGTGGTCTGTGCGGTGGTGCTTTGCGCGTTGAAGCTCGATGTTCCACCAGCAGCCGGGGTCGTGCTCGTAGGTCCGCCCAGGCCGGCGATGGTAGCGAGTGCGGAGCCCGGCGCCACGGCTTCGTTGTAGCTCACGATACCGCCACCGCCACCACCGGACTTAGCGGTATAGCCACCTGAACCGGCGCCGACTACGACGGCAGCGACGGTGACGTAGGGCGAGATAGCCGTTGAAGCAGTCGAGGCCGATCCCGTACCGGCCGCGTTGGTGGCCTTAACGGTGAAGGTGTAGTTCGTACCACCAGTTCCCACCGAGAGGCCGGTGACCACGCAGGTAAGTGCGGTGGTGGTGCACGATCCGCTCGGCGATCCGGTGGCGGTGTAGCTGGTGATGGCTGATCCACCGGTAGTGGAGGGCGCGGTCCACGAGACCAGCAGCTGGTTACCCAGTGGGCGCATGGTACCTGAAGCGCTCGAGACGGTACCGGTCGTCGTATTGCTGACGGTGAAGGTCGTTCCCGTTGCGGCCGTGATGGTCGCGCTGGTCAGGTTGAGTGAGGAAAGGCCACTGATCGAGACGTTCTCTCCGATGTAGCAGATGTTCGTGCACGAGGACACGGTGTAGGTGATAGAGGTGCCGTTACCGGTAGCAGCCGTGATAATGGCCGTGCTCGTCAGCACCGAAGCGCTGGCACCCGTCGGGAGGTACGGAATAGTGATCGGTGTCACGGCCGTGCTAGCAGCCGAAGCAGCCGAGGTACCGTCGCCGTTGGTGGCGGTGACCGTGAAGGTGTAGCTGGTGCCTTCGCTCAGGGTGGTGAAGTTGCACGAGGTCGCAGTGGCACCCGAAGCGCTGCAGGTCAGGCCACCAGGACTCGAGGTGACGGTGTAACCGGTGATCGCCGAACCACCGTTGTTGGCGGGGTCGGTCCAGTTGACGGTGGCGATACCGTCGGTGCCGGTGCCGTTGTTGGTTGTACCGGTGTAGGCCGTGGTGGTACCGATGGTGGGGGCCTGGGCTTCGGTGATCACAGCCGCACTGATCGGCGTAGCGAAGGCGGAGGTACCGTCGGCGTTCACCGCGGCGACCTTCCAGTAGACGGTGGTACCCACGGTGCCTCCGGTCCACGCAAAGCTCGTGGCGTTAGCCGGGTAGGCGTAGGAGATCGTGGTGTAGGTACCGCTGAGACTCGTCGAGTACGCGTACAGGAGGGACGACACCGTGCTGCCACCGCTGGTGGCCGGTACGGCGTTCCAGCTGTAGGTGATGGTCGGTGTGCCGCCGTAGGCGACGTTGAGGGTCTGTACCGCGGTGGTCATGGTGGGGGTCTGGGGCACCGTCGAGGCGGTGAAGGACGAGGAGGCGGCCGAGTAGTCACTCACGCCGTAGGCATTGAAGGCCTGGACGACGAAGGTGTAGCTGGTGCCCGCAGTGAGTCCGGCCACGGTGCACGGCGATGTCGTAGAAGAACACGAGTAGGCCGTCGGTACCCCACTCAGGTAGGCGGTGGCGGTGTAGCCGGTGACGGCACTGCCACCCGTGGAGCTTGGGGCGGTCCAGGAGACATTCACCGAGACCGACGATCCGTAGGACTGACCGGTGATGGCGGTGGTGGTAACGGCCGTGGCCACACCAGGGACCGAGGCCGGGGTGACGGCGCTCGAGGCGGTGGACGCACCAGAGGCACCAGCAGCGTTCGTGGCGGTGACCGTGAAGGTGTAGCTCGTGCCGTTGGTGAGGCCGGTGATGACACAGCCCAACGAGACGCCACCGAGGGAGTTGGTGGCCAGGTTCATGATCGACACGGTGGTGCCGTTGTTCGAGGATCCCTGGTTAGTGACCCAGGCCATGCCGCCACCACCGTCCACGGCGATGCCGTAGGGTGCGGTGCCTACGGTCGTGGTGGCGGTCACGGTGTTCGTCGAAGTCGAGATGGTCGAGACGGTGTTGGAGCCGAAGTTGGTGGCCCAGATGGTCGAGCCGTCAGGGTCGACGGCGATCGAGGCCGGGGCACTCAGGCCGGTGATGGTGGCGGTGATCGTGTTGGTCGAGAGCTGGATGACCGAGATGGTGGTCGTTCCTTGGTTGCCGACGTAGGCGTAGGTGCCCTGGGGGTTCATGGCGATGGCGCCAGGACCGGTGAAGCCAGATGAGAGACCACTCGGGGTGGACACGGCGTTGGTGGCGGTGTTGATGATCGAGACCGACGTACCGTTGTTCGAGGATCCCTGGTTGGTGACGTAGACGTACTGGCCGTTAGGAGTGATGGCGAGGGCGCCCGGAGCGTTGAAGCCCGACAGGGTGGTCAAGACCGTGGGAGTACCAGGTGTGCTCAGTGAGAGCACCGAGACGGTGGTGGTACCCTGGTTGGCGACGTAGGCAATGGTGCCGGCGGCGTTGAGGGCGATGGCGCCCGGACCGGTGCCCACGGTCACCACGGTACCCAGGGTCGGGGCTGACGGAGTGGCCAGGTTCAACGGGGTCACGGTATTGTTGCCGGTGTTGACGACGTAGGCGTAGGTGCCTGCCGAGTTGACGGCGATGGTGGTCGGACCGGTGCCCGAGGCCAGGGCGACGGTGTTGACGACCGCGCCGGTGGCGGTGTTGATGACCGAGACGTTGTTGGTGGCCTGGTTGACGACGTAGGCGTAGGTGGCGGCCGGGTTCAAGGCGACGGCACTGGGTCCGGTACCCACGGTGACCGAGGTGGGCAGGCTGGTCGTCGAGCACGACAAGCCGCCCGGTGAAGCGGTGGCGGTGTAGCCGGTGACCGGTGATCCGTTAGCAGTGGCCGCGCTCCAACCGACGCCGACGATGCCGGTCGAGGTGCCGTTGTAGACGTCATTGATGACCGTCGGGGTCACGGTCGTTGGCGCGCTCGGCACGTTGTAGGGAATAGCCGAGACACTCGAGATGCCGCCGCTGCCGGTGCCCATGGCGTTGGTGGCGGCGACCTTGAGGTAGTAGGACGTACCCGCCGTGAGGCCGGTCACGACGTATGAGGTGGCACTACCCGAGATCGACGAGCTCGAGAGAGTCCACGGACCACCCGAGCTCGTCGAGTACCAGACGGACTGACTCGTCAGGGCACTACCACCCGTGGCCGGGAGGGTCCAGTTGACGGTGACCTGGGAGACACCCGGGGTGAGGGTGCCGACGGCTGGAACACCTGGGACGGTGGTGGGAGTGAAGGCCGCGGAAGCACTCGACGTCGAACTGGAACCAGCGCTGTTCGAGGCGTAGACGGTGAAGGTGTAGGCGGTGCCAACGGTCAGACCGGTGAAGGTGCACGTCGTCGCTGATGTGGCGACGCATCCGGCCGGGGCGGTGACTGCAGGGTTCGAGGCCACGGTGTAGGTCACCGAAGACGTGCCACCCAGGGCGCTTCCCGTAAGGGCCGTCCAGTTGACGGTGACTGACGCGGTCGAGCCGTAGGCCTGACCGGTGATGGCGGTGGTGGTCGGAGCAGACGGGGCGGCTGGGACAGTGATCGGGGTAGCGGCGGATGATGCACCAGATGTAGCGCCAGCACCTAGTGCGTTGGTAGCTACGACGGTGAAGGTGTAACTGGTTCCATTGGTGAGGCCGGTGACGTTGCACGACAACGAGGAGGTCATGCAGGTGAGGCCACCAGGACTCGACGTCACGGTGTAACTCGTAGGAGCGGTGCCGCCGTTGGCCGTAGGTGCCGTCCACGTAACGGTGACGACACCATTAGACGCGGCGTTGGTCGTACCGTTGACCACGGTGGCGCTAGTGATGTTCGGGGCGCGGGGCACAACGTTGGGGGCGAGAGCGGTTGAAGCAGATGAGGCGAGTGAGGTGCCCATAGCGTTGGTGGCGGTGACCGTGAAGGTGTAGGCCGTACCGGCAGTGAGTCCGGTGAAGAGACAGCTGGTCGAAGTGCCGGTGGTACCTGCTGTCGTACACGAGGCCGGGGCGGTGACCGACGGGCTCGAGGTCACGGTGTAGCCGGTCACTGCACTGCCACCAGAGTTCGACGGGATGCTCCAGTTGACGTTCAGTGAGGTGGCTGAGGCAATGGTGGATGCACCGATAGTGGGGGCGCTAGGTACGGTGGCGGAGACGACCGAGTTCGACGGGGCGCTGGCCGGGCTAGCACCCAGGGCATTGGACGCAGTCACGCTAAAAGTAAAGTTGTCACCGACGGTAAGTCCGGTGACGCTGCAAATCAGCACCCCGGGAGAGGTGGTACAGGTGTTGCCGTTACCGGCGTCACCGGGGTTGGTGGTGTCAGTGGCCGTGACGGTGTAGCCGGTGATGGTCTGGCCACCGGTGTTCGACGGAGCAGTCCACGAGACGGCGACCGAGCCGTTGGTGGTGCCGAAGGCCTGACCGGTGTTAACGGTGGCGGTGGCCCCAGTGGGAGCACCGGGTACACCCAGTGGTGTCGCGGTGGTGCTCGATACGGTAGCGGTGCCGGTGCCCATGGCGTTGGTGGAGGACACTTCGAAGTAGTAGGCGGTGCCTGACGTGAGACTGGTGACTACGTACGAGGTGGCACTACCCGAGATCGACGAACTGGCCAAGGTCCACGGACCACCCGAGCTCGTTGAGTACCACACGGACTGGCTAGTCAGCGCACTGCCACCGTTGGCGGTCGTCCAGTTGACGGTCACTTGGGAAGCACCCGGGGTGAGGGTGCCGATGGTCGGAGCACTAGGCACGGTGGCGGGAGTGATCGAACCAGACGCCGAAGAGGCCGATCCAGCACCAGCCGTGTTGGAGGCGGTCACCGTGAAGGTGTAGGCGGTGCCGACGTTCAGACCGGTGAAGGTGCAGCTCGTCGAGGCGGTGTTGGTGCAGCCAGCCGGGGCGGTGACCGCAGGGTTCGACGTCACGGTGTAGGTGTCAGAGGCGGTGCCACCCAAGTTGGCGGTGCCGGTGAGGGCCGTCCAGTTGATGGTGACTGATGCGGTAGATCCATAGGCCTGACCGGTGATGACGGCGGTGGTCGGAGCAGACGGGGCGGCGGGGACAGTGATGGCGGTGACTGCACTGCTAGGAGATGATGCCGAACCGGAACCGGCAGCGTTCGTGGCGGTGACCGTGAAGGTGTAGCTCGTGCCGGTGGTGAGGCCGGTGACGTTACAGGTCAGTGCACCCGTGGTGGTACAAGTCAGTCCGCCCGGGCTCGAGGTCACGGTGTAGCCGGTGACGGCACTGCCACCGTTAGAACTTGGAGCACTCCAAGTCACGGCGATCGATCCATTGGCAGCCCCGTTGGCTTGGCCGGTGTTGGCAGTCGCCGTCACGCCAGTAGGAGCACCCGGCACGGTGTAGGGGGTGGTGGGTACCGAGGCAGGTGACGCTGCGCCGGTGCCGGCAGAGTTGGTGGCCGTGACCTTGAAGGTGTAGACGTCACCATTGGTGAGGCCGGTCACGGTGCACGTCAGTGCACCGGTGGTGGTGCAGGTCTGGCCGCCGTTGGCGGGAGTGGTCGTGTCAGTCGCACTCACCGTGTAGCCGGTGATGGCAGCGCCGCCGTTGGTACTCGGGGCCACCCAGGTCACGGCCACGGAAGCGTTAGCGGGTACGACACCGAACGGGCTCGAGGTCGGCCAGGTAGGTGCTCCCGGAGGGCCGACCGGGGTCACTTGGATCTGAGGGGTAGAGGCCGAACCGGTACCCACGGAGTTGGTCGCGGTGACCGAGAAAGTGTAGGGCTGGGCATTGGTCAGGCCCGCGATGGTGCAGGGGCTGGTGGCTGAGGTGCAGGTCAGGCCGGTGGAGACCCCTGAGAGGTAGGCCGTCACGGTGTACCAGGAGATCGCGGCGCCGCCGTTGCTCGACGGAGCGGACCAGGAGATGGTGACCTGGCCGTTACCGGCAGTTCCCGATACGTTGGTCGGGGCAGTCGGCACGGTGGCGGGGATGATCGTGGCCGATGGGCTCGACAGCGCACCAGTTCCCACGGAGTTGGTGGCGCTGACTTCGAAGGTGTAGCCCGTGCCATTAGTCAGGCCCGTGACGGTGCAGGTTAGTGCGCCAGTGGTGGTACACGTAAAGGCCGTGGCGACACCACTGAGGTAGGCGGTGGCGGTGTAGCCGGTGATGGTGGTGTGGCCGGTGTTGCTGGGGGCGAGCCACGAGACGGCGACCGAGCCGTTGCCCGAGACGCCGGTGACGTTGGTCGGCGCTCCAGGAACGGTCAACAGGATCTGCGGAGTGACAGACGCGGAGGCCGTCGAGGCTGCGCCGGTGCCGACCGAGTTGGTGGCGGTGACCACGAAGGTGTAGGCCGTGTTGTCGGTGAGGCCAGATACCGTG
>Ga0214192_1001107_pt1 | contig 15373 bp, 20 predicted proteins | sample TroBogEpilimnion_44_FD_153030 | JGI IMG/M metagenome (GOLD analysis project Ga0214192, IMG submission 153030) | Freshwater microbial communities from Trout Bog Lake, WI - 29JUL2008 epilimnion | ecosystem: Environmental > Aquatic > Freshwater > Lake > Epilimnion/Euphotic zone | place: Trout Bog... | reverse complement strand
ATTTATATTCTGGAACTTGTAGGGGAGAACATTGTTGATTAGATTGGATCGGTTGAGGATCTTCATCTTGTTTTTCCTTTTTTTTCTTATTTTTATTTGACATGTTATTCGCGATTGGATAAGCTTCTTCAAGTGTAGAATAAAGCATTTTTTCTATTATTAATATGGAAAAGAAAAAATAATAATAATAATAGAATAAATGATTGATATATTTTTACGTTATTTGATAATTGGTATTCTTTCGGCATATTTATTAATTTACGGTTTAAGACCATCAGTTCCTTATCCTGAAACTTTAATAGATATTTATGAACATTATTGGGTATTATTGATATTAATAGTTTTAGATATTTATTTATTATATTGGGATTTAAGAATAGGATTTTTATTATTATTGGCAATAATTGCTATTATATTTGATATGATTATTTTTACCAAATAATAGATATAAGAAATTTTAATATAATTTAATTAATGACTGATAGTAGTAAAGATTTATTATTATCTTCTTTATACATATTTTACGAAAATAATAATAAATATAAATCTATTTTAAAAACAATTATCGAAGGAAAACATGTTTTATCTTTAAGAATGATTGATTGGCTTGTAACAAGATATGCTAAAAATCATAATATTATTTACTGGATAAATAATATTGATGATAATATTTATTATAATTTGCCTGATAATTATTCAAATGAAAAATATAGAAAAATAACTTTATATTTAGATTATCGTGCTCAACTTAAATCATTTAAGAAATTTAATTTTGATGCTTTTAGAAGACATGATAGAATTTCATTTATGATTAATAATGAAAAGCAGCAAATAATTGAGACAACAATAGGACAACTCAATTTTTTTAAATGGGCTTTTAATAATAAAATTATCAATTATGCTATTGATAATCAAAAGATTATTTATGAAAATATGTCAAAATTCTCATATAAAAAACAATTCAAAAATTTTAATAAAAATTCATTAATTCCTAAACAAGATATTATTAATACTAAGTGTTTTGTTACATTTGATTAATATGATGGAGTGCTGCCAATTTCAAAAGCAACATGACGAACATCTGGTTCAATGGTAGATATTAACCAAGGGCTAACAGCAACTTGGGGATTGGGTGGTTCAGAACGTAATTGAAGATTAGCATTACGGAGAGATTGACCAATAGTATTAATTCCAATATGATAACCAGCAGTTAAAAAGTTTTGATCACGAATGTCACCAGATCCAGCAGGGTTTATTTCAGCCCATTTAGAATTAGCGGCATCTTTTGGTAATAAATCATCACTTGTTAAACGATCGCGATTTAAATATGCTCCTGTATCAGTTGGTTGTGGAGGTAATTGCGTAGCATCTTCAAACTTTTCAAAAGAATCTCCTTTATTTGAAGCATATGATCCATAATAATTATCGGTTGGATCTACTGGTCTAACATTTGGCATAACTTCGCCGTCACTTGCTTTTTTTGTATCAGCCAATTTATTGGCATTATCCGCTACTGATGGTAAATGTGGTGGTTGGTGTAAATTAAACATATTTATGGAATCAAAAGCATCATTTCCTCCTACTTCATTTTCAAATCGTTCTATATTATCCATCTTACATTTAGAATTGTAAGAAATTAATAATAAAAGTGTTAATAATAATAAAATTGCGATTGAAAATGAAATAACTATTGAAGAACTACTATTAGAACTCATTTTATATCTATCTATTATAATAATATAGATAAAATTATAATTTTAAAATATATTTTTTTAACTTTAATATCTTTTTTTCCCAAGTATTTATATTTTGTTCTTTTTTAATTTCTTCCAATAATATTTTTGCTTCATTAATATTTGTTAAATAAGTTTTTATTTTTTCGTTCATTTCAATTTCATAATTTTGTACTTCTTCTTCCCAATCATCTTCAATTTCTTCTTTATTCCAATCAGTCTTATTATCAAATACTTCATCAACGCTAATATTTTTTATTAACCATTTATTGCCAATTTTATTCGATTGAATAAATAAACCAAAAAATGTAATATCAACGGTTATATTATAATCTTTTGATTTATTATTTTTAAGAATTGATAATATTTCGGTGACATCTTTATCATTACCATTAAATGAACAATTTGTTTTATTATTAATAAATAAATACATATGTGATATATCACTAAAATAAGAAGTGTAATATAATGTATCTAAATCATATTCATCCTTATTAATCCAATCTGGATTATCATTTAAAGTATTTAAAGATAATTCGTCAATTTCCTTAATTTTGTTTATAGATCGTTCGTTGATTTTTATCGGAATATAACATTCTAAAATATGATTTAAGACATTAATAACCTTTATATCATTTAATTCTAATCTTAAAGGTGTTTCTAAATAAGAAACTGAATGATTTGTTTTTTGTTGCGGAAATTTTAATAAATGTTTCATTCTATATAATATTAAGTTAATCCATAGATAAAATATGACGCAACAAAAAAATAATATTAAACCAGTGGATTTTATTATTAGTTTTATAAGAAATGAAATATTAAATGAAGATATAAGAACTGAAATTATAAAACCTATATTAATTTATTTATTATATTATATTATTCCATTTGTTATTTTAATAATCGTATTAAATTTTTTTACAACTATTATAGCCGTATTTCTTGTTTTTTATATTAGAAAATAATATATTTTATTTAATTAGATATAATGCAAAGAAGAAGAAGAACTGGCGGAGAAGCGTCTTATCCACCTCTTGGAGATTATACCTTAGTTCAATCTGCACCATCAACTGTTTCATCCCAACCTGCTTTAAAAGGTGGTAATAATGCTTGTTCATCATGCCATAGCGGTGGCGATCCTCGCCGTCGCGGAGGTTATTATTATTTTGATCAAGGAAAAACACCAGTTGTTTCTACAAATAATGCTACTTCTACTGTTGCAGGAACAACATCACATTCATCAATTAATAAAGGTGGTAATGATCGCCGTCGTCGTGGTGGTGCCCCTGTTGAACTTACAGCTTTCATATCAGCATTAGCCCTATTAGGAGCTCGCTTATTAGCTGATAAAAATAGTTCTTTTAATTTCTTTTCACAAGGTCAAGAAGAAAGCGCTGAACCAATGTATAAAGGAGGACGTAAATATCGTAAATAAATAATTAAACAATATATTTCATATTATTTTTACTTTCATTTAAATAAATAATTGAACGCGATATTAATTCAACATCTTTAAATTTATTGAAGTTATTGATAATAAACCAACCTCTTATATAAGTATTATCATCAGTTTCATAAGGTTCTTTATCAATTTTATAAATTTTATTTTCATGTATCATAATAATATAATCCATAATACTAATTTAAATCTTATTTATCATTTTTTATTTATATGTGAATTTAAAAACGAGAATAAAATATATAAATATTATATTAAAATGAATTTAGACGATTTGAATGTTTTTTTTGAAATACCAATATCTACCGCTAATGTTTTATTAAATAATATTTTAAAAAATAACTACGACAAAAATAAAATAATAGTAAGTGACAATGTTTATACCGATACTAAAATAGATGAATGGATTACTAAACAACCATCAACATTAGGAGCATCGATTTTAATAGATAAATTAATAAAAACGCCCATAAATAATAAACCATTATTGGAAAACAGACAAAAAACATATTTTAAATTATTAAATTATCAAAAAGAAATTTTAAAAAATCATGAAAAAGATTTATTATGGATTATGACATTGAAAGAAGAAATTGATGAAGATTTTTCAATAAATCTTTTATTTCCTTCTACTTACATCATAAACAATATGAATTATAACAAATATTTAGTTGACATTTATCATTTATATAAAATTATTATAATGCCTTTAACAAGTCTATTATATCCATTATCAGTTCTTTATATGCCTTATTATTATTTAAATAAATATTTGAATTTTAACTTGACCGTAAGTAAATATTTAAGTATTATTTATCAATTTGTTAAGATGTTTTTTAAATATTCTGGAAATATCAAAAATTATATTTTTAAAATTATAACAGTATTATCATATATAGCTTTATATATTTATAGTATTTACCAAACTTTTTATGTTTCATATATGATTTATAAAATTCGTGAAAAATTATTTAATAAAGTAAATGGCTTAATTACATTCTTAAAATCATCTATAACAATCATAAAACAATCAAATAATATATGGAAAACATTCTTCTTATATAATCATCAGATTAATGAAGATACTATTAATAAAAGCATAAAAAACTTAGAAAAATTAGATTATGATATATCAACTATTTATAAATTATGGAAAAACGCAAATTATAAAGAAGATATTATTAATATCCTTAAAGTTATTTATACAATTGATGTAATAGATGTTATAACAAGACTTAAAAGTAATAAAAATTGGTGTTTGCCTTCTTATAATGATACTAATACCCAAATATGGAATATTAATAATCCATTATTAAAATCAAGTCAAGTAGGAAATCCTGTAAATTTATCAAAAAATATTATTATAACTGGTGTAAATGCTGGTGGAAAAACTACATTTGTAAAGTCTATAACTTTGAATATAATTCTAGCTCAAACATTTGGAATAATAAATGCCTTAAAAGGAAATATTTATCTTTATGACGCTATAACTACATTTATGAGAGTTGTAGATATTACTGGCAAAATGTCATATTTTGAAACAGAAACAAATTATTGTAATAATATGATAATGATCGCGGAAAATTTGAAAAAAGAGAATAAGAGGGGATTATTTGTAATGGATGAACCGATGCATTCTACACCTCCAATAGAAGGCGTTTCAGTAGCTTATTCAGTTGCTGAATATCTTGGAAATATCGAAGGTGTCTCATTAATAATAACAACACATTTTCATAATTTAATGTATCTCGAAGATAATAAGAAATTTATAAATTTAAGTGTAAATGCTGATTATAATGAGAAAACTAAGAACTATGACTTTAATTATAAGATAAATCGCGGAGGTTCTAAACAAATAATAGCAATTGAATTATTAGAAAAGCATAAATTTAATAAAGATATTATTAGAAGTGCGATTGAAATGAAAAACAAAATATATAATCAAAATTTAAGAAATGTTTGTATTTAAATTATTCACAATTAACAATATTTTATTTTATATCAGTTATTTCATACTTGTATTACTACTTCTATTTTTATCATACAAATATCTATATCTTGAACAATCTAATTATATGATGTCAACTAGATTACAAAAATTAGAATTAGAGTTAAATGGCACTAATCGACCTATAACTAATACACAGACATCTGATTATTATAATGAAAAAATAAATGAAGCCAATATGATGATGAATGAGATATATAATGATTATCTGGTTACTCCAAAATGCGGAATGAATGGTATTTGTGCCGCAAGTGAAATACATGTAACTGTTTTAGATGATAAACCAATTAATAATGAAATATTTGATTTAAAGAAAGAGATAATAGAAGATAGCGCATCAGTTATAAGTTCAAATGTTCAATCATCAGCTAATACCAAAAAGGCTTTAATGAAATTAAGTTTAGAAAAGATAAAAGCTAAATGTGAGGAAAGAAAAATAAATTGCGATGGTAGTAAAGCTCAATTAATAGATAAAATAATAAATTATGATAATTCAAAAGCAGTCGAAGATGAAGTTATAATAAGTGATGAATAAATATAAAGATATTATTCAAACTTATAATATATGAACGAAGAAAACGAAGATATTGGACTTGTTAAAATAAATTATGAGATTTTTAAAAATTGTTTAAAGACATATAATAATTCAAATATTCAAATACCTGATAATATAGTTAATAAAGCAAATGAATTGATTAATAATTATTCTTGTTTTGTTTCGAATTATGATGCGAGAAGTTTATGGGAAAAAAAGAAAATAATTGCACAAAATAAAACAAAAATTAAAACAAGACCGCATATAATTTACATTGATTTTAGTGATGATGCCAAATGTAAAAAAGAATTTATTTCATATTTGAACAAGTTAACAGATGTAAACAAAGATGTTATATATGGTAAAATATCTCATTTTATAACACAAATCAATGATGAAATTAAAAACTTTTTATTTGACATTTTAATCAATTTTATTAAAACATCTAATAATAAAATTTATATTGAAATATTATATCTTTTTGATAATGATTATATTGAAAAAAATATAACTAAATATTATGAAAATTATTTAAAAAACAAAGAATGGTTACCTGTAAAAATTGTTATTGAACACAAATTAATATTCGAAGAACAATATTATGATACTTATTGTGAATATATTAAAATTAAGAAAAATACTCTGTCTATGATTAAGGCATTATGTGTAATTTTGAAAAAAATTAATAAAGTTGATATCATAAATCATATTATGATATCTATTATTTATGATTTGGATAATAAACCAGACCTGAATAATTATAAACATATAACCGAATTATTATTGGATGAATATGCGATTATTTTAGATTTTATACCTAAACAAGAATATATTGATTATATTAAGTCATTTGATATATCAAGATTAGATAATTCAACTAAATTCAAAGTATCAAATATAGTTGATAAGTATAAATAATTTTTTTATTTTAATTATATAAATAATGGTTAAAATTAATAAAGAAACTATAATTAAAAATCTTGAAATTATTCGAGATTATGAAAGATTTAATAAAGATATTTATAAAGTTAAGGCATATGATAATGTTATTAATAATATTCTCATTTATCCAAAAGAAATATCAAATTTAGATGATTTAAAGGATATTAATGGTATTGGCAAAAGTATTCATGGAAAAATTAAAGAATTATTTGAAATAGGAAATATATCATATATTACAAAGAATATCAATAAAGATAAATTATATAAATTTAAAAAAGAATTAATAAATGTTTATGGAATTGGTCCCTCAAATATTGAAAAAATAATAGAAACAGGTATTACATCTATAACACAACTTAAAAAGAATGTTTTTTGCCTCAATGATAAACAAAAACTTGGTTTAAAGTATTATAAGGATTTGAAAAAACGTATACCACTTAAAGAATTTAAGGAACATATGAAAATTCTTGAAAAAGATTTATTGACTAAAAAAGAAATTAAATATGATTTTGTTGGTTCTTATCGCAGAGGCAAAAAATCTATGGGAGATATTGATATAATTATCATGGAGACACCAAAATTCAATTTAAAGAGTTATATAGATTCCTTAAATACATTAGGATATATAAAGGGTATTTTAGCATTAGGAAAGAATAAATTTATGGGAATTGTTCAATTAGATGATAAACCCGCAAGAAGATTAGATATTCTAATAGCACCAGTCGATGAATATTATTATTCTCTATTATATTTTACAGGTTCCAATATATTTAATATTGGAATGCGTAGTTATGTTAAAAATAAATTCGGACTTTCATTAAGTGAACACGGATTTGATAAAAATAAACCAATTATTAAAAGTGAAAAAGATATATTTGAATACTTAAAATTAAAATATGTAGAACCTAAAAATAGAACAAATTTTATTGTATAAAAATAATATTTTTGTTTATTAGAATAAAATATTATTTATGGCAGATTTTGGCGTATCTTACTTTATAAAAGCTCTTTCATCAGTTCTCACTTTAATTCTTTTAGTAATTATTTATAGCTATTTATATAATTTAGAAAATAAGGGTTGTGCTTGTGCCTTAACTAAGGATTTTAGTTTCATCAAGGGCTTTACCATATTTGCTATAATATATTTACTATTTTCAGCAATGATACCAGATGAAGCTTTATATAATAATCTTGGTGGCAATGTTGTTCTAATAAATAAGTTTGTTGATCTAATTTTCGTTTTAGTTTTCATTTATTATTTATATGAAGTATTCAAATATACTCGTTATTTAGTTAATGAAAAATGTAAATGTTCTGTTGATTCCCGTCGTGAAATAATAATGATCGGTTCAATGATTGAATTTATCTTAATATTCGTTCTTTTCTTACTTCATATTATAATATTCGTTGTTGCTTCTACTTTCTTTAATGTAGTCCGAAGTCTTAACGAAGGTGCTGATGAAATACGTGAAGTTATACATGATCCAATTTCATCAATAAGAAAAGTTCCAGAAAGATTATCTAGTAGTGTTCGTGAAATACGATCTGATCTTGGAAAAACTATAAATGAAGTTAGTCGCACCGTTAAAAACACTCGTGGCAATAATACTTATAAATTAAATGTTTAATGTACGGCTATTTGCTGGTTTTCTTCCTCTTGTATTTGATTTTAATATCTTTACATCAGTAGCATCTTCAATTATAGAAGTTATTTCTTCATCACTAATTGATAATGTTTCTATTTTTGTATCTTCATCTGGATAGATTGAGATTTTATTATGAACATTATTTATTATTTTATTAATATCTTGTTCGGGCTTTGAATGAATTATTGGAGGAGGTGCTTGATTTCTATTTAATCCGCTGAATAAGTTATTTACCATTCCAAATAATCCGGATGAATTTCCAAAAAGACTATTAACACCTCCATCATTACCAGCAGCACTAATATTTTGTTTTTGCTGAGAATTTGCTGAATTATTGCCTATATTATTATAAATGAATTGTTTTGCCGCAGCATTCTGAAATTGCTTCATTAATTCAGGATTTGCTTTAAGAACTTCTTCAACACCTGGTATAGAACTTTCTTTGAACATTTTTGAAGTTAAATGGAACATAAAAGCACTTCCTGACAAACTTACGAAAAGTCTTAATTCAGGTGGCATAGATTTGCCCTTAGACTTATATTTATCATGTAATTCTTCAAAAATATCATCAAAATCTTGTAAATTTTCATGAACTTGTTCAGACCATCCTTCGAGCTTTATGGCAAAAGGATCATAACGAGTATTAAGATATTCGGTTCCTGTTACAAATGCCATAAGCATTTTACGCTGAAAACGAACACTTGCGTCAATCTCCTTATCTCTAATTATTTTATTATATTCTTGTTTCATTTCTTCAAGATCAGACAGCATTGTGAATGTATGAGGAATTTTAAAACCTTTTGAATCAAGGCGGTTAAGTTGATATAATATTTCTTTTTTTTCATTAATTTCATTTTTATATGTATTAAGTTTTGACGAATATTTTCTACGATCTTCATCATCTTCTTCGTCTATTTCACTCCCTTCTTCCTCTTCTTCATCATCTTCTTCTTTTCCATCTTTGCTACTTCTTTCATCTTCATTATCACTATCATCAATTGTTTTATTATCATCTTCTTCTTCATCTTCGGCACTACTTTCATATTTCTTTTTTCTTATATTTATTTGTGGTTGTTTTTTATGTTTCTTTGGTTCAGCTGAACGAACACTTGAAGAACTTGAAATTGATGACATAGAAGACAAAGAAGCTATATCGGCACTTATTTTATTTTTATTGAATAATAGGTTCGTATTATTTGTTGGGAAATCTATATATTCGTTCATTTTATATACTTACTAAAAATTATATATGTTTATATGTCTTAAATAAACGAATAATTAAAAAATCTATTAAATATAGATGGTATTCTATCCATCATTAAATCATATTTAAATGATGGTAATTTATTTAAATTATTATATTCTAGATGATATGGACGAAGTTGTGTATCTGGTAATTCAATTGTTTGATCTACTCCACTAATATCATCTAATTGATAATCATCGTCGTTTACAATACGATGATTAACATCACATTTTTTATTAAGAGATTCATAATAAAGTCCTGAAATATAATAATTATTATATCTAACAAATAAATCAAAATTATCAAAATGAAATAATGTTTTATAATAAACAAAATTTAATAATTGCATGTTAGCAGAACCATATTTATTTATAATTAATGGCGTTGAACCTAATGTAATTCTGTTTGTATTAGTATTAGCATATTCATATAATCGTTGATTAATAATAAATCCTATTTTAGCAGCTGTATAATACATTCCCAAAATTATATAATTTGGATTATGAATTATATCTTTATCTATGTCATCTATTAAACCCGAATAAACTACATCGCCTATATGAATATTTATATTATAATTAAAATTATCATTAACAATAAAATCTACATTTATTATACTTGATGTATAAGTAGGAATAACATTATTTGTTGTTACTGTATTTCCAGTCATTTCAAAAATAATATTATGATTATTTGTAAAGTTTGTTATTTTAGTAACTAAAAACATAGAAAATTCTATGAGTTCATATGTTTCACTATTATTAGCAAAATTGAAACAAGCTGGTCCATCTAATTGAATATTCCTTAAATCTGCTAATTTTGCTCCATTATTATTCAAATTATTATCATATAATTTAATGCCTTTGTTAAATTTAAAATAATTATTATAATTAAAATCATAATATTTATTTTCACTATTATTATCATACCATTTTCCATCATTTAATGAAATTTTAGTAATATCTAAATATGTATTTATACAAATAAATTTATATCCTTCAAATGGTAATACAGATTGATTATCAACAACTATAACATCAAAATTTTCTTTTTTACCTTCCTCTTTAATTTTAGGTTGATCATCTGTAAAAGGTTCAATTATTTTATAATATGATAAGATAACAAGAGTGATAAATAAACCAATAAAAAAACTTACAAATTTTATTAAATTTATATTCATACCTTAAATTTATATAAGAATTATTTTATTAATTAAAATATTATTATGCCAAAAGAAGAAGACGAAAATAGCATTTGTTCCGATAAAGAAACTGAAACAAAAGAAACTATTATTGTTAAGGACGAGGACGAGGACGAAGACGATGATGATGAAGATGATGATGAAGAAGATGATGGCGAAGAAGGAGATGAGGATGAAGAAGATGAAGATGAAGATGACGAAGAAGAAGATGATGATGAATATGATCCAGCTATTATTCAATTTGAACTCTTCAAAAACTTTCTAACAGACAAGGAAGGTAATAATGTAGCTACTCATTTAGGCTCTATTTCTCATGAATTGAGAAAACTAAATAAAATAGCTGTTAAATTACTTGAAAAAAAATAAATTAGGCAATATTAAAATTTAATTTAGCAAATGAATAATTTTTCATTACTTGTTCAGCTGTTCCGACAGGTAACATTAATTCACGAGTGCTATAAAAGAATGGATCGCCTCTTTTTCTGTCTCTTAAAGTTTTTAAGACAAAACGATCATCTAATTGGATTATTATTTTTATAGCGTCTAAGCTAATTATAATAGGCGAAACAACTTTTTTTAAACCATCAGGAGAATAATAACTGTTTGGATAAATAAAGGTAGCATCAATTACACCATCTTTAATTATTTTAAAGTTTGGTGTATTTTCAAATGCTATCGCTTCACATGGAAATGGTAAATCTTTGCCAGAATAAGATGTTATCTTATCTGGTGGATTTGGAGCCATTAATGCTAAGTTTTTATAATTTTTATAATTTTTAACATAACCAGTAATCATTACATTATTTTTATCAACATCAATATTACATTTTACATAATCATTTTCAAACGATTTCATATTATACTATTAATAATATTCTAAAAAAATAATTAAGATTATTTAAAAAAATGTGCTAGTTCCTATACCTTGATCATTTACTAATGATTTATAACAGTTTACACCATCATTTTTAACTTGATATTTATTAGCTAATTGAGGATTATTATCATTAATTAAATTTCCAATGGCACATGGGGCACATGGAGAAATATTTCGTATTGCTGCTTCTCTATCTAATCGAACTATTTCATCATAGTTTTGTTGTAAATATATTCTCATTTCATAGCTTGAACGAATCATATTATTATCATTTAGTTTATCATTGATGAATGAATTGAATGTGTATTTAGGATTATAATTCGTGAATGATCGTCCATCAGCCATTCTTAAAGGGCATTGAATGTTAGGATATTTTCCGGAGCAGCAACTCATTATATCTTCTATTGATAATAAATATAAAAATAATTAAAATTCATGTTCATAATATAAATTATGAATAAATAATTGTGATTGTCTACCAACTCTTTGAGCTCTTCCAACTGCTTGCTGTTTATCTGAGCCCATCTTATGAAATATTATTATGTCAGTAGCACAACTTATATCAATTCCACTTCCAGCATATTGGGTATTTAATAATATTATATTTACTTCACCTGATTTAAATTTGTCTAAAACATTCATCATATGACTGGTATTACCTTTTAATAATTCATATTTAAGATTAGAATTTGATAAATTTTGTTTAATCTTTTCAAAACTATTTTCATTTTTACTAAAAACTAAAAATCTACCTTCTGGTTTTGATTTAATAATCTTTAATAATGTATCTTCTTTACTTAATATCTCATCAACTTCTTCTTTTTGAATATTATTTTTATTAACAACAGCTATTAATTTATCAGCCGTCGGTATTGATAATCTACAAATTGGACAATTTTTATTAGTTTGTAACCATTTAAATAAACAAGTTCCACAAAAGACATGCGTACATTCGATTAAAATAGGATTGGACATTAATTCCATACAAATAGAACAATTATTTGTATTAATAGAAGTTATACGATCTGTTAAATCTTTGATTTTTTCTTTTTGTATTTCAATATCGGCATCAATATTTTTTAATTTTAATACCTTCTGTTCGGGTGGGATATCAAGAGTATTTATATAATTTCTTTCAGTCTCTTTATTAAATAAATCTCGTCTTAATTCTTTTGAAACAAGATCTATTATATTATCTTCTGTTTCGTTTTTTCCTCCTAATTCTTTTATTGCGCCAGCAATATCATTAGCGTTTATTCTATCCAATATGCTTTCACTTAAAAAAGTCATAATAATATTAATATTTGCTGCCAATTTACATAAATAATATTTTTCATTTGGTTCAGGAATATTAAAACTATTTTTAATAAAATTATAATTATTTTTAACTAAAATTAAATTAATAAATTCATTATTTAATAATTCCTTTGTTGTATTATTATAAATTATTGAATTATTAGAATAATAAACCTTTTTTAATAATTCTTGGTAAGTTCCCGAAATCATCCATAAATAATAATACTTAATGTTTGGTATTGAATTAATAATGTCATGTGCTTCGTCTATAATTATTCGTTTCCAACTATTTATAATAATACTATGTTCGTGATAATAATAATTAAATAAAATTTTGATTGTTGTATTTTTAATTAAAACAATATCATAAGCATTAAAAAAATTAATGATGTCTTGTTTATTTGTTCCATTAAACTTAGGTAAATTCTTTTTAATACTATTTAAATTATCGATTGCCAAAACTTTAAGTTCTGTATGAGTATTAATCATATTTAACCATTGAATATAAACTGGTCCACGCGGAACAATTATCAATGTCGAATTTATCGTAAAATCATTATTAGAAATTAAATTATTCTCAGATGATATATTTAAATAACTGTAATTACGATTATTATTGAATGTTTTTGTAAATTGATTATTGATATGAATATCATTATTTGTAGCGATTAATGATAATGCTATAAGAGTTTTTCCATATCCTACCATATCTCCAAAAATTCCGACATTTGTTTCAATTTTAATTATGTTGTCATAATTAATTTCATTAAATTCGTGATTATTTATATATAACATATTCATGAGACTTAAAAATATTTTCTTATTTGAAATTTTATATTCAATTATTCCTTCTTTTTCCATTTCTATCGCCTTATTTAAAGCAGTTAACTGATGTGGTTTAAGTTTTAATTTAATTTTTTCATTTTGTTCAGCTATTTTATTATTTTCATTTAATTCAATATCATAATAATTAACTGTTGTCATTATATATATAATAAAATTAAAAATATATAAGGAATAAAAATCTATTTTAGTATATATTAATATTAATGAGTGCAACTGATAATGAACAAAAGCAAAATTATGAAATTATTAATCCTGAAAGAGTTGAAACAGTAGTTACACCTACTGAGACCAAAAAGAAAGTTGTATTTGCCCTTCCGGGTGATAATTTTTCATCTAAATTTCTTCTATCATGGACAGCTACTATTAATGCTCTATGGGAAACTAAGAAATATGATATAGTTATTAGCACCGGTATTAGTTCATTTGTTACATTTGCGCGTATGCAAACTTTGGGTCTTGATGTTCTTCGTGGTGTAAATCAAAAACCATTTGATAATATGGATTTTGATATTTGGCTAACTATTGATAGTGATATTATATTCACTCCTCAACAAGTGATCGATCTCATAGAATCAACTGAACAACATCCAGTTGTTGCTGGTATGTATCGTATGGCTAATCTAACTTCTTATGCAATTGTTAAGGATTGGGATACTGATTATTTTGCCAAGAATGGAACATTCCAATTTTTAACTCCTGATGATATTACTAATTGGAAGACTGAAACATCTCTTAAATACCTTCCTGTTTATTATACTGGTCTTGGATTTTTTGCGATAAAAAGAGATATTCTTAAAAAGATGACTTATCCTTATTTTAATGCTGATGTTCAGGAGATAATTACAGAAGATGGTAAGATTCTCAGAGATATTTGCTCAGAAGATGTATCTTTCTGTAAGAATATTCATAAACTTGGTGTTCCAATCATTGTAAATACAGATATTCGAGTTGGTCATAATAAATTAATTGTTATATAATAAATAATGAATTTATATTATATTTTTGTTATTATATTGTTTTTAATAATTCTTTATTATTCAGTTAAATATATATTTTTTGTATTATTAGGCATGGTTTTATCATTATATTTATCATATAAATATTTATTACCAATAATTAAAAACATTTAATTTTTTTTACACCTCCTTTTATTGTTTTAAAAGAAGAGAAAGTCATCAAATTATCATCTAATGATGAATTATAATATCGATTGCTATAAACTGATTTAATTGATTGTGTTTGTTGTAGTGAATCATCACTTGAAAAAATAACAAGAAAAATAAATATTATAATAAAAATTATTACTGATATTGACCCATAAAATATTACATAAGAAGTTATATCACTCTGTAATGGTTGTTGAAATCTAAAATAATTTTTATTATTATCATCATCCATTTTAATCTATTTAATTGAATGAAAAAAATATTAACACTTATAAATAGATATGAATTTATATAAAAAAATTATAGTTAATAATTGGATTAGCAGTTCAAAATCACATAAACATGAAATTTATGTTTATGAAGATGATAGTTTAGAAAATGCGATTGCTAAAATTGCTTATAATATTTCAACTGATAA
>Ga0214192_1001106_pt1 | contig 15377 bp, 20 predicted proteins | sample TroBogEpilimnion_44_FD_153030 | JGI IMG/M metagenome (GOLD analysis project Ga0214192, IMG submission 153030) | Freshwater microbial communities from Trout Bog Lake, WI - 29JUL2008 epilimnion | ecosystem: Environmental > Aquatic > Freshwater > Lake > Epilimnion/Euphotic zone | place: Trout Bog... | reverse complement strand
GGAACAATGGTAGCGAACGCAAACCACTGTGGCTGTCCACTGAGGAACGAACCAGCCTGGTAATTACCATTTACTTGATCGGTCATTTTCTCTCTCCTTAAGAGTTAATGCAAAATTGTTTTGCTGGATTATTTATGCCGCAGGCTAGATTAGTTACGCTTACGGGTTTTCTTGGTCTTTTTTGGTTCTGCATAGGGAATGTAGCCAAAAAGGCTGGGACGACGGTTAATGTTACCCTGTGGATTGGCCACGCTAGCAATGCTGCCTGCACTGGTCGCGCCGCCGCTGGCACTTTCTAGCATGTCCAAGAATTCATCATCCTTCTTGACTAGATCTCTGATCCTCATGTCTTGGCCGCCTTCTTCAATAGGGCATCTGCTGCTGCGATACCTGCTGCTATGGCCAAACCTTTGAGCAGGCCAAAACCACCAGTCTTATTTACAGAAGCGGTTGGTGTACCTGTTTCTGCATCGTGCACACCGTGCAGTTCATATCTGTTCACATTTGCTAGATGCTGGAACTGGTTGATGATATCGCCCATGCGAGCTTTGGCTCGCAGCGCTTGTAACAATCTAGTCACTGTGAGCTGTTTCTGTTCAGTATCAAGCTGACCCGTGTCCCATTCGCTGGCAAGGCGACGCACGCTACGATAGTTGCTGTTGGTGATGTGCATCTGCTGTTCTATGTTCATCAGCAAGCGCCGGGCCTGTGTGCCATCATAGTGAGGTCGGCTCATGGCCGTGAGCAGCTGCCTGGTGCTGGAACCGTTGAAATGCACCTGATTCCAAAAGAGATCATTGGCTTCAGGATGATTCAGTTGTTTGCCTACCGAGCTGTCGTGATCCTTGATCACGTGCAAGAACTGGTATAGATCGGTGTTTTGCCTATCTTCGCGATCAAAATTGCTGTGGCTCATGGTGCGGCGAGCATAGGCCTGTGCAAACGGAGCTGTTTCAAATTCGCTGCGCAAGATGTGCAGCGCTATCAAGTACAAGAACGCCAGCTCTGCCATGTCTTTGGCGTTGAAATTGTGTGGATTTCTAGTGCGTAACAGCTGGTTTTCATCTAGGCTATTGATCAATGAAAGCTTCATGTGGGTTCCTTCTTCATGAAGTGCGGGCGATTGACCAACTTGATCTTGCCACTAGGTGTATCTGCCACATATCCCTCGTGGCCGGGCACATCTCTGAGATCTGCACTGACCGTGCCACCAACCTGTGTGTCAACACTGTGTTTGAGCGCATCCTTGAGCTTGGTCAGCTGATCGGCTACCATCCAAGTTGCGCCATAGCCTTTGGGGTTCTCAGAGATCCATGTCAGAAGGTTTTCACGCTTGCGATCAGTTATGTCCTTGGTGTTGCTCTTGGCCCAAGTCAGGAAACCGCTGGCAGCATCTGATAACCCTTGCTTGCCAGCATAGGCTCTGCTGTTCACATATTTCTTCATGAGATCTGGCAGATTGGTCAGCTGTCTAGCTGCCAAACCAGCAGGATCAAGGAACCGGTCTATGCTGGCGCTGTTGCTGTTGATGAAACTGCGCAAGATGCTCACAGATTTCTCAGGCAGGGCTGTGCTTTCTAGATCTCGTATCTCTGGACCCATGATCACCAAACCGGGTGGCTCACGCAAACCACTGCTTTCAAGGGTACCTATGGCACGAGGCTCATCGTCCTGCTTGCTGTCAAACCTGCTGTGCACAGCTATGCCTGCGCGGCTGTTGCCAATGCGCTTGCCCAGTGGGCTATCTACCTGTATGCGATAGGTTATCTTGTTGGGTTTGAACACAAAATGTCTGTCTATGATTTCTGGCGTCTTGGTCCACAATAGGTCACCTTCCAGGTATCCCTGCGTGTCAGCTGGCATGGCGCGTTCAAGCATGCCATACAATCCTGCGATGCTCTTTGCATAGGCCTGCCTGCCAGGTTCGTCTGGCTTGCGCATGAAGAGCATTGCATCGAGATCCGCAGCGCTGCGAGGCATACCACCCGGCTTCTTGCTGCCAAAACCGCTCTTGTCCGTGACTGTGAATCCTTCTGCATCACGACCAAATATTATCGCAGGGCTGCCATCCCATTTGATGGTTACGGTATGAGGTTGTTCAGCAGCGTGAGTCAGCGCATTGAGAGCACGCTTTGCTCCAGCTGATCCTTCTTCAAATGCCAGATCTTCTGGATGGTCAATGCGTGCCTTGGCTTCTGTGATGAACCAACGCTGTGGGATGAGTATGTCAGCGTGCCTCACGACTGTTGCCTTCCAGCTGGTACCTTTACTCTAGGTTTAACAGCAGGTGCAGCAAGTTGAGCAGGAGCCGTTTGATTAGCACCAGATTGCTTAGGAGCTGTTGGCTTTCGGCCTTTGGCTATGCCAGCTATCAGCTTGAGATCCTGCAGGATGGCCACGCGAGAATTTGGTTTTTGTTTAGCAACAGCTAGTGCTATCTGCTGAATGATGTTCGGATGAGCAGAACGTGTTGCTTCGGTTATCTTTTGCATCTTGAGTATGTCAAGTACCTGCCTAGCCTGTGCCGGTTTCAGCTTGGCTATCTCGCTGCGTATGCCAGATGTTGTGCTCAATATCGTCTGGCGTTCCTGCCAAATTATCTCTCTAAGATAGGCTTCAGCAGCGGCCTTGCCATCCTTGCTCAGCTTGTTGTTTACTTCTTTGTCAAGCTCAGCATCACCTGTCTTTATCACAGGTGCAGCGGGCTGAGTAGGCGACGGAGCTGCTGCAGCCGATGGTGTTGCAGCTGTTGTTGCGGGTTGTGTCACAGTCTGCTTGTAACCTGGCATAGCCTGTGCCATGGAAGCCGTTGCGTCCCCGCTAGTAGAAATAGGTGCTGGCTTTGCTGTTTTTGCTGCTGTCTGTGTTGTTTGAGCCTGTTGCGAAGCAGGTTGCTCGGCAGGCTTTTGAGCTGTTGCTGGTTTAGTTAGCGTTGGTTCTTTCTTTGTTGCCTTGTCAGCTATAGCAGGCAATGCAAGCCCATACTTGTCAAACACTGATTTTATCTGCTCATCGCTGAAGCCAGCTTTCTTCTGGGCTAGATATAAATCCTCATCAGTTGCGGGTCCAGCTTCTAACAACACGCGCAGTCCAAAGTTGGCTGCAATAGATTCTTCAAAATCGTTTATGTCATTCACCGTCTTAGATGATTGTACTCCTGGCTTGTAACTAGATTGTGATTGATTGTTTGCAGCATTGCCTGGCACAGCCTTGTTGTATTCATCACGAAATTTTGCAGCATTTTCAATATCTTGATTAAATCCCTTTGCAGCTTCCGGATTTTCAAGCTCTACAAAGGCTTTCTCTATGGCAGCACTGCCACCGCTCATGCTACCGCCGTGTGCCTCGGCTGCTGCTGCGCCTGCCCACATATCCAATTCGCTGCGGTCAACATCGGCAAACAGCCCCTCATCGCCTGCGTTTGCTATCACTGTATCAAGAGCTTTTTCGTAGCTAGCATGGTCAGTTATCTTACCATCCTTGGCCATCTGCTTGAGATCACCCAGCATGTCTTCCATGTCTTTGTGATGCTGAGGATTCGCCACCGGAGCATTAGTGCTGGTGTTGGCCATCATCATGTGACCAAGCTGACCAACTGCGCTGGCTGCTAGGCCGCCTATGGCACCAGCAGCTAGGCCCATAGCAGCGCCCTTGGCGCCAGCTTTGGCAGCTGACTTCCAATCCTGTCCTGCCATCTTGGCACGAGCTATGCTGGCTAGACCGCCAGCTACTGCGCCTGCCGCCTGGGGACTTGCTGTGGTCATCAACACTGCTGCACCTGCTGCACCGGATATAGCTGTCAATGCTAGGCTTTGTAATGCTGGATTTTTTACAGCAGTCTGCGCCAGCTTCATTAACTCCTGCTTGGCAGCAGCATCTTTCACTGCTGACAATGCAGTTTTGATCTTGTCAGCAAATCCCTTGACAGGCGTGCTTTTATTGGCATCTGGTATCTTGTCATAGAACTGATGCTGCAGTTTCTCAGGCACGATGTCGCCCAAGCTGGTAGCCTTAGGCTGTTCAGCAGGCTTCATTGCATTGAAATCTGCCATTATCTTATCATAGGTAGTGGGATCAATTGCAGCTGCTTCTCGCAATCTGCTTTCATTGAGGCTCTGGCTTAACCATGCTCTGTATGGTTTGACAAAATTGTCTCGCATCTCAGTGAGCTGACGCAATGTCCTAGCATCAGTGTCATACGCTAGAGATTCAAATAATTCGTCTCTGAATTCATGTGCTTTCATGCTACACCTGCTAGCTGTCTCAGTGCCTGTTGCGCCATAGCAATGCGGTTGTTAGAACTCTGAAGGTTTGCAGCAGGAGCTGACGCTGTAGTACCTGCTGCGCTTGGCGTTGTACCACCTGATGTTGCTGCAGCACCTGTTGCTGTTCCATCTGGCACTGTACCACCTGATGTTGCTGCTCCGCCTGCTGCTATTTTACCTTGTTGAGGCTGCTGAGCTGTTTGATCTGCCTTGTCCCCAAGCTTTTCTATCTCCATCTTGCGAACAGCAGCCACGCCTATCAGTTTATCAATCAGCATGTCAGCAGTTGCACCGTCCTGGACACCCCAGATGCTCTGTATAGTAGAGTCATCATCTGCAAGTGTGGCAGCTGCAACATCAACTGGCTTAATACCAGTGCCCAGTTTGGTCTTCATGGATTTTAAGATTCGGTTTATCTCTGCATCAGGCAGCTTCATCTTGCGCATGTAGAGGTACAGTGCCTTGGTAGGCAGTTGGTTCATGGTTGCCTTGGTTATTGGCTTGCCATCTGCATCTTGATATCTGCCAGCTAGCTTTGATATCTCAAGAATGAATCCATTGATATATCGCTGCATCTCTTTGGCACCGCCAGCCAGTTCGGTGTCTTTGGTTGGCATCAAACCGGTCAACCATTTTTGCAGTGGTTGCCAAAACTCTTCTAAGTTGTCTCTGGAATATTCCTGTGCTCTCATGGCTGATTTACCTTAAGCTCTTTGATCTTGCGTATGAACTTGCGTTGATCCTCGCTCATGATGCTGCGATGAAGGCGCTTGATTAGATCCTGTGCATCTGCTTCAGAATAGTTCTCTCGGATCAGCTGCACGAGATTGATAGCACTGGCAATCACATGGCTTGCTCGGCTCTCTATCACCGTATGCTTGCTCTTGGCAGGAACAAACTTGTCCAGTTCGTCAATGAAGCTGTTGATCTTGTCAGCCATGGTGATCCTCATGCTAGGTTGATTATTTAGTTTCAGCCAACTGTACGATAAATACCTTTTATAAACATCCGGAGACCACCATGAACATCACACTGCAAACAGATGCCATGCGCGAATTGATGCGCCGCCTTGCTGAAGCAGAAGGTGGTATACTGGGAGCAGATGAGGCCGCAGCCCCTGCTGATCCAGACGCTCCTGCGGAAGAACCGGCTACAGAAGAGCCAGCCGCAGCAGAACCTGCCCCAGAAGCAGGCAGCGTGGATCAGCCACAAGATGACGCAGACATTGAAAAGGTCATGACTGAACCGCGCGACACCAGCAAAGAAAAGTTCAGTCTCGGATCTCTGGCAGATGATCTAGGATTGCAGAATTCTCACCTGTTCAAGACTGCTTTCAATCAACTGCGGAGCGGCACAGAGCCCACTGATCCAGATCAACTTAAAGAGTTGGCTGCTGCATTTACCAAGTTGATGAGCACAGATAGCAGCAATGCACAAAAGGTCGTTAACCGCCTGCGCCAGATCTACAAGAAGCCTATCGCCTGATCAAGCTGGTCAAGCTGCTTAACTGCCCCAGGCTCTTGCTTATATCTACCTGAGGTCTTGCAGCACCTGGTGTGTCCCCTGCGGCCTTGGGCGGAGGATTGAGGTTCTTCCTGCGCAGATCATTGAACACATCAGCACCAGCCCCGCCACCCTGCAGCATGCTCTGCTGTTCTTCATCCAAGTCAAATATCTTCAGCGTGTTCTGATCAAAGCCTAGATAGACCTTGCTGCCAACGCCGCTGGAACTTCTGGTCTTCAAGAACTGTATCTGATACTGCCCGCGCTCTTTCATTGCTGCGCTGGCAAAGATTGATATCACGTTATCAGCAGTCTGGATCTTGGAGATACCGCCTGAGATCATGCTGTGATCATGTTCCTGTTCCTGCGTGGCACTGCGATTCAGCTGCGAAGCTGTGACACAGACCATGTTGCGCTCCACTGCCAATCCACGCAGTTCTTCAGTGACAAACTTGTCCTTGATAAACAGATCACTGGGATTGATCTTCTTGTTGTTGGGATACAGCAGATCCAAGTAATCCACCACTATGACATCACAACGCTTCTGTGTTTCAATCTCATAGTTCTTGAGATAGGCCTTGATGTCATTCACAGTGCTACCCTGTGGTAGCTGCCTCACATGCATGAGCCCGCTCTTGCGCTGTGCGGCCTTGACCTTGAGTTCAACTGTGTCAAGGTTACGGAATATCTCCTTGCTACCAACATCAGTGAGCATGCTATCCATGCGCATTGAAGTCAGTTCTTCACTAAGCTCAAGCGTGATGTATACCACGTTCAAACCTTGCTTGACCATGTTCAAGCTCATGTTCTGCAGGAACAGAGATTTCCCAACACCAGATCCTGCGCACCAGATAGTGATCTCACCTCTGTTGATGCCGCCATACAGCTTGTCATCCACGCTCTTCCAACCAGTGGTACACTGGCCGTTCTTGTCCTTGATCTTCAGCAATCTTGCTCGCGGATCCTCAAAGTAATCAGTTCCCAAGTCGCTCTGCAAGCTGACCAATATGGCTTCTCTGACCAGCTTTTCAACTTCGCCATAGCTGCCCTTGTCTATGAGCTCAGCACTGGCCAGCACTGCATCTGCCAGCGCACGGTTCTTGCAGAACTCTTCTATCTCATCTAGAAACGCATCCTGATGTCCTGGGCTGATGTCACCTATGTGTGCAAAATCCAATCCAGTCTCTGCATTGACCTGTTCTATCTTGGGCAGCACGCGATATTCTTCAGCATGCTTGACCATGAATCGCACAGCTGGCCGCAACTTGTTGACAAAGTATTTGGGATTGATGATGTTGACACAGCGCGTGAAGATGTCTTCGCTGCTCAGCAACACGCTGATCAGCAGCTTTTGCTTGTCCTCGTTGTAGTCCTTGACTGCGTCTTTGTCTTCATTGCCAAATCTGTCTGCCATGTGGCGTCATACCTCTCATCTAAACATCTTGCGCTTGGTACCAATCTGCAATGCGCTGTTGGTCCTGCTGTGTATTATTGTACGCAGAGTGAACAGCTTCCCATACCTACAACTGGCATCTGCGGCATCTTTGACATCATCTTCCCAGTCTGGAAAGCTCACGCTCCAACCCTGTTCCAATGCTATGTCTATAAGACCTTGGTTGTTCCTCTGCCTATCTGGCAGCAGTATGATCTCCCTATCTGTGCTGTTTAACCAGCTCAGCTGCTGCCTGCTCAACCTGCTGCCCAATGCTGCTACACCGTCAATGGCGATGGCATCAAACGGACCTTCGACCAGTATGATGTATTTACGGTTGCCTTTGGTGATGGCATCGCAATTGAACAGATATCCAGTCTGCAGGTCGCTGTTGTAATATCTGGGCACATCCTTGGGTGGCGTGCCTGCATATCTGGCAGTCCATCCCACTATCTTGTCGCGATAGTAGAACGGGATGATGATGCGTTGATCCAAGTTCCACTTGGTGCTTGGGCTCCAGTGATAGTCCCAGCCTTCTGCCACTGCGTCACCTCTGCTTGAGAGATATTCCATGGTGCTCACAAACTGCGGAGCTATCTCATCATCTTCCATTATGGCTTCTATTGGTCTGGCACCCTCTGGCAGGCTCACTTCCTTGAAGTCACGCAGGAAGTCCAGATCCTCATGGCTTGGCAATGCAGTGACACCAGCCAGCTTGTTCTGCAACACTTCCAGCTTGACTTTGCGTATGTCATCTGTGGGCACGTTCAGCCAGTTCATGAGGTTTTCAAAATTGCGACTGATGTTGACGTTGTCAAACACGGTCTTGAAACCACAGTTGTAGCAGTTGTAGGCTATGTGCCCATCTGGCAGTATCAGCATGTTGCCGCGCATGCGAGTGTCACGGCTCTGACCCCTATGAGTGCAGCATGGTGCGTTGAACATCAACCAACCACGCGGACTGGTCCTACGTTTCTGTGGGATGTGTTCAGCTATCAGTTGATGTATCAGAGCCATGCTCTGATTATAATATCATGCTCAGTTCTTGTATAGCACGCTGATGAACAAGCCGTCGTTTACCACCAGCTGGGCTGTCTCGTTCAGGGTTATAGGGTAGTATTCACCGCTGCTGCCAACCAGTCCACTCCATATGGGTATGTAACCAAATCGTACCCAGTACGCATTGAGCACGAAGTTGAAGAGAGTAGGACCCGGACCTTGATTGTTTGATGAATCAAAGGTGTACATGGGATCTGGACCAGGTTGCAGAGGCACGAAGAACCATTCGCTGGGCAGAGGATTGTTGTTGCTCAAGCTGGCCTGTATCCAAAACTTACCTAGGAAATTCTTTTGATTCACGGCTACCGTGTGCATGCCGTTGGCACGTTGAGTCTGCGCATCTCCTGGATAGCTACCCGTTACAAACATGAGGTCGTCGTTGTTGCCAATGGGTGTTTGAGTGAACTGTGCTGCCAATATCTCCGTGGCAGGACTGAAAGTCCTCAGCACGCCATCAAACAGCTCAAACGTCCCAACCCCGCTTTGGTTAACGTCAGTATAGAACAGCTGTCCTATGTTGTTTACGTCAAAGCTCTGTATGCTGTAGTTGTAATAACCAGGATCAAGATCTTCTGTCTCGCCCGGATCCAATATCAGCCTGGCCTTGCCCTGTATGGCCACAGTGATGTCAACCCTCTTGGTCAATACCACGTCACCTGTGAGCACGTTCATTATGGTAGCTTGCAAGTTCAAACCAACCAAGTTGATGGGCCTGCGCTCATTGTTGCGGATCACGAAATCTATGGTGTTGGTCACGCCCTTGTATAGCTTGGTATCATATATGGTCATTGGCCAATTCACCAGTTCCGGGTTTGCATCGAACTGCAGGAGTTGCACGTATTCCTTGAAGCTGTATAGGAAGACTGTTGGCATCTGTTCCTGACATTTTGTTCCATCAACACTTAGAGTATTTATAAATACCCCCACACGCAATCAGGAACAATATGTCAGATACCAAGCAGGTGCTGCAGGAAAAGTTTCCATTCCTCACCATAATCAGCCACTTAGATCGCGAATATCTGGGCATAGTGCAGCATGCAGACGCTGCTTTCGTTCACATCTATGTGATGGACAACACCTTCTCTGATGAGATGAAAAGAGAGTTTCTAGCTTGCGGAGACACCTGGTGGTGGGAAAGCAATCGCCAGATTCCAATCAACATGTTCGTGCGCGATCGCTTCATTATATTCAAACGATACCTGAGGATCTTCAGCATGAAAGAAACTGAGATCCTACAAGGTCCGGTAGTGAACCTCAAGGATCTCATGAACAAGCGCGTGAAGCGCAGGACCATACAGCTGGTCAAGCATGCTTAATCGCCAAGAGTTTCCACTGTCACTCTAGCACGGATGGTACCATCTTTATTCACATGGACCTTGAGGGGCTTCTTGGCTGCCTTGCGTGCCTTGGCATCGGCCTTTTCCTTGGCCTCGCTCCATTTCTCAAACTCGTTATGGCTGAATGCAAACATGGTTGCATCACCGGCTTCTGCGATGCGCACGAAGCTGATGTACTCAGGATCTCTGCCTTCTTCTCTTTCCACTTCTGTCCACACATTCACTGCACCAGTTAGATTCTCCAGCGTGTCCCAGATGGTCGCAATCAGTTCAGGCGCGGCCTTTGGATTGCGAAACAGGTAACCATTTTTCAACTTTGGATTCAGCCTAGCAATGGGGTCGTACTGCAGATCGGTTCCAGCAGCATGGATTTCGTCTCCGTCTACGATCTGAACAGATTTACCGAACATATCGCCGATTACTTGGAATTCAAGCTTGGTGCGTGCCATGTGAGTGCTCCTTTGATAGCTTATAGTAGCATAGTTCTAAGATTATTCAAGCAATAAATTGGCATGGACATACACCAAAACCGCATAGGAAATACCGTGAGCTTTCTTGAAACTATAGGTATCATCCTCGGTTTTCACCCAGATTTCATCGCGTATGCTGTCAAAACCTTGGGTTTCACATTTGTGCTGCAGATGCTTCTTTCCTGGACGGATCAGAGCTAAGATCATGGCTATATGTTCTATGCTGGTTGGACGCAATCTGGCACAGAGATCACCATAATTGCCCAAATGGAACAGCTTGGCCACGAAGCTGGGATCGGTGAACACTGCCCAATCCAGCTGGCGTTCCATGAGATCTCTGAGATGTGATTCATCACGCACATGCTCATAAACACCCACGTTCAGCATGTCTATCTTGAAGAATCCTCGATCTTCGGCAGCATTATAGTCCAAGCTGCACAGTCCAGTTATGGGATCCGTGGGCACAGCATGGAAGTACACACCTGTGTTGTGTCGCGTGATCTTTCCATCCTTGATGATGCTGGCAGGTGTGTAACGCAGGCCAGACAGTGCCTGTTCTCTGTGCGCAAAATCAAGATCTATATCACCGCGGTTTAGCATCACCTATCCTACTGTCGATCAATCTTGCCGTCAAGCTGACGCTGTAGCACTCCAACTTCTGTCCTGCGCTGTCGCACGCTGTTGCTGAGCTGTCGTATCTCATTGCGCATCTCTGCGATAACCTGCTCATTTTGGGCTACCCGTTTTTCTAGCTGTATCACGTAACCAGGGTCAATGCTACGTATGCGAGCACCCTCGATCTCAAACTCAGTGATCACGCCCTGAGTGGTCACTCGGCGTTTGGCTTCAAATGCCACTGGTTCTTCATCATCACTGGCACCGTACATGTCTGTGATCTCTGCCATCATAGTCCTGCTTTCTTGAGAGTGTCCTTGACGAAGGTGGTGCTCTCTTTGTCTCTGTTGAACTTCAGCGACCACTGTGGTGCTGGTGCTATGCCTGCTATCATACCGATCTGCTCCGGTGAGCAACGCTTGAGTGCCGACTCTGCGCTGCTAGCATTATATAGCACCCAGGGGCTGATGCGACCTGTGGTCACCCAGCGTGTCATCTGGTTTGCGTTCACTTCCCTGAAGAAGTCATACCATGCCAGCTCATGCTGCTGTGCCCACTCTCGCATCAGCACGATTCCACGCTCCAGTGCCTGTTCTGGGCTTTCATTGCGTATGAGGTCCTTGACATATTCCTCATAGACCACGTCATGCGTCCACTTGTCTATGGGCAGATTGTTCTTCAGCACGTAGTCTATGAAGCGTGCGGGTTCGGGTGCTGCTGTGTCCAGCAGATGCCTAGCGAACTTGCTGAATGCCAGATAGTATTTGCTGTCAATGAACTCTTTGTAGGTCTTCTTGTGCTTCTTACCGGCCACTTGGCTGTTGAGTTCATAGAAGCGAGTCCATGCCATGAAGGCTATACGTCCCTGAGGTTGATCCTTCTGGAACCAACGACGTTTCTTTTCACACACATGATTGATCAACCTCAGCTCATCGCTGAATTCTTTCTTGCAGAATTCACAGCGACACTGCTTAGGAATCACGCTCCAGCTTTTTGCCATCTTCAACCAATTCTTTCAGTTCGCTGTCACTGAGGCCGGCATCTTTGCCAAGCTGGCGCAAGCTCTCTTTGTCTAATTGCGATTTCAACAATGCCAGTTCTTCTGCGTTTATGCTAGGGTACAATCCAAGCAAGAATCCGTCAACTATCTTGGTCTTGCTCTTGGAATTCTTTGCACCAACGTAGGGCCTGTACTGCTTGCGTCCGGTGCCAGCCAAACACATCAGCTTGTGTTGGAGCTCTGGATGCTTGCCCAAGCTGAAGAATCCCAGATTGACCAAATCGTTGGTTGCCAGCACAGCATAGCTCTGCATGGGACTCTGCGGACTCAAGCTACTCATGTATCTCATCAGCAAGAATGGACTGTAGCCCTTGCGCTCCTCGTCAGTGAGACGTTCATAGAAACCAAAGTCTCGGCTATCCAATGCCTGTAGCACTGCATCCAAGCTCAGCTTCTGCCCTTGTGTGTTAGCTTTCTTTGCCATGACTGATTATACGCTGTGTGTGTTGTTTCATCAACTGGTGCATACGGTGATATAATAATACCATGGGCCGCCCTTTAACAGACCGATGGATTGGTATTCCAAACGGTGAATCACCAGTGCTGATGCCAATGATTAACAACAATGGTCGTTTGAGCCGAGGTTGGATAATTAAACAGGTCGGCAGTGACCGCTTTCTAGTGCAGGATTATGTCACGGAGGAGATAGGAGCATACAGATTGTGTGATTCAGCTTCGCCTCCTATGCCAGGTCTAATGAGCATACGATTTCAAGGTTATGCTTCGGGATTTGCCATGCGCATCACCAACAATCGCATCAAAGATTGGCACGGCAACCATCTGGAATGGAGCATCTTTATTGCCAGTGAAAACACGGTGTATGTACCGGATAACAGCAGCCTGCTAGATAAATAGATCTGAAATGATTATGGGGCAACAGTGCCCCGTAGGCTTAGAACGCCAAGGAGTTTACAATGGGACGTCCCCTCAAGAGGAAATATTTCGGTAATGTCACACTAAGTGGCCAAGCAATCATAGGCAACGCATGGATACAGGGCGACACAGTTGCTCGTCCAAGCTGGATCGTCAAGCAGCTGACCAGCAACAGCTATCAGTGGCTCAGCGTTAACGGTCAGGGTCCAGCAACACCAGGTCAGGCATATCTGGTCAATGGTCCGATCACTGGTCCAGGACAGGCCAACATCGCAGTTTACCCATACGGCGGCGAAGGCGGCGGTGCAGTTGCTGCCAATGCTAACCTCGGTGTATATGGTGGTACTGTCATCGTTGCCAACACTGGCACTGTATCACAAGATTACGGCGTGGGCAACGTGCTCAGCTTGACTGGTGGTACTTACACCAGTAACAAGCAGGCCAACGTCACTGTAACCAGCGTAAAGGTAGCTGTAGAATCTGTACAAGCAGCAGGTGCTAGGTACAGCGTAGGTGATACATTAACATTCAGCGGCGCAGGTTATACGACTCCGGTAGTGTTAACAGTTTCAGCAGCTAATGGAACTGGTGGCATCACCGGCGTAAACATTACAAATCCAGGCGTGTATACTAGCGCAACATTGCCTACAGATCCGGTAGCATCAACTTCAAACGTTGCTGCTAACGTTGATGCTAACGGTGCTACTTTCAACTTTGGTTGGGGCATCAACGCATTCAGCATTGCTAACATAGGTGATTATACAACACTGCCGGCTAACCCAGTAACCCTAACCAATGGCGCAGGCGGTGGCACAGGCGCAACCATTAACGTTACATATCAAGTGAGCTCAGTACAGGTCACCAATGGTGGCAGCGGGTTCCAGCCTGGTAATGAAGCAGCTGTGACATTCAGCACAGGCAACGCCACAGCAGTGGGCGTGGTCAACGCAGCAGGTTCGGTGACAAGCGTTACGGTTACAAATGGCGGCAGCGGCTATGTGGCTCGCCCAAGCGTGACAATTGGTCCTATCTCAACACCGACGTTGGCTGCTGAAATCTACGACAACACTGTCAAGAACTTCATTGGTCAGACATGGAGCTGGTTGCCAAACGGTTATCAGTTGCCTGGTCCAACCTGGGCTAACTTGAACACCCAATAACGCTTGCCTGCTGTAAGAGCTGGCAGACTCAGGCGACACCCCCGGAGAACCTTAGCAATCCGGGGGTTTCGTTTGGCTAAATATTCACAGCATATATCGAGGAGCTAGACCATGGGTCGTCCACTTAATAAGAAATACATGCGCGAATATATCGCAGGTCCAAATCTTCCCCCGCAACCAGGTCCAGGAATACTGGCAACAGCTTGGTTTCCATCACAAAACGCCGCAGGTCTAGCATATATCAGCAAGCAAGAAGCAACTAGCGAATACTATTTTCGCAGCATCAGCAATGCTGCAGTGACAAGCGGTCCTTGTACGCTTGTGAATGGTGCAGTCACTGCCCCTGGTCAAGCCAACATCATAGTGACACCAAATGGTGGCAGCAACGTATACGCCCATGTCATCAAGGAAAACACAGTTACTGTGTTTAGTGGCCAAGAATACAGCTGGACTATCCAACCAAACCCGCTATATGATGTGACCTGGGCTTATATCAACAGCAGATAAATCAAGCGCCTAGCTTGGCTCTAAGAGCTTTCAGACCAACTACAGTCTCACCGTTGATGATTGTCACAGGCTTTGACTTCCAACCAGGTGCTGCTGCGTCAGCTTGTTCCTTTGTCACCACTGACTGATGGGAAGCTAATCTGCTGGTATGCGAATTGTTCTCTGTGACGATGCTTTCGCTGTAAGTGATGTTCTTGCTGGCTAGCAAAGCGGTGGCCTTCTTTGACCACGGATCATTTGGCTTGGTGTAAATCGTAACGTTGCTGGACATGTGTTTCTCCCGTATGGTCGCTGAGTATTTATCGTTATATCAGCTTGCGTATGTCTAGGCTCTCGGGGATCTTGCCTATGTCCTTGAGGAAGTATGCGCAGTAGGGACCCTGCTTGTCGCTCAGTGGCACTGCCAGCATGTGGCCGTTTTTCAGCTTGGGGAAGTACCACTTGACGTCTGGCCAGATGTTGATGATCTCCAGCTTGAGGAAGTTGGGCATGTATCCGTTGATCGGATTGTAACAGAACACGTCAAAGTCCTTGTCATTGAGATAGATCAGTGGCATGATCTCCATCTCACCGCTGTCCTTGTCTCCTATGATCACGCTCCAGTCCAGAGGCATCTGTAGGCTGAAGTTGCCTATGCGCAGGTCCACGCAGGGGCTGTTGAAGCTTTCCAAGAATATCAGTGGCACGAAGTAGTAGTCAACATTGCTCTGATCGCTGTAATCCAGCACACCAAAACGCACGTCGCCCACGTCGTCTGGTATCTGGTTGAGATTATAGCTGAGATTGTCATTGGTCAGTATCTTCATATCACCAGTACTTAGTGACAGATTGACTGAAATGGCTGATTATTCCTCGGTGGTTCTGTCTACTTTTTCAATGGTGAAGTCGTACTTGGCCTGGTTATAGAAAGTTTTCCTCTTGGCCAAGTGCTTGGCACTGAACTTACAGGTGCTGGTTAGATCCCAGATCTGAACAAAGTCCTTGTCTTCAGCCTTGCGCAGTCCACGACCAATGCTCTGGATCACTCGCACAAAGCTCTTGCCTGGCTCCAGCATGACCAGATTGAACAAGCGAGGCACGTTGATGCCTACAGCTG
>Ga0214192_1001102_pt1 | contig 15399 bp, 1 predicted proteins | sample TroBogEpilimnion_44_FD_153030 | JGI IMG/M metagenome (GOLD analysis project Ga0214192, IMG submission 153030) | Freshwater microbial communities from Trout Bog Lake, WI - 29JUL2008 epilimnion | ecosystem: Environmental > Aquatic > Freshwater > Lake > Epilimnion/Euphotic zone | place: Trout Bog... | reverse complement strand
TAAGTTTGCTGTTGCCAGTTAGTTTTAATACTACCATTACCTGCTGCAGTTGCTGCTCCATTCATCGTTAATGGTGCACTCATTAATACCCAAGCTCTTTTATTGCTATGGTATCTTTGAACACTCACATAGTCGGCATTGGTGATACTGTTAGAACCTAAAGGACCTACCGCTGCTGTTCCGTATACAGCATCGGAATGCAATATCATATGATTATGATTTACATCGAACGTTGCTCCAGAACCTACGGTTAATAATCCATATACATGTATAGTACTACCTAAAGTAATGTTATTGTTAACCGTTAAATTGCCAATACCATTGGTAACTGAATCGGTAGTTCCAACAAATACGATAGTTCCACTAGCCGAAGAACCCAGTACCAAAGATGAAGCAGGTGTACTGCTGAAAGTTGTACCAGAACTGATGCTTCCATTTACAGTAAGGGTGTTACCATTTAAGTAAATAGTATTCGAACCGGTGATATTACCTAAAGTAATTGAAGTACCTGATGGTATATGCGGTGCATTTCCATTTAACGGAGTTGGTATATCCACATTTTCACCAGGTAATGGTACAGTACCGCTACACCAGTTGGTACCTAAATTCCAGTTGGTGCCATCGGAAGGGTCAGCGCCGGTCCACGTATTAGTCGTTACTGTTACTGTTACTGTTTGTGAAGCAGAATTTACATTACAAGGAGTACCATCTTCGTATCGACCATAGTAGGTAGTAGTAGTTGTAGGGGTAACAGTAGCACCATTACCTGTAGCTACTAGTGTACCACCAGCAGAACCAGTGTACCATTTCACCGTTTCACTTGTTCCTCCACCGCCACCGTTTAAGGTAAGTGTTGTACTTGCTCCTTTACAGATAGAACTATAACTTGCTGTTGCTGAGGTAGGATCTGCTGATTTCTGATTTACTGTGATGGTAGATGATACTGTTGTAGCACTGCTACAGGTTCCGTAAGTTACCACTGCTTGATAGAGAGTAGTTGCAGATAGATTAATTGCTGTATAAGTACTGCCTGTAGATCCACTTATATCCGTAAATGCAGAACCGTTTGACGATGATTGCCACTGAATAGTACCAGTATTTCCACTTAATGTAAGTTGGGTACTATTAGTACCAGAACAAACTGTAGCACCACCACTGATAGTACCAGCTACTGAAGCATTTACGGTTACACTTATATTCTGTGTAGCAGTACAACCTGTGGAATTGGTAATAGTCATTGTACCAGTATAAGTTCCTGCTGTAGTACTTGCAGGAATAACTATATTATTGATAGTACCTGAACCGGATGTAAAGGAGAAGTTGGTAGCTCCCTGATCGGTAAGACCTGCAGAATGTGCAGCAGTACTCCAAGAAATACTATAAGATGTTGGAGTACCAGTAGTAGTTGAATAATCCAGCGTAGTGTTTTGATTACCTATACTATAACAAACCGCTGCAGCAGTACCTCCCGATGTAATACTTAAAATATTAGTAGGAGTAACCGAAATAACATTAGAGTTTGAACTGCTATTGCTACCCAATATACCTCTTACCACATAACTATAAGTGGTACCTGTAGTTAAACCAGTAACAGGATAAGTAGTAACATTACCTACATTCAAATTATTATAGCCAGCAATGTTGGTAGCATAATTGACAGCATAGTTGTCAAAACCTACATTGCTACCATTTTTAGCAAATACAAATCTGAATTGGGTAATATTTGCAGGAAGTGTAACATTGGAAGTACCATCAGTTTTATAGTCTAACACATAACCTGAACTATTAGCATTAAACTGATTGCTGCTACCATAAGTAGCAGAACCTGCTGTAGATGTACAAGAAACAACATCAATAGTAGTCCAAGTTCCAGCTATTAAACCCTGAACTGTTAAAGTAGATGTATAAGGAGAAATTGCATTATTATAAAAATAGAAACTTAACTCAGTAGCTGTTCCAGACCCAGGAATAGCCGGAGCGGTTAATGTGCCACTACCACTAAATTTAAAGGAATTTCCAGAGCTTCCTGCTCTGTATGGAGAAGAAGTATAGCCTGAAGGTATTGAAGTGGTATAATTCCATGTACCTGAAGAACTTGAGGTAAAGCTTGTACTTCCTGAAATGTTTCCATCAAAATTCTCTGTTTTGGTAGAAGAAGTATACACATCTAATGCATAGCTTGTAGCACAAGTCACCGCACCCCAATTAGCTGTAAAGCCAGTACAGAAAGAAGCGGTAGCTGCTGTAGCGGTAGGAGCTGCAGTGGCTGAAGTAACATTAGATGTAACGTCTAGTCTAGTAATTGATTCACAACCATTAGCTGTTTGAGAAGCATAATAATGAGTAGCATTCACTAAAGCTGTGGAAGTAGCTAAAGCAGTTCCACCACTAGCAGCTGCATACCACTGAATTGTAGAACCTGTTGCAGACAAATTAGCCACCGTACCAGAACCACAGAATGTTTGTGGTGAAGTTCCTGTAGGAGCACCAGGTGTGCTATTTACGGTAACACTAACATCTACTCTAGCAGAAGACTCACAACCATTAGCTGTTTGAGAAGCATAATAATGAGCCGTTGTTAATGCAGTTGAGGATAATTTTACCGTACCTGCAGTTGCTGCATCATACCAGATAATGCCTGTACCAGTTGCAGATAAATTTGCTACAGTAGGACTTGTAGCACTACAGAACGATTGATTAGTACTTGCAGTAGGTGCAGAAGGTGTGGTATTAATTGTTGCTGTTACAGTTACTCTGCTATCAGATTCACAACTATTTACAGTTTGTGATGCATAATATGTTGTAGAGCTAAGTGCAGTAGAGGAAGATAATACATTACCTGCAGTTGCTGCATCGTACCATACAATACCTGTTCCGCTTGCTACTAAATTAGCCACAGTAGGATTTGTTCCACTACAGAACGATTGATTGGCAGAAGCTGTAGGTGCACCAGGAGTTGTATTAATAGTAGCAGTTACATCCACTCTGCTTGGCGATTCGCAACCACTTACTATCTGACTGGCATAATAATGTGTAGCAGTGGTTAGAGCTGTAGATGAAGATACTACACTTCCAGAACTAGCAGCATCATACCAGATAATAGCACCCATTCCGCTTGCTACTAAATTAGCAACAGTTGGACTAGAAGCACTGCAGAACGATTGTGCAGCAGTTGCACTTGGTGCAGATGGTGTTGTATTGATAGTAACTAATACATCCAATCTGCTACTCGATTCACAACCACTTACGGTCTGACTGGCATAATAATGTGTAGCAGTTGATAATGAACCTGCAGCCACAGTTGCACCACCAGAAGTTGTATACCAGGCAATAGCATTACCTGTTGCAGTTAAATCAGCAACAGTTGGACTAGTAACTGAACAGAACACCTGATCCGTACCAGTAGGTGCCGATGGTGTAGCATTTACGGTTACCTCTACTGCATTGGAAGCCAATGACTGATCAGCATTTGTTTGTCCGCAAGTATTATCCGTAGCATACCCTACACAGAAATAATACCTTGTACCCACTTCCGAAGCAGTTGACAATGGTGTATAAAAATAATTGGTTGCTCCGCTGATTAGCGTTGCAGTTGAAACAGTATTACTATTAGTAGTATTATAATACCACTGATAAAGTTTGTTAGAAGTACCCACCGTGCCAGTAGTAGTAACATTAGTAGTTAACTGTGTTGCAGTTATTCCCTGACAAATTGTTTGTGTGCTGGATGGTGATACCGTGGTAGAACTTGGACAAGTAGGATAAGTAGGTGCGTAAACACTAAATGTTCCTGTATTATAACTAAATGAATAATTATCGGCTACACCGCCCGACACATTGATAGTATAATTACCTATAGTACTAGCGTCTGCCGTACAGGTTGCTGTAGGGGCAGTGGTTAAGTTGGAAGCATTCTCGCCAGTTACAAAACCAGAATAACTAACCGTAAAGGAAGGAACTGAACCTCCCTGAACTACCGATTGGTTATCGGCGGTTACAGTTAATACTGCTTTACTGATAGTAAAGCTACCAGCAGATGCTGCACTTATGCTGCTGTAGTTTGTTGCATCATTAGGTGTAAAAGTCGCTGTAACAGTATAAGTACCTGCCACTGTAGGTACCGTAGAAGTACCATTGTAAGTAACATTGGTAAACGTACCAGTAATAGTTCCACTTACGCCACTAGCTACTATGGTAGCGGCATTTGATGCACCTGTGTACGTTTGTGGTGAATTATTAACGGTTATAGTAGGTGTTGCTTTACCAATAGTGAAGGTTCCAATGGTTACTCCAGTAAAACTATTGTAATCTGTACCATCGTTAGGTACAAAATTGGCAGTAACGGTATAAGTACCCGGTGTTGTTGGAACTGTAGAGGAAGCGTTGTACTTAATATTACTAAACGTACCAGTAATGGTTCCACTTACGCCAGTAGCTACTAAGGTAGCTGAAATAGCAGATCCTGAATAAGTTACCGATGGATTGGAAATAGAAAATACAGGATCTACTTTGCCTATAGTAAAACTATTGGTGGATGTTGCGCCGCTAAGTGAATTGTAATCGGTAGCATCTGTAGGGGTAAAGTCTGCAGTAATTGTGTAAGTACCCGCCGATGTTGGGGTAGTTGCCGATCCATTATATTTAATATTGCTTACAGTACCCGCAACAGAACCATTAACTGTTGCTGCAATTGCAGAACCGGTATAAGCAACAGATGGATTGTTTACACTGATACTTGGAGTAAGTTTACTGATAGTAAATGTACCAATTGTTACAGCAGAAAGTGTATTGTAATCAGTAGCATCTGTAGGGGTAAAGTCGGCCACTATGGTGTAGCTACCTGCACTGGTTGGTACAGTAGCAGAACTATTATAAGTAATATTGGTAAATGAACCAGTAATGGTTCCACTTACACCTGTAGCTACTAAAGTAGCTGCAATAGGAGAACCTGTGTAAGGCGTAGATGCATTAGAGATAGACAAGGTAGGAGTTGCTGGATTAATAGTAATTGTTACTGGCAATCTTGTAGCACTTACAGCACCACAAACAGTATTTCTGGCCTCTGCATAATAAGTGTACTTTCCTGCTGTGGTATTAGCAGTACTATTTACATTTCCAGAAACAACTGGCGAACCGCCGGTTGATGCACTATACCAATCCACAACAGGTGTAGTACCAGATATTGTTGTTGTACCTGCAGTTGCATAATGTGAACTACCATCATAAGTTACCGTAACATTAGAAGAAGTTGGTACAGCTGGTGTTGCACAACTAATAGTTCCATCTAACTCTAAATCAGTATGATTACTACCTCCATCATATATATATAAATTACCAGAAGTTGAAGATGCGCTATAAGGAACAATTTTGAATGTAACAGTTGAAGCCATTAAATTCTGCAAAGCAGAAATACCAGTTAAATCAATACTTGCCAGAGAACCTGAAGAAGTAGAACTATGTGTAGCAGCTATACCAAAATCTAATCCATCCTGAATAAGAATGTATGATCCGGAATTTACTTTATAATAAATTGAACCCGTTAGAGGACCTGTTTTAGTTCTATAGTAATTAAATGTTGGCAGAGAAGTTAGACTTACAGAATATCCGTTACTAGTTGTAATTGCGAAATAAATATCTGCTGAGGTTCCTGAACCTGGGTTAGTTGTTGATGTACTAAATCCATTTGCCCCCCATTCATTTGATCCTGGACTACCTGATGTAGTCAAACCAGAATTTCTAGTTAATCCTGTAGATACTGTTACACCTGTATGTGTTGATGTTGCTGACATTGGACTTGAACCAAAAGATCCAACACCATTCATATTCCATGTAGCAATTGCAACCGGAGCAAGAGTAATAGTTAATGCATGTGAAACATTTGTAGCAGCAGCATAATTAGTATTCCCTGGTTCTGATGCAATGATATTACAAGTACCAGCACCAACTATTGTAACAGTAGTTCCTGAAACAGTTGCTACTGAAGAATTATCAGAACTAAACGAAACTGTTAAACCAGAAGTTGCTGTACCTGATACGGTAAAACTAGTAGTAGCTGTGGTATAAGAATAAGGACTTAAAGTAAATGAAATAGTATTAGTTGCCTGTGTAATTGCACCAGTTAATCCAGTAGGTTGTGTAAGGCTATAGTTACCGGCTGCACTACCCGTTAATGTTGCGGTAGAAGTTACAGCAATTCCTGTTCCAACATTTGCACTATTGTAGGTACCTGTACCGTTCAATGTTACATTAGAAGCATCCCCAGCAAGTATACCGTTCAATGTTCCTGTATACGTAGCGGTAGCATAAGTATCATAAGGTTTTGTAATAGGAGATATACCAGAAATGGTAACAGTTAATGCAGTAATATTAGCTGTTAAACCTGTTGGTTGGGTTAGTGTATAGTTTCCAGCAGCCGAACCACTTAAAGTAGCAGTAGAGGTAACTGATAATCCTGAACCAACACCAGTCTGACTAAATGTACCGGTATTGTTAAGCGTTACATTGGATGCATCACCCGACAGTACACCATTCAGCGTACCTGTGAAAGTAGCTGCATTGGTGCCATCATAAGGTTTATTATTGGCAGTAGCGCTGGTTACAGTTAGTGTTTTTCCAGTAATATTAGCCGTTAATCCTGTTGGTTGGGTTAAGGTATAGTTTCCAGCAGCCGAACCACTTAATGTTGCTGTAGAGGTTACCGTTAATCCAGTACCTACCCCTGTCTGACTGAAAGTGCCTGTACCATTCAAAGTAACGTTACCATTATCTCCCGTTACTATTCCATTTAGTGTACCGGTGATGGTAGCGGCATTGGTTCCATCGTACGCTTTATTACTAGCAACAGCACTGGTAAGCGTCAGTGTCTTTGCATTAATATTTGCTGTTAAGCCTGTTGGTTGGGTTAAGGTATAGTTTCCTGCCGCAGTTCCACTTAATGTTGCTGTAGAGGTTACCGTTAAACCAGTACCTACCCCTGTCTGACTGAAAGTGCCGGTACCATTCAAAGTAACGTTTCCGTTATCTGCCAGTAAAATACCATTTAAAGTACCAGATATAGTAGCAGCATTGGTTGCATCGTATGTTTTATTGCTTGCTGTGGCACCATTTAAGGTTAGTGCTATAGCAGTAATATCTGCAGTTGCTGTTGGTTGTATAAGTGTGTAAGACGAATAGTTTGTTCCAGATATAGTATAACCAGTCGTTGTAATTGTTTTAGTATTACCCACTGCAGCAGTTGCATAGCTGGAAGATGCTGATGAACCATTTAAGGTAAGTACATCTCCATTTACTGCTGCACTTAAAGTAGCAGTACCTGTTAAAGTTGCACTAGTTGTACCATCGTATGTTTTGTTTACCCCCGTTAACCCAGAGATTGTTAAGGTATAAGGCGAAACAGTACTGGAAACTGTTGCTACATCTACCTCGCTAGCACCTCCTCCGGTAATTTGTATATTACCTGTATAAGTTCCTGCAAGGGTAGTAGCCGCTATACGTACATAAATAGTTGTACTGCTAACTGTTCCACTTGTTGCTGTAAGGGTTAAACTGCTACTGTAACCACTACCCGAAGATATCTCGTATCCTGAAGGTGCTGATAAGGATAAATCGCCTGAAAGATTACCACCCGATACCGAGAAGCTGGCAGGAGTGGTAGAAGCGGAACCATACGTGGTATTTACCGCAGTAAGCGGTGTACCAGTAACAATTATAGTAGGTGTGGCACTTACTGTAATATCTCCTGAATTATAAGTAATTGAATAATTTGCAGTATTAAAAGAACCTCCTGTTGCTAGTGAAGGCGTTACCTGACCAGTATAAGTACCTACTGCATCGCCTGCAGCAGCACCAGTACCATACGTAATAGTAACAGAACCAATGGTTTCGCTACCTACTAGACCACTCGAAGTAAAAGCTATAGAACCTGCACCACCAGTAAGAGTATTACCATAAACCTTGGTTACATTATTGGCAGTAATAGAAAGTGTCTTTGGATTAACTGTTACACTTGTTGTTCCACTGACTGTATTATAATTAGTAACATCTGTTGGTGTAAATATATAACCCTGACTAGCAGTACCTGCCGAAGGTGCAGTAGACGATGTTGTAAATGTAAATGTACCTCCTACACTGGCAGAACCTCCACTTAAAGTTGAAGAAGCTAATGTCTGACCATACGTAATTGCTGTAGCAGTAGGTTGAGTAATTATAGATGGTGTAGCTTTATTTACGGTAACACTTACTGTTCCTGATGCAGTACTATAATCAGTAGCGTCAGTAGGTGTAAATGTAATATTCTGACTTGCTGTACCCAGACCAGGAGTAGAAGTAGGAGTGGTAAATGTAAAAGTACCTGCTACACTTCCGCTACCTCCACTTAAGGTAGAAGAAGCTAATGTCTGACCATACGTAATTGCTGTAGCAGTAGGTTGAGTAATTATAGTGGTAGTTGCTTTATTTACAGTAAGCGTTGTGCTAGTATTCGAAGCCGAATTCAGATAAGCATCTCCTGCATAAGCATACGAAATAGTGTATGGAGTAGCGGATGCTGGTATAGTATTAGTAGTATATGAAATAGAGAAAGCTCCATTTCCACCTGTAGTAGTCGTAGTATGTTGAACACCGTTGATAGTTACAGAAATAGTTTCACCATTTGCAGGATATAATGGTCCTGTTGCACTTACTGTACCTGTTAAGGTTACTGATGATGCACCGTAAGTAATAGAAGAACTAGCTGTAACACTACTGAAAGTAGGTGTAAGTGCATTACTACTGCCAACTGTAATATAACCTGTAGATCCAAAATAGGTGTTATTTTTATAAGTAGCAGAGGAGGAGGAGGATCCAAATGTACCCGAATTAGTACCAGCAGTACCTAATGTTAGCGTTCCTGTAGTATTCCCCGTAGTGCTTAAAGTAAGCACCCCGGCAGTAAGTGTAGTTAAACCACTTACTAAAACATTATTAGCAATAGTAACAGCACCCGATGAGGTTCTATTAATGGTTAGAGCAGCTAATTTATTAGCATTTGTAGTTTGATCAAAATAAATAGTTCCTACAGAACCAGTTCCTGTTATTGAAAGATTAGAGGTAGAACCTCCAGTTAATGAATTAGCAGATGTCATGCTAGCTACCGTTCCAGCTAGAGTAAGTGTATTAGCACCTATTCCAAATTTACCACTGGTTAAGGTTAATGCTCCCGAAATGGTAATACCTGCATTTTCTGTAACCGTTGCAGGTGTTGCATTGGTATTATTAATAGTAAGATTATTTAAAGCAGTTACGCTCGACGGTATATTTAAAGGACCTGCATTGCTGCCTCCAAAACTTAATACAGACGAAGATGTAGTACTCAGTGTACCTGAACCAACTGAAATAGCTGGGCCGTTTAACGTTAAAGTATTACTTCCTACTGTCAGCGAACCCGATGAAAGGGTAAGCGTTCCAGATACTGTAACTGAGCCACCCAATACAGCAGGAGTTACAGGAGAAGTTCCCGCATCTCCAATTGTTAAATTATTATAAGTAAGTGCTGTAACAGCTTGATTAGAACCAGCTGATGCATCATACTCAATAGTTGAAGAAGACCCTAAAGTAAGTATTGATGTATTTGCATTTGAAAAAGTTGTGGTTGTTGAACCTGATAAACCTGCAAGATTTGTTGTTTTTACAGTACCTAATATTGAAAATGTTTGAGATGTTACTGTACCAAAACTACATATATTAGTTCCAGTAACTAAAGTTGATCCAGCATCTACTATTAAACTACATGGTCCACCATTAATAGTCAAAGCGCTTCCTAAAGTTAATGTACTGCTGTTTGATACTTCTACACCCCAATAAACAAAAGAAGATGATGATGTTAAGCCCGAAAATGAAGTAGAAGAGCCACCGTTAAAAACCAATTGACCCGTTTGAGAACCAGTATATTTTACAGTTCCAGCACTTTGATTCCAGCTATTATTAATATATAAATACGTACTTGGGCTAGAGCTTGATGTATTTTTATCATCAAATGTACCACCTGTAATATTTACACTACCAACAGCAATATAAGTGATTGATGAAACAGCAGCAGAAGCTAAATAAAAAGTACCCGCAGATACACTAAGTGTCCCATAGGCCAAAGTAAATGGAGTAATACTTGTTCCTAAATTTGTAACTATTGAATAAGTACCTGTTCCGGTAAAACTAAGATTACCATAAGCCATAGCAGTTGTTACAGTTTGTGCTGTTCCATAATATTCTACTGTAGATGCATTATCTAAACTAATAGTAGGAGAATTGGTGCTTATAATAGTAGTAGCTGTAGTACCAGAGAAACCTGCTGTATTACTGGTTCTTATTTTACCAGTAGAAGTAACGGAAATACTAGCAGTTGCACCCGAAGCTGCAGTTATAGAGTATGTTGCCATATCCAGAATCCCTGCAACCGAAATTGTAGCACCTGCATTTAGTGATATTGCACCACTGGTGGTAAGCGAACCAGCACTTGCTATAGTTACACTTCCAACTGTAATAGCACCTGTTGTTACTGCATTATTAATAGTAACTAAGGTTGCACTTGAAGTAGGATAAGCTGTTGCTGTAATCCATGAACCCGCAAGTCCGGTTGGTGAAGATTGCCAGGTAGCTAAAGTAGTCCAGCTTCCCGACTGAGTAGATTGAAAATAATCTGTTGACTGAGTACTTCTTGAAACCGTAGTAGTATTTCCTGCAGTAGCTGTTAATCCTCCTACTGTTAATGTAATAGTAGTAGGTGTAGAACTGGAAGTAGAAAACTGGAAGGCACTATTAAATGTAAATACACCATTAGAAACAGTACCTGTAGCGTTTGTCATTGATAAACCCTGACTGTTCGCTATTGTATAACCAGAGAAGGTATAAGCAGTATTAGTATTGCCATAAGCATCTTCTGCTGTTACTACTGGTACAGGGGAAAGATTGGTTCCTGTGTTTATAGATGATGGTGGATTGGTAGTAAATATCAGTTGTGTTACTGTCCCTGCAGTAATATTCGCTGTTAAACCTGTTGGTTGGGTTAAGGTATAATTACTTGAAGCAGAACCACTTAATGTAGACGTTGAGGTAACTGCAATGCTGTTACCCACTGTAGTCTGAGCAAATGTACCGGTACCGTTTAAAGTTACATTTCCATTATCAGCCGACAATACACCACTTAATGTACCGGTTATAACAGCAGCATTAGTACCATCATAGGTTTTGCTGGTAGCGGCTGCACTACTGATAGTTAATGCTTTTGCTGTAATAGAACCCGTAGCATTGGTATTGGCTAGTGTATAGTTTATTGCCAATCCTCCATTGGTACCATTCACTAATGAATAAACAATAGTTGCTGTTTGAGAACCAACATTGGCGGTAGGATAAGTACCCGTTGCAGTAGCGGTAACCGTTTCGGTACCTACAAAACCACTTAAAGTACCCGGTGTTACGGTACCACTCGTAGTTGTTGCATCGTATGTTTTAGAAGCTATAGTTGCTGTAGTAATAGAAAGTGTTACTGCGGTAATATTACCGTTTGCAGTAGTATTTGCTAAGGTATAGTTTGCAGCAAGTCCGCCATTAGTACCATTAGCAAGTGTATAAACAATAGTAGCCGTTTTACCATTAGCCACATTAGCATCTGGGTATGTACCAGTAGCAGTAGCAACTGTTACTGTTTCGCTCCCTACAAAACCACTCAAAGTACCCGGTGTTACGGTACCACTTGTAGTAGAAGCATTATATGTTTTAGATGCTATTGAAGCAGCCGTAATGGTCAACGTTTTTTGTGCTACGGTGTTGCCAGAAGCACTTGTAGCAATATTTGCATTAGAACTTGCACCACCACCCGACAGCACCACCGCAGTTGCTGCATTGTAGGTACCTGCAGCTAAAGTTGCTGCAAAACGAACATAAACGGTAGTTCCTGTAGCTACCGAAACACTGGAACCAAAAGAAGAATTATCGGTAGATACCTCATATCCGGTTTGAGCAGTAGCGGTTATATTGCCTGTAAGATTGCTACCACTCGCCGTAAAAGCAACACCCGATGAGGCAGTACCATATGTAGTAGATAAACTACTGGATAAAGTAGCACCATTTAAAGTAGGTGTAGAAGGAGCATTTACTGTTACATTGGTAGTACCAGTAGTTGTATTATAATCAGTACCATCTGTAGGCGTAAAAGTTATTGCCGCACTATATGTACCTGCCGAACCTGGTATGGTGGAAGGTGTGGTGAAGGCAAAACTTCCTGGCAAAGTTCCCGACACACCTGTAGCAACACCACCACTGATTGTAGAGGCAGATAAGGCTGCACCTTGAGTAATGGCCGTTGTACTTGGAGGAGTAGTAATGGTTGGGGTAGCTTTAGAAATGCTTGCACCTGGAATGTTGGCAGGTAAACTAATAGAATAGTTACCTGCATTTGCACCACCAAGTGCTAGTGTACCGGTAGCATACGTAATAGTAGTTCCCGTACCAACTACTGCACTGTTGTAGGTAGCTGAAGCGCTACCGGAAATTGACACCACATCACCAGTATAAGGTTTACCATCAGCCGTAGAACCTGTACCAGTAGCTTCTGAACTTTGCAAAGCAGCAGTACCGGTTACAGTTGCCGCAGTTGTACCATCGTATACTTTAGTAGAAGCCGCAGTCTGACCAGTATAGGTTAATGCTTTTTTAGTGATAGAAGCAGAAGCGGAGGCTGTTGTTGCACTTAAACTGTAATCTGTAGAAACACTAGAATTAGTACCTGAAATTGATGATATTGCTAATCCACTAGTTGTAATTGTTGTAGCACCAGATACTGATAAACTATTATATGTACTTCCCGAATTGGTCAACGTAGCGGAAGCATCTCCCGTTATTAAACCTACAAAAGAGTATGTTGGTGTAAATCCTGAAGGGGCATTAATAGTACCATCATAAACTTTAGTTACACTAGTGTTAGTTAAACTGGCAGTAATTGATTTTGCAGTTATATTAGCTGCTGCACCTGCTGAGCTTGTACTTAAAGAATAATCCCCTATCACACTTGAATTTGTTCCAGCAGAAACTCCGGCAAGCGATAATCCACTTGTGGTTACAGTAGTTGCTGAAGCTACATGTGCATTGTTGTATACAGAACCAGTATTAGTAATGGTAGCTGTTTCACCAAATTGCAAACCTGTAACGGAATAGGCTGGTGTATATCCTGATGGTGCAGAAGTACTACCATCATAAACTTTAGTTACACCAGTATTAGTCATGCTAGCAGTTAAAGATTTTGCAGAAACTGAATTACCAGTACTTGCTGTGGTAATGTTTACAGAAGTAGCTCCTGTACTAGACAATACAATATTCTGACTATTATAAGAACCAGAAACGTGTGCAGTTGCAGCTAAACGAACCCATATAGGGGTAGAAGCAATAGTACCAGCTGCGCCTACAGTTATTGCTGTTCCACTACCAGCAAAACCAGTTGTAGAACTTGCTTTAGAAACTTCGTAACCAGAAGGTGGAGTAACTGTTATACCCGTTGAAGCGGTAATACCACTACCAGAAATATTAAAACTCTGTGCAGTTGAAGCTGAACCATAAGTTGTTGTAAAGGCTGTTGCAGTTGCGGCACCAGTAATAGATGGACCAGTAGCCGCCACGGTACCATTTAATATAACATTATCAAATCTTTCTGTTCCTCCTGATGATCCTCCAGTAAATGTAAATGTCAAAGTTACTGTACCAGTAAGATTCTGTGTTGTACTTGCAAAACTAACAGGAGATGTTGTAGTAAAAGCAGCTGAGGTAGATGGTGTTGCACTACATGATGTTGACCCTCCTGTCCCAGAAATACTTATAGCTAAAGCATTTGGTCCAGATGCAGAACCTCTATTGTCAAATCCTATACTTGTCGGTGTTAATTTATAGCCAGCTGTAACAGTAAAAGTGCAGGTGATCGTATAAGTACTTGTACCAACAGTAGCACTCATTGCTCCTAAAGTATTACCCGCAAAATTTGCTGAAGTAAGGTTTTGATTCCAAGATGGTGTGCCTAAGTTAGCACTTAACGAAGCATTACCTGTTGCATTAGTGCCATAAGTATATGGTAATGCAACTGTGGAACTGTTTCCAAAATCTTCTTTATATACCTGTCCCCAACTCTTTCCTCCAATCAAAAGAGAAGTAAGTAGAAACAATAATACGGGTAGTTTTTTGGCTATTGCGTTTACTCCGTTAAACCTTAAACCTTTAAAGGTACTAAACGTTTTCTTGCTTGTTTTTGTGTACATCTTGTTCATAATTGTCTGTTTTAAAAGCCTCACCCCCAACCCCTCTCCTGTAGAGAGGGTAGCCAGAGGCTGAGTATTTTTTATTCGTTTTTCTATCTTTGCTAGTCCTTTTCCCTAAAGTAAAAAGACTAGTGGTATTAAATTCAAGTTCCATCAATTAGTAGCCTATACGGTGCTAATTAATGGGTAAAATGCTGGCATACCCTACCAGTATTTTATTTTCTATGGCGTTGGCAAATGTTAATGGTTCTTCTTTACTGTATTAAAATCGTTATATAGTACAGTCCTTAAAATATTAAAAAGGATAACGGAATGATAGCACAAATAAACAATGTTTTTTTAGTTATCAAAACTTTAGCCCAACAATTTTTTAACCGTTTCTCTATTACACAACCAAAACAAAAGCCAGTCTGCTTAAATTTTATCGTTAATACCTCTCTTAAGCATCGGCAAACATATACATCCTGTATTAATTGAATGTTACCACTATATTAAGTTTTTGGTACTGTTTTAGGAACGGGGGTTAAAGCGTTCAAGGAGTTTAAGAGGTTCAAGGAGTTCAAGGTTAATACAGAAAGCCCCTTTAGTTTTTCTTTTTTTAGTATTTAGTTTTTGTATTCCCTTGTATTTAATTCATCTTTCTCTTGCCAAAGAAGCCGATACAATACTAGAGGGGCAGTTTAAAAAATGACAGAAGAAGAAATACTAACAACGGTTAGTAATAATAGAAAAACAAATTATGCAAAACAGATTGGTCATTGATACATCGGTGTATATTACTTACACCAGTTTGCAACATCAAGTCCATTTATCCTTTTAAAATGAGCGGTGTTATACCAATTTACTTAATAATAAGCCGATTAAAATAACCTAAAAACTTAATTCGAAAGGTCAATTCATTTAAGATTTTGTCTCATAGCCGACAGGCTCTGTTCATACACCACCACTGCTGCCTCCTTGTCTCTCCCACTAAAGTGGGCTCAACATTTTGGCATACGCCAAAACCGGACCGGCTGAGGTGGCCGTGTATGAACGGGTGAATAAGCGGATATTAGCTGATTGCTTTGTTACCCTAATATTATCATAGTAATAATAAGCATAAAGTGCTATAAAATTGGAGAGTTTG
>Ga0214192_1001096_pt1 | contig 15425 bp, 12 predicted proteins | sample TroBogEpilimnion_44_FD_153030 | JGI IMG/M metagenome (GOLD analysis project Ga0214192, IMG submission 153030) | Freshwater microbial communities from Trout Bog Lake, WI - 29JUL2008 epilimnion | ecosystem: Environmental > Aquatic > Freshwater > Lake > Epilimnion/Euphotic zone | place: Trout Bog... | reverse complement strand
GATTGCGACGGAAAAGCCGCGGCACATGTCGTTCAACCTGGGGCAGGATGCGGCGTACGATAACGGGCTCATCTGTGGAGGCCAACTGGACGTGTTCGTGGAGTGCATCTCACCGCAGCCGGCCGCGATGATCTTCGGCGGCGGCCACATCTCGAAGAGCCTGGCGAAGGTGCTGGATCTGGCGGGCTTCCGCGTGTCGGTGATCGACGATCGCGAGGCGTTTGCAAATCGCGAACGTTTTCCCGAAGCCGCCGAAGTGCATGCCGAAGACTACGAGGCCGTGTTTCCGAAGCTGAACGTGAACGAATCCACTTACATTGTGATCGTGACGCGCGGCCATCGCGACGACATGCGGGTTTTGAAATGGGCGGTGACCACGCGGGCCCGCTACATATCGATGATTGGCAGCAAACGGAAAGTGATTTCGGTGATCAAAGAGCTGGAAAAAGAAGGTACGCCCAAAGAGGCATTCGAGCGGGTGTACGCGCCGATGGGCTTCGAGATCGGGGCAATTACGCCGGAAGAGATTGCGATTTCGGTGGGGGCCGAGATGGTGGCGATGCGGCGGATTCCGGAAGGCGGGTGGCGCACGCTGTCGAAGTCGGTGTTCGCCGATGAGCACCTGAGCGCCCACCTGAAGTGAGCAGCACAGAGTTGAAGGCTGCGGGGATCATTCTGGCGGCAGGTGAATCGCGGCGCATGGGGCGCCCGAAGGCGCTGTTGCCATTCCGTGAAGGGACGTTTGTTTCCGAGATCGCGGCCGTGCTCGGCGAGCAGTGTACGCCGGTGATCGCGGTATTCGGATTCGACGCCGCGCGGGTCATCCGGCAGGCCAAGGGGCCGTTCACGAGGGTGGAAAATCCCGACTACCGAAAAGGAATGCTGACGTCGCTGCAGGCAGGTCTGCGGGCGGTGCCGGCGGATTGCGACGCCGTCATGTTCACGCTGGTGGATCATCCGGCGGTTGAGTCCTCCACGGTGGCGGCATTGTACGGAGCGGCGGCGCGCTCCGATGCGCCCATTGTCATTCCGCGGCGGCAGGGCAGGCGCGGGCATCCGGTGCTGATCCGGCGCGCGATTGTGGCGGAGTTCCTCGCCGAACCCGCCGAACACATGGTTCGCGATGTGATCGACCGTCACGCCGCGGAGATTCTCTACCTTGAAGTGGAGGACAGCGGAATTTCCGACGACATCGATACGCCGGAATTGTATGAGCAGTTGCTGGCGCGCGAGGCCGGCCAATAAATGCGGCAGCCGATGAAGCCCGGCGTGAAGCGCGGGCTGAAGATCTTCATCCGGGTGGCTGCGGTGTACGGTTTGCTGGCGGCGATTCTGCCGCGCGTGCCGGTGGGAGCGCTGCGGGAACCGATCCGCAAAGCCCTGCAGGACGCGCTGGGGCGGCATGTGGAAGTGGGCGACGTTCGCCTGGGCGTGTGGCCGCAACCGGGCTTCACGGTGGAAAACGTCACGATCGGCGAAGATCCCGCGGTGGGCGCCGAACCTGCGGTGTATGTCAACACGATGCGCGCCGTGCCGGGGCTGCGGACTTTCCTCGGCGGGCCGCTTTCCTTCGCCTCCGTGAACCTGACCGATGCAAGCGTGAATCTGACGCGCGGGGATCGCGCCGGCGCCGATGTGCGCTGGAATTTCGCCTCGCTGCTGCGGCCGGAACTGCTGGCGACCTTTCCGAGCGTGCATCTGCGCGGCGGGCGTGTCAATTTCAAGTTCGACGACACCAAGTCGATCTTCTATCTGCTCGATACGGACGTTGATCTTTGGCCGCCGGACGCCGCCGACGGCCCCTGGACGGTGCGGGTCAAAGGCGAGCCGGCGCGGACGGATCGTCCCTCGCGCGGCTTCGGCAATTTCATTGCGCGCGGCGAATGGCTGTCGAAAGCGGGGACGGCGACGGTCGACGTCCAGCTGGAGCGCAGCGAACTGGGCGACATGATCACGCTGTTCAACGGCTATGAATCGGGCATCGAAGGAACGGTGTCCGGAGATGCACATCTGGCCGGCCCGCTGAGCCGGTTGGGCCTTGCGGGGCACCTGGCGGTATCGAACCTGCATGGCTGGGATCAGAAACCACCGGGCGGGGCGGCGTGGCCGCTGGAGGTTTCGGGCACGATGGATGCGCCGAGCCAGAGTATCGATTTTTATGCGAAGCTGCCGGGGGATAAATCGCCGCTGGCGCTGCGATATCGCGTGTCGGATTATCTGAAGCGGCCGCGCTGGGGCGTGACGGTCAATGTCAACGCGTTTTCGCTGGAGCCGCTCCCCGCGGTGCTGCGCAACCTTGGCGTGGCGCTGCCGGCCGAACTCCGGGCGAGCGGCACCGCGGAAGGTGCGTTCGGATGGTCGCTGCCCGAGGGCACCCCGCGGATGGATGGTGCGCTGCACGTCATGAACGCGCAGCTTATAACGCCGGGCACGCAGCCGCTGGAAATCCATGAGGCTTCCGTGCTGCTTTCCGGCAGCAGTGTGCGCCTTGCTCCCGCGAAAGTAACGAACGGGCCGGACGACAGCGCGACGCTGGCGGCGGTGTGGGACGCCGGGGCGTCGACAACGGAAGTCGAACTGGCCAGCGACGGGATGGCGATTGCGCCGCTGCACCGCAACATTCTTGCGGCGAAGATTCCGCTGCTGAGTTTTGCCACGGCCGGGCGATGGAAGGGGAAGCTCCGGCGCACGGGCGATGTTCATTCCGGCGAACCGGGCAAGTGGAGCGGCGACCTGCATCTGGAAGATACCGACATCCCGTTTGAAGCTTTTGCCGAACCGTTGCATGTGGCGTCGGCCGATGCCGTGCTGGATGGCGCGGATCTGTTGGTAAAAAAAATGAGCCTGGCGGCGGGCGGCATGCAGGCGCAGGGCGATTATCATTACGTGCCGGGCGCTGAGCATCCGCATCAGTTTCATCTCACCGCGCCGAAGGTGGACGCGGCGGCGCTGGAGAAACTGCTGATGCCGACGCTGCGGCGAGGCAATCTGCTGACTTATGCGTTCAACTTCGGGCGCGCGCCGCAACCGGACTGGCTGCGCGAAATGAAGGCGGACGGAGTGATTCAGACGCCGTCGTTCGTGCTGGCGGGCGTTGAGATGACGCGGGTGCGTTCGCGCGTGTTGTGGGATGGCGCATCGGTGGAACTGAGCGGTTTGCAGTGGCAGCGGGGAACGGCAGGCTTTTCCGGCACGGGGGCGATTCAACTGGCCAATCGCGAGCCGGTATACAAGATGGAAGGGCACCTTGCGGGCTGGCCGTGGCGCGGAGGGATGGTCAACGCCGAGGGCGATCTGGTGACCACAGGGACGGGGGCGCAACTGCTGGCGAACCTCAAGGTTTCGGGTAAGTTTCAGGCGAGGCGGATCGATCTGAGCGCGTTCGACCTGGCGCGGCTCGAAGGTGCATCCCGCGGCGTTTGGGATGCGGTGACCGGAGGCTTTGAGTGGGCGTGGGCCGGCAGCGCGCCGCGCATGCGATTCACCGATCTGGCTCTGAAGAACGGCACCCGCACCTATGAAGGCAGCGGGGAGACGCAGAGCGACGGGCAGGTGATGCTGCAGGTCGGCGATGGCGTGAAGAAGATTCAGGCGTCGGGCGCGCTGCTGAGCGGCACCGCGAAGAATTAATCTCCGCACACACACAAATACTCAGGACGGGAATCCTGCCGGACGGCGCCGCCAGTCGGCGGGCGGCTCTTTGCCATCGGGCCGGCGGAAGCGCAACGTGAAGCGCGCTCCCACCTTGCAGGCCGGATCGAGTTGCACTGTACCGCCGCACTGCCGCATGGTTTCGCGGACGACTGCGAGGCCAAGGCCGGTTCCGGCGTCGCCTTTGGTGGTAAAGAAGGGTTCAAAAGCGCGGCGCGCGATCTCCGGCGGGATGCCGGGGCCGGAGTCGCGAACCTGAATGACCATCGGCGAAGCGCTGACCTTGACGATGCCGCGATAGTTCATCGCTTCGCAGGAGTTCAGAATCAGATTGTAGAGCGCGCGGCGCAGCGCGACGGGATCGGCCCAGATGCAGGGCAGATTCGGCAACACGGAGCGCACGAGCAGAATTTCCGGCGGCAGGCGGAGCGAATCGAGAAATTCGCGCAGGAAAGTATTGGGGCGGATGGGGCACAGATCGGGCACCGTACCCTTGCTGTAAGTCAGGAGCGCGTCGACGAGATCCGAGCACTGGCGCGTGGCGGCGCGGGCGGCTTCGAGATCCTGCGCCTCCAGATGATTCACAATGAGAGTCAGCTGATTGTTGAGGTCGTGGGCGAGGCCGGCGGCTGCCGAGCCAATCGTCTGGAGCCGTTCGGCGCGTGTGTGTGCGTGCATCTTCTGTCCCGATCCGATGCTACTGCGCTGAGTCGGCGCCGCGGGCGGGCTGGCTTCGTAAGTTGTTCGATTATGAGAAGAAAAATACTTGCTGGTCTGGTGACTGCCGCGATGACGATGAACCTTTACGGCGCCGATGCGACGCTGGCGGAACTGAAAACGATGAGCGCGAGGTTTGCGCCGGTCGAACTGCGCGTGGATGTTTCGCATCTTTCGGCGGGTGACCGGGCTGCGCTGGCGAAGCTGATCGAGGCGGCGCGGATCCTGAACCGCATCTTTCTCGAACAACTCTGGAGCGGCAACCCGCTGGCCGAGCAGCAACTGCGCGGCGACCATTCGGAAGCCGGCAAGGCACGCCTCGAGTATTTCCTGCTGAATAAAGGCCCGTGGTCGGAAATTGACGATCACAAGGCGTTCATTGCCGGCGTTCCGGCGCGCAAGCCAGCGGGCGCTGGTTTTTATCCGGCCAATCTGACCAAGGCGGAGTTCGAGACATGGGCGCACGCCCTGCCGCCAGCCGATAAGGCGAAGGCGGAGGGGTTCTTCAGTATTGTGGGGCGCGGTCCGGACGGAAAGCTGCGGGCATGGAGCTATTCGCAGATCTGGAGCAAGCCGCTCGGGGAGTGCGCTTCGCTGCTGCGGGAGGCGGCCGGGCTGACGGAAAACGCGTCGCTGAAGCACTTCCTGCAGGCGCGGGCGGCGGCACTGCTCAACGATGATTACTACGCGAGCGATGTGGCGTGGATGGATCTGGATGCGCCGCTGGACATTACGTTCGGGCCGTACGAGACCTACAATGACGAACTCTTCGGCTACAAGGCCGCGTACGAGGCGTACATCAACATCCGCGACGAGGCGAAGACCGCGAAGCTGAAGTTCTTTGGCGATCACATGCAGGAGATGGAGAATAACCTGCCGATGGAGGCGAAGTACCGGAATCCGAAGATCGGAGCGCTGGCGCCGATCCGGGTGGTGAACCAGGTGTTTGCCTCGGGCGACGCCGACCACGGCGTAAAGACGGCGGCGTACAATCTTCCCAACGACGAACGCGTGGTGCGGGAAAAGGGCAGCAAACGCGTGATGCTGCGCAACGTGCAGGAGGCCAAGTTCCGGACCACGCTGACGCCGATTTCAAAATCGGTGCTGGCGCAGTCGGCCCAGGGCGCGGTGAGCTTCGAGGCGTTCTTCACGCACATTCTGGCGCACGAGATGAGCCACGGCATCGGGCCGCAACAGATTACGGTGGCGGGAAGGAAGACGACGCCGCGACAGGAGCTGAAGGAACTGTACAGCGCGATCGAAGAGGCCAAGGCGGATGTGCTGGGGCTATTCATGCTGCAGCATTTTTACGATCGCGGTTATCTGAAGAACGATGAGAAGGCACTGCATACGACGTACCTGGCGTCGTCATTCCGCACGCTGCGGTTCGGACTGCATGAGGCGCACGGCAAGGGTATGGCGCTGCAGTTCAACTATCTGACCGACAAGGGCGCGTTTGTTGCGCGCAACGGCGTGTGGGAAGTGGATGAGGCGAAGATGCGCGGCGCGGTTCGCGATCTGGCGCACGATCTGCTGACGCTGGAGGCAACCGGCGATTATGCGGGCGCGAAAAAGATGCTCGACACGCTGGGCGTGCTGCGGCCGGAGATGAGCGCGAGCATCGCAAAGGTGAGCGGCGTGCCGGTGGATATCAATCCGGCCTTTGTGACTGCCGATCAGATCGCGCCGGAAAAGGCGGCGCAGCGGTAGGGAGAGAGAATTGGTGCGGATGAGAGGACTTGAACCTCCACTTCCTTTCGGAAACCAGAACCTAAATCTGGCGCGTCTGCCAGTTTCGCCACATCCGCACGTGGAGTTGGTTCAATTTTAGCAGCGCGCCGCTCAGGGCGAGGCGCGTTGTCGCGTGCTAATCTGACTAAGCGGGTTCTTTCTGGGGCCTTGCGAATCAATCACAGGAAGAGCCGGTAGCTCAGTTGGTAGAGCATCGCACTTTTAATGCGGTGGTCGCGGGTTCGAGCCCCGCCCGGCTCACCATTTCTCTGTTCATCTCCATCGAAACCATCGGGATTCAGGGTCTGTCATGATTGCTGTTCATCTGGAGGGCGGCCGCGTGGAAATTCGCGACGCGAAGATCCCGGAGCGACCGGCGGGCTACGCGCTCATCCGCTTGCTGGTCGGCGGCATCTGCAACACGGATCTGGAACTGCAGCGCGGCTACTACGGCTTCACCGGCGTGCCGGGCCACGAATTTGTGGGCGAGGTGGTGGCGGCCGATTCACCAGCGCTGGCCGGTAAACGCGTGGTCGGCGAAATCAACCTCGCGTGCGGCGAGTGCGAATGGTGCCGGCGCGCACTGCAGCGGCACTGCCCCACCCGGACGGTTCTCGGCATTGTCCGGCAGGCCGGGGCTTTTGAGGAGTTCTTCCTTTTGCCGGAACGCAATCTTTACGTGGTGCCGGACGGACTGGCGAACGATATCGCCGTTTTTACCGAACCCGTCGCGGCCGCCTGCGAGATTCTGGATCAGGTTACGATTCCGGCTGGTACGCCGGTGGCGGTGCTCGGCGATGGAAAACTGGGGTTGCTGGTCGCGCAGGTGCTGCAGGTTAACGGCGCGAAGGTGCATCAGTTCGGGCGGCATCGCGAAAAGCTGCGGATTGCCGAACGGGCGGGCGTCACTACGGAGGTCGCCGGCGAGCATCTGCCGCAACGCGAATACGACTGGGTTGTGGATGCCACCGGTTCGCGCGACGGGCTGGCTTCCGCGGTGCGGATGACGCGTCCGCGCGGCACGGTCATTCTGAAATCGACCGTACATGGCGAAGTGCCTGTCGATACCGCGCCGGTGATTGTCGATGAGATTACGCTGGTGGGGTCGCGCTGTGGCCGCTTCGAACCAGCGCTCGCTTTACTGCAGCGCGGCGTGATTCACGTGGAGCCGATGATCTCGGAACGGATGCGCCTCGCCGACGCGCCGCGCGCCTTCGACCATGCCGCAAAAAAAGGTGTCCTGAAAGTTTTGCTCGAAGCCTAGACTTCGAGTTCCGCCTGCAGGATCGCTTCGATCAGCCCCGGTACGGTAAATTCAGCCGCTTCGATTGTGACCGGCACGCCGAGTTCGCGCAGTGTCGCGCTGGTAATCGGTCCGATGCTCGCCGTGCGCACGTTCTGCAGCGCTTCCGCGCCGGCTGCGTTGACGAGGTTGCGAACCGTCGAGGAACTGGTGAAGGTAATCCAGTCCGGCCGGCGCGCCAGCAGTGCGGCCGCGCGCGCGGCGAGGTCTTCCGGCGGTACCGTACGATACGCTTCCACTACATCCACGTGCGCGCCGCGCTGCGTGAGCTCAACCGGCAGCGTGTCGCGAGCCACCGCCGCCCGCGCGATCAGCACCCGCGAGCCTTTGAGCTCGTACCCCGAGAGGGCGGCAAGCAGGCCTTCGGCCACGTACTGTTCCGCCATGACGTCTACTTTCAGGTGGAAGCGTTCCAGCGCCTCGCGGGTGGCAGGTCCAATGGCGCAAATGCGTCCGCGGATGGCACGCAGGTCAAGCGCGCTGGCGTCGAGGCGATCCAGAAAATAACGAACGCCGTTCGTGCTCGTGAAGATCAGCCAGTCGTAGGCATCGAGTTTCGCGATGGCGCGATCCAGCGCGGTGTAGTCGGGCGCGGGCTGGATTTCAATCGTCGGCAGTTCGACTACGTCGGCGCCCAGCGAACGCAGCGACCAGGTCAGTGTGCCAGCCTGTTCCCGCGTACGCGTGACGACGATGCGGCGGCCGAACAGCGGCAGATGTTCGAACCAGCTGATCTTGTCGCGCAGGCCCACGACTTCGCCCACGATGATCGTGGCCGGCGGCCGCAGATCGCGCTCGTGTATCAGCTTCGGCAGCGTGGCCAGCGTGCCTCGCAGCACATCCTGATTCGGACGCGTGCCCCAGCGCACAGCCATGGCAGGGGTGTCGGGCGAACGGCCGGCGGCGAGAATCCGTTCGGCAATCTGATCGAAATGGGAAAGTCCCATGAAGACCACCAGCGTTTCCGCCAGGCCGGTCCGGTTCCAGTCGATCTTATCGACCTCGTGTCCCGTCACGAACGTGACAACCGAGGTGTGATCGCGATGCGTGAGCGGCACGCCCGTGTAGGCCGCGATGCCGAGCGGCGAAGTCACGCCAGGGACGACTTCGAAAAGGATGCCCGCGCCCACCAGCGCTTCGGCCTCTTCGCCCCCGCGGCCGAACATGAACGGATCGCCGCCTTTGAGGCGCACCACGTTGATGCCCAGCCTGCCGCGCTCCACCAGCAGTTCGCAGATTTCCTCCTGCGTCATCGCGTGGTCGGACTTCTTTTTTCCGACGTAGATTCGTTCGGCTTTCGCCGGCACCAGCGTAAGGAGTTCGGCGGGCGCGAGGTGATCGTAGAGGACGCAGTCGGCCTGTTCGAGCAGCCGTTTGGCCTTGAGCGTGATGAGTTCCGGATCGCCCGGGCCGGCGCCCACCAGATAGACCTTCTTCGTCATGCCGCCGCGCGGACTGGATGCATCGCTCATCGCCTGTCCGGACCGCGCCTACACCGCACCGTCGCGGGCGGGCTCGTTCTCGTACACAAGATCGAGAACGGCCTGCGCGCCGCGGTTGAGAAGAACCCTGGCCACGTTGCGCCCGAGCTCGTTCGGCTTCGTGCAGTCACCGGCGGCCGTGTAGCGGATCATCGTGGTGCCGTCCGGCGAAAAGACCGCGCCGGTGAGAAAGAGTTCGGTGTTCTCCAGCGTGCCGTAGGCGCCGATGGGCACCTGGCAACCCCCGCCGAGTTCGGCCAGCATGGCGCGTTCTGCGCTCACGGGAAGCCGTGTCCACGGGTCGTCCAGCGGAGCGCACGCGTCGAAGCCGGGTCCGTCTTCGAGCGTCTCAATGGCCAGCGCACCCTGTCCCACGGCCGGGCAGATGATGTCGGCCCGGAACGCCTCGCTGATGATGTCGCCCCAACCCAGCCGCCGCAGTCCGGCAGCTGCCAGCACGATGGCATCGAATTCGCCGCGCTCGACTTTGTTGATTCGCGTATCCACGTTGCCGCGAATGTTCTGGATGTTGAGGTCCGGCCGCAGCCTCCGCAGTTGCGCGATGCGCCGAAGGGAACTGGTTCCGACCGTGGCACCGACTTTCAGGTCGCGCAGCTTGCCGCCGATGATGGCGTCGCGCGGATCGGCCCGTTGCGGATATGCAGCCACCACCAGGCCTTTGGGCAGTTCAGTCGGCAGGTCTTTCAGTGAGTGAATGGCCAGGTCGATGCGCTTGTCCAGCAGCGCCTCTTCGATTTCCTTGGTGAACAGGCCCTTGCCGCCGATCTTGCTCAGCGGCGCGTCCTGGATCTTATCGCCGGTGGTCTTAATGATTTCGATACGCGATTCGATGCCCCGCGCGGCGAGCCGGTCCTTGGTGTAATTTGCCTGCCAGAGCGCGAGTTGGGAGCCGCGGGACCCGATGACCAACATAAGTTTCAGTTTAGCTTTGCCGTATGAGTGCGGGCCGCACGCGACTCAGTCCTGCAGGTGAAACACTTTGCGGATGGCGTCGATCACCTGCAGGCCTTCCGGATCGCCCGCATTGCGCCGCAACTCCGAGATCGGCCCGTGCGCGATCTTATTGACGATCGATTTCGTCATAGCTTCGATCTGCGTGGCGATCAATTGCCTTTGTTCCGGCGGCAGGGGCGGCAGTCTCCGCAGGGCACGCGCCACTTCCGCCGTGCGGATCTCTTCGAGTTGCTCCTGCAGGCTGACGATGGTCGGCGTCACTTCCTCGATCTTCAGCCGCACCATCATGCGGTCGAATTCCTCGGCCACGATCGCTTCGGCCTGTTCAGCCTGTCTGCCGCGCTCCTTAAGGTTGGCGTTGACCACGCCCGCCAGATCGTCGACGTCGTAGAGGAACACGCCCTCAATGTCGTTCACCGCCGGATCGATGTTCCGCGGAACCGCGATATCGATCAGGAACATCGGCTTGTTGCGCCGCGCCGCGATCGCCTTCTGCATCTCCTCGCGCTTCAGGATGTAGTGGGGAGCGCCGCTCGATGCGATCACAATGTCGATATCGTGCAGCATCGACGTAAAACGCGAGTACTCCACCGCGTGACCGCTGAACTGAGCGGCCATTTCCTCGGCCCGTTCCCACGTCCGGTTGGTGACGTAAATTCGCCGCGCGCCTGAACGCCGCAGATGCCGCGCCGCCAGCTCGCCCATCTTGCCCGAGCCGATGATCAGCACCGAGTGCCCGTCGAGCGAACCGAAAATTCGCCGCGCCAGTTCCACGGCCGCGTAGCTCACCGAAACCGCCATCTGCCCGATGCCCGTTTCCGTACGCACGCGCTTGGCCACGCTGAACGCGCGAGTCAGAACATTTTCCAGCAGGCCGCCGACGGTGCCCTCGGTCTTGGCGATTGCGTAGGCGCTCTTCAGCTGCCCCAGAATCTGCGGTTCACCCACCACCATGGAATCGAGCGACGCCGCCACCCGGAATACATGGCGAATCGCCGCGCCGGCTTCCACGTGATACAGGTGGCCTTCGAATGCCGCCGTCGTCGCGCCGCCGAGGCCCGGCCAGCGTTCAAAAAAACGCTCGATGATCGCGCCCGGTTCACCGTTATCCGGCGTGCTGACGGCAATCTCCACGCGGTTGCAGGTGGAAAGTACCATCGCCTCGGATGCTCCCAGATTCTGCAGTTCGCGCAGCGCCTCGGGCAGCCCGGCTTCGGGAATCGCCAGTTTCTCGCGCAGGTGGACCGGCGCGGTCTTGTGGCTCAGACCTGTGAGCTGGATCTTCATTGCAGCAGGTGCCGCTCCAGTTGCGCGTGCGCCAGCCAGGTCATCGCCGAGCAGCACAGCGCCACAATCGCGAGGATTGCCGCTTTACGCCCGCGCCACCCCGCGCTCACGCGGAAGAAAATCATTGCCAGGTAAATGCCCCATGTGATGAAGGCCGTCACGATGAGTCCGCTGTCGATCCACTGCGATCCCACTTTGATGTAAGACCACACGCTGCCGATGATGATGCTGATCGTGATGCACACGAAGCCGGCGCCGAGCGAACGCGAAATCAACTCGTCCAGCGTGCCGAGCGGCGGGAATAAACGGTAAAAAGATGTGCCTGGCTGTCGCTTTTGTTTGAGCTGACGCTCCTGCAGCAGATACGCCACGGCCGCTGCCGCGGTGAACAGCAGCGCGGCATAGGCGAGCAGCGCCAGGACGATGTGCGCGTCCAGCCAGCCTTCGGGCGGCGTGGACGTGGCTGCCTGACCCGCGGCGTTGCGCAGCGCGGCCACCAGCGTCATCACGAACACCAGCGGGAATACGAAAACGCTCAGGCTCTCCGCTTTGTACTTCCAATAAACGCCAAGGAAGGCCATCGCGACTACCCACGCGCCCAGCGACAGGCTCTCGAAAACCCCGTCCACCGGTATGCGCTGCGCCGCCACACCCTGCTCCACGATGGAAACAAGATGCAGAATCGCGCCCAGGCCGAATGCGCCGTGGGCCACGCGGAACAGGCTTTCACGCCCGCGCAGCACGGTGATAATGGCGTCGAGAAGGCCCAGAGAATAGAGTCCGACGGCGACGCGAAGCCAAAAGAGACTGGTTTCGCCCATGAAGGATGTTCGTTCCCAGTATAAAGCTCTGCGAGAATGGTTTGAGGCGCATCCCGCGCCGGCTGCCGAACGATATCTGACATGACCCGGTTCTTTGTACAAAATTTCGGATGCCGGGCCACCCAGGCCGATGGCGCGGCGCTTGAAGCTCAGCTGGCCGAGCGCGGGCTGGCCGGCGCCGAATCGCGGGAAGCCGCCGATCTGGTGATTCTGAACACCTGCACGGTGACTGCGGAAGCGGATCACGACGCCCGCGCCGCCATCCGCCGCGTGCATCGCGAAAACCCGGCGGCGCGCATCCTCGTCACAGGTTGCTACGCACAGCGAGCGCCCGATGAACTGGCGAAAATGCCCGGCGTCGAGTGGGTGGTCGGCAACTCTCACAAGACGCTGATCGCCGATCTCGCTGCCCGCGAGCAGATCGACTTTCACGGCGGCGGCATCCTGACCGGTGATATTTTCGAAACGCGCGATATCCTCACGGCGCCTGTTCCCGAGTCCGCGCCGGATCCCGGCGGCGACCGCACGCGCCCCAATCTGAAGATTCAGGACGGCTGCCACAACCGCTGCTCCTTCTGTGTCATCCCTTTCGTGCGCGGCAAAAGCCGCTACGTTGCCGCCGATCAAGTGATCGCGCAGGTTCGCTCCCTGGGTCAGACTTATCGCGAAGTGGTGCTGTCCGGGATCAACCTCGGCCGCTGGGGCAGGGAGGCGGGCAGCAATATGCGCCTCCCGGATCTGATCCGCCGCATGCTCGCTGAAACCGGCATCGAACGGATTCGCCTCAGCTCCGTCGAACCGATGGACTTCTCCGACGACCTGCTGGAACTGATGGCGTCGAACGAGCGCATCGCCAGGCACGTACACGCGCCGCTGCAGTCCGGCTCCGACACCATCCTGCGCCGCATGCACCGCAAGTACCGGCCGCGTCATTATGCCGACCGCGTCCGGAAGGCACGCGACCTGATGCCCGATGCCGCCATCGGGGCCGACGTGATGACCGGCTTCCCCGGCGAGACCGACGCGCTGTTCGAAGAATCGCGGCAATTCATCGAAGCCATGCCGTTCACTTATCTGCATGTCTTCACCTATTCGGAGCGGCCCGGCACGCCTGCCGCGACTATGGCCGACGCCGTTCCCGTGCCGGTTCGGAAAGACCGCAACCGCATTCTGCGCGAACTGGCGGCGGCGAAAAATCAGGCCTTCCGCCAGAGTATGGTTGGCCGCGAATTCAGTGCCGTCACGCTCGATCCGCCGGGACTCGCACTCACGGACAACTTCGTCCGTGCCACGCTCGACATGCCATACACGCCGAATCGCCTGGTGCGGCTGCGGGTTACGGGACTGGATCACGCCGGAATTCGGGCCTGCATCGTTGCTGCATAGGGACGCTGCAGAGCGACGCTGCATAGTGACGCCGCAGAGTGACGCCGCAGAGTGACGCCGCAGAGCGAAGCCGCAGAGCGACGCCGGATAGCGACGCTGCAGGGCGACGCCGGATAGCGCCCCCGGGATAGCGTTGCCGGATTGCGGCGCGCCCATCCGCGGTCCGAAAAATCCCTGAGAAAAACCCTCCCCGCGGCAACTGTAAACCCGTAATGCAGACTATGCGCGATTCCGCCGGGGCCGCTCTGTACCTGGCATGGAAAGTCACTCCCGCGGAGCGAAAACGCCTGTGCGACGCACTGCGCACCGGGGAGCGGCAGCACCTGTTCCGGCTGCGGGCGTGGAGCGTCGCCGGTCTCCAGGCGCGCGTGCTGCTCACGCCCGAAGCGCCGCTCGAAGAGATTGTGGAAGCCTTATGGGTGGGGGATTCGGAACCGACTGCAGGCCGGTGGGTCCGCCGCGGCGCCGCTTGCGCCGAACTCACCCGCCAAATGGAAACCGCGCCGGTCCCGTAAGAACCGGCGCGGTCGAAAGTATCGTGCTGCCCTTTATTTCTTCAGTTCGTCCAGAGCCGCCAGCACTTCCGCGCTGTGTCCGGCCGGACTCACCTTCATAAATACCTTGCGGATTTTGCCCTGCGGATCGACGAGGAACGTATTCCGCGCCGCCACAACATTCTCGCCAGCCTTCTGCACCGAGCCGTACTGCGTGACCACCTTCTTATCGGGGTCGGCCAGCAGCTTAAACGTCAGGCTTTCCTTGGTGCAGAACTGCTGGTGCGAATCCACCGAATCCACGCTGACGCCAACGATTGCGGCCTTCCGCTGATCGTACATCGCCTTGTCGCGCTCGAAGTTATGCGCTTCGATGGTACAGCCCTGCGTGAAGTCCTTCGGGTAGAAGTACAACACCACCCACTGGCCTTTGAAGTCATGCAGGCTGACGGTCTTGCCTTCCTGCGAGCTCAGGGTAAAGTCCGGCGCAACGGCGCCGACCGCCGGCGCATCGTCGGCACGGCTCACCGTGGGTTGTGCGAGTGCAAACAACAAAGCCGCCGCGGGGACGAGGCTGGCCGCAATTCGAAACACCTTCATGCGTGCGTTCTCCTTATTCCAAATTCCGCCCCCGTCAGGGGACGTTTATTTCCGGGATCCGCGCTTAACGTTCTTCAGGTTCGACTGCCGTCTCTTCGTCTTGTTCCGCTTGGGCTTGCTGATGATGAACGTACCGCTGCCCAGATACTCTGCCTTGTAAAGCTTATCGTCTGCCAAGTTGGTATACTCCGTTGGATTTGAATCGCCTCCTATTGTAGCGCGCCGCCGTCCCCGCCAGATCTGCCCCCCCCGGATTTCAATCCAGTCCGGTCGCCCGGATTCAAATGAAGCTCCGGTGAAGTTTGAAAAACGCCGCCGCCGTGTCACGATCAGATCAGATGCTTCCGCGGTTGAACAGGAATCCCGGCGCGGGCACGTTCCCCGTGCTGCTACTGGCGTTGCTGGCTGCGTTGCCCGGGCCGCGTCTTCTGCGCGCCGCGGCTGCCGATGTCCGCAGCGCCCCGGCTGCGTCCGCGAGCAGCGCCCTGCCCACCCGGCAAGAGATCGATGGCATCCTGCAGGAACTCTCCTCCGTTACTGGATTTCGCATTCACAAAGAGCTTCCTTTTCAGTCGATTACGCGCGAGCAGGTGAACGATTACCTGAAGGAGCAAATCCGCGAATCGGTCAAGCCGGACGACATTGCCGCCGAAGAAGCCACGCTGAAGAAATTCGGTTTCGTGCCGCCCGATTTTGACCTGAAGCAAAGTACGATCGATCTGCTGACCGAACAGGCCGCCGCCTTCTACGACTACCACCGCCGCAAGCTTTTCATCTCGGACTGGGCTACGGAGAACATGCGCGACGTCGCGCTGATCCACGAACTGGCCCACGCGCTGGCGGATCAGAATTTTTCCATCCGCAAATTCCTTGGCAAGAACAGCGATAACGATGAGACCTCGCTTGCCCGCCAGGCGGTCGTCGAAGGGCAGGCTTCGTGGCTGATGGTGGAAGTGGCGGCGCGGCGCGCGGGCAGGAC
>Ga0214192_1001095_pt1 | contig 15431 bp, 15 predicted proteins | sample TroBogEpilimnion_44_FD_153030 | JGI IMG/M metagenome (GOLD analysis project Ga0214192, IMG submission 153030) | Freshwater microbial communities from Trout Bog Lake, WI - 29JUL2008 epilimnion | ecosystem: Environmental > Aquatic > Freshwater > Lake > Epilimnion/Euphotic zone | place: Trout Bog... | reverse complement strand
GAAGTTACCTTACCCGCTAAAATGGCCGAGAGACTGCTGCTCCTAGAGGAGGGCCACTGCTTACGAGAGCATAGTTTGCAGGCATGCAAGAAGGCGGATATTCGTAAGGATGAGGGCATGGAAGCGACTAGCTTGCTAACCCTCTTGCAGATGGTTGAATCTGGTTTTGGTATTGCTTTGCTTCCTGAGATGGCTGTGAAGAGTAGTCTTCTTAATAATAGTGAGCTCGTCGCTAAAGCAATGGCAGCCCCAGCCCCCAGCAGAGTAATAGCGCTCGTTGCGCGATCCTCAACCGCCCATCAAGCAGAGTTTGCGGCTTTATCAGACTGCATTCGAGAGAGATTCGGCGTTAGCCTGAAAAAATCAAGGCAAATCTAGTAAAGTTATTAATGATCATTAGAGTCATTCTTGTTGTTTCACTATTTATTAAGAAAGCATTTCATGTCCGGTAAAGAAATCATGTTCACTCCAGTAAAGCTGGGCTCAATTGCATTAAAGAATCGTCTCGTTATGGCTCCATTAACCAGAATGCGTGCAATTGCAGGCGATGTTCCAAATCCCCTGGCAAAAATTTACTACGCGCAGCGTGCCAGCGCAGGTCTCATCATCACCGAAGCTACTCAAATTTCACCGTTGGGAATGGGCTATCCGGCAACGCCTGGTATTTATTCGCCAGAGCAAACATCCGCTTGGAGAGAAATTGTTGATGCTGTGCATGCCAAAGGCGGCACTATCGTTGCACAGTTATGGCATGTAGGACGTATTTCTCACTCTTCGTTGCATCCTGAGCAGGGTGTGCCTGAAGCCCCGTCAGCAATTGCTCCAACAGGACAAACTTATGGCGCTGACTGGAAGCTGCATGACTATGAGACACCAAAAGCCATGACACTTGAGGATATCGCTCGTCTCTTGAAAGAATATGAGGCTGCAGCCAAGAATGCGAAGTCAGCAGGCTTTGATGGGATAGAAATTCATTCAGCAAATGGCTATTTACTGGATCAATTCTTGCAAGATAAGACTAATCAACGTAATGACCAATATGGTGGTTCAATCGAAAATCGTTTACGCCTACTAGGTGAAGTGATTGATGCGGTAAGCAAAGTATTTCCAAGCGATCGAATAGGTGTGCGACTCTCTCCTTACGGCACCTTTAATGATATGGCCGATAGCGACCCAGTGGCATTATTCACTGCAGCAATTCATCAGTTAAATACCTATAACTTAGCCTACGTTCATATGATTGAACCACGCTCGACTAGTGCAGGCGGTGGAGATCAAGTTTATGAGGATGCCCCAATCACTTCGGAGCTTTTCCGTAAGGCTTATCACGGTAAATTCATTACTGCAGGTGGTTACGATCAAGCGATGGGTGAGAAAGCGCTTGAGGAGGATTTGGCGGATGCAGTAGCGTATGGTCGCTTGTATATTGCTAATCCAGATTTAGCAGAGCGATTCCAAAAGAATGCTGCTCTGAATCCTTATAACCGCGCAACTTTCTATGGTGGTCAAGAAGTAGGTTATACCGATTACCCAACGCTTTAGTAGAGCAGCGGTAAAACAGAAATAGAGCGGTGGTAACGCAGTTTGCTTAAATAAACCCTTCCTATATTGGAAGGGTTTATTTTTTGTCGTCAGGATCTTTTAGGAGATCGTATTGATTAGCCACTAGTAATAGGACCAGTGAGGCGCAGCCCATTGCAAAGAACTGCCATTGATGCAGCATGGCAGTGCCAACAACAGTCATTAATACAGTCCAACCAATAGCCATCTTGGCTTTTTTAGATAGTGGTTTCATCTGAGCTAATCCTTAAGCAGGTGCTTTAATCTTATTGAACATGCGACGCAGTGTATCGTCTTTCACGATGTAATGTTGCCACAGACCAGCGAGAGCATGAATGCCAATTAAGAAATACAGCGAGTTCCCTAAAAACTCATGAATTCCCTCAACGAGTTTTTTCATCTCTGAATTAGGAGTCACTAGCTGAGGCCAAACCAATCCAAAGAAATGGATTTCTTTGCCGCCATACTGAAAATACAGGAGGCCAAAGATAGGGGCTATCAACAGTAGGGCATACATTAACCAATGCATCGTTTTTGCAAAGGCGTTCAATATGCGTTTTGGGTTGGTGGGGTTAGGGACACCATAAAACATACGAACACTTAAGCGAATGGCCATGGCGATAAAAATTAACTGCCCAATGACCCCATGAATAGTTTTGCAAAGCTCACGAGGCTCACTTCCCTTGGGAAATTGACCTTTTAATTCAATGGCAATAAATGCTGCCACTACCAATAAGAATACAAACCAATGCAGAAATATGGAAAGAGGATGATAGTGATTTTTGGGCATGCCAGCGTTCAATTGATGATGAAGATTCACTTTAAATAATAATGAATCCCATTAACAATCACGGCTCTAGGGTTTAATTCCCAATAATGTTGGGTATCAAAGAACTAATTAAGCCTGACTTTGGCGCTTAATTCGCTAGCCAGTCCTCTTTTATCAAGTTGAGAAAGGCGGAGTGCCTCCACCTCAAAGTCCAGTTGTCCAGGATGAAACTCATCATCATTTTGGAGGTGGATGACGTATGTCCAAACCAATTCACGGCCACGATTCTTAAACACATCAACAACACGTTTCATGATTGACGCCTATTTAGTAAAGCTTAGTTGTTGGCGGAAGATGATTGGATAGAGTTCACCTTGGGATTTAAGTTTTGTTTGAGGGTAATAAGGTTGCGCGGCTCAATTCGAATAACGCCGCCTCTTGGACTGTCGATATCGGCAATCAAAAAGAAAGAGACTGATGTGACAAAAGGGAAGATCATAAACAAGCCAACATTTTTCTTAAAATTACGTGCGCCAAAGCCAACCAAGATATTTGCACACAAGGCAATCGCTGCCATCAATGCCCACGCTGGATAGGGGATGCGATTCCACCATGCGGCTTGGACATAACCTTGAGAATTCAAAACATCATTCATTCCAGATAACACCAGAGCCATAGCGGGCGTGGGTTGAGAGCGCGCTACAGGGAGTATTTCATTCCAGAGTGCATTTTGAAGTGCATCCGTCTTTTGCTGGATCTCCTGGATTTTTTCTCTATTTTGTCTAGAGTAAAAAAGAATGCGCTGCTCTAGGTATTGATTAAGCAGGTCTTTAGTTCTTGCTGAGGCATTGGCGGGGAGAAGGTCAGCCCTGAGATACTCCGTACCAATAGCATTGGCTTCACCTTCTTCTAGGGTTTCACGATTGTCATGGCGATCAATCGCCATTGAAAAGGTAAACCCAATAATGAGCGCTAGTAAAGTCAGTGTTGCCGTTTGAATGACGCCAAGATCTTCAGAGGTTTCGGTATCTTTAGTGCGATAGCGGCTCAGTACCACATTGCCAAACCAAACAGACAAAGCAAAACAGAGGAAAGAAATTCCAAAGACTAATACGGGATGGTTAAGGAGATGAGAAATTTAGAAAGTTCCTGGATATAAGATGTCTTTAGTCACGTCTTGAATATCGCGATGACCTGTAAACGCCATAGTGATATCTAATTCATTGTGAATGAGTTCTAGACATTTAGTAACGCCAGCCTCTCCCATTGCACCTAAACCGTATAGGAAGGGGCGACCAATCATTGTGCCGCGTGCGCCTAATGCCCAAGCTTTTAAAACATCCTGCCCTGAGCGAATGCCGCCATCCATCCACACTTCAATGTCTTTACCAACGGCATCCACAATTCCAGGCAAGGCTTTGATGCTAGATATGGCCCCGTCAAGTTGACGACCGCCATGATTAGAAACGATCAATGCATTGGCACCAGAGTTGGCAGCAAGGCGTGCATCTTCCTCGTCTAATATGCCCTTAATAATGAGTTTTCCGCCCCAAAGCTTTTTGATCCACTCCACATCCCCCCAGTTTAGGCCTGGATCAAATTGTTCGGCTGTCCAGGACGAGAGAGAAGACATATTGCCTACACCGGTTGCATGACCGACAATATTGCGGAAGGTCCTGCGTGGTGTCATCGCCATGCCTAAGCACCAGCGTGGCTTAGTAGCCATGTTGATCATATTGGCGATGGTGAGTTTTGGAGGGGCAGACAAGCCATTTTTTAAATCTTTATGGCGTTGGCCCAGAATTTGTAAATCGAGAGTTAATACTAATGCTGAACACTTAGCTGCTTTTGCACGCTCAATAAGTCGCTCGATGAAACCTCGATCTTTCATGACGTAGAGCTGAAACCAGAATGGTTTAGTGGTGCGCTCTGCAACATCTTCAATTGAGCAAATGCTCATTGTTGATAAACAGAAAGGTACGCCAAACTTTTCAGCGGCTTTTGCTGCCAGAATTTCTCCATCAGCATGTTGCATGCCGGTTAAGCCGGTTGGTGCTAGTGCAACTGGCATTGCGACCTCTTCGCCCACCATAGTTGTCTTGGTGGTGCGATTCACCATATTGACAGCTACGCGCTGGCGTAATTTGATCTTCTGGAAATCAGACTCATTTGCTCGATAGGTAGACTCAGTCCAGGATCCGGAGTCTGCATAGTCATAGAACATCTTGGGGGTGCGTTTTTGATGGAGAACCCGCAGGTCTTCTATATTGGTAATGATTGGCACAGTGGATCCTTGTTTATTTAAGCTCTATCTTAGCAATACCGAGGATTTGTTTCTACAATACAAGGGTAACCCTATTAATAGCGCCCTTACTGGACGCTTACATCTACCGATTGCATGCCAAAACTTACTTTCGCTACTGCAGCATACTTATTGATCGCGACAGCATTATGGGCTGGAAATGCTATTGTAGGGCGTCTACTGGTGGGAAGCGTTTCACCAATTACTTTGAGCACAGTTCGTTGGGGTTTGGCTGCCTTACTCTTGTTGCCCTTTGGTTGGCGTGTATTTAAGCCGGAGAGTACTTTATGGCAGAACAAGAAGCGTTTCTTGCTTTTAGCCCTTTTTGGGGTGGGTAGCTATAACGTTCTTTTGTATCTGGCCTTACAAACCTCAACTGCAATTAACGTCACTCTTATTGGCGCTAGTATGCCGATTTGGATGCTCCTGATTGGCGCAGTGTTTTATCAAACAAAACCCACTGTGCTGCAGTTGGTCGGCGCAATGATTTCATTGCTTGGTGTTGCGATTGTGCTCACTAGAGGTGAACTGGCGACATTGCTATCGATGCAGATGGTGATTGGTGATTTACTCATCATGTCAGCCACCATACTCTGGGCTACTTATAGCTGGATGTTGAGTCGCCCCGGAACAAGTACCGAAAGACAATGGCCGTGGGCTGATTTTTTGTTAGCGCAGGTATTGCTTGGTATGTTATGGACAGGGCTTTTTGATGGCTTTGAAATCGCCTCAGGGCATGCATATCTCGATTTAAACCTGTGGACCAGCTCACTCATTTTATTTATTGCGATAGGCCCATCAATCATTGCCTATCGTTGCTGGGGATTGGGGGTGAATGGGGCGGGTCCAACGATAGCTGCTTTCTTTGCAAACTTTATTCCGCTGTTTACTGCTATCTTATCTGCAGCTATGTTGGGTGAGCCTCCCCAGGTATTCCATGGCGTTGCATTTGCTTTAATTGTTGTTGGTATTTGGATTTCCTCTAGAATAGCCGGCTCAAAAGTAAAGTCTTCCTAGTTTTTGATTAACCCAGAAGCAATTAATGCATGCTTAACGTGCGCTTTATGATCTGCAGTAACGTCTACTGCTGGTGGTCTGACAAGAGAATTAGGAATTTGACCAAGCTGAACTAAAGCTTCCTTAACGCATGCTACCTCGCTAGTGGGTGAACTTGGCTCCTGGTTTTCAAAGACCCCATCCATAATTGGAATGCAAAAATCTCGGTGAATTTTTTGTGCCTTTACTGCATCGCCATTCATTGCTGCATCAATTAACTCTACCCATTTTGGGGTGTCAATCACGCTGATGCCGATGAGGGCTCCATGAACGCCATGCAGCAACATTCCAAGCAAAGGAGGTGAGTCAAGTGCAGCTAAGACGGTAAGCTTATCGTGCAAAGCTTCCCAAATCTGTACATAACGAGTTACGGTACCGCAGGCCGCTTTTACTGCTACAACATTCTTAATCGTCGAAATCTTCACCAATGCTTCAATTGAATATGCACATCCTGAGGGATCTGGATATTGAAAAACAATCATCGGCAAATCAACCTGCTCATCCAGCATTTTGTAGAACTGATAAGCCGATGCAGGATTCTGAGCTAATCTACGATAAGGGCGCGCATCGAATGGGTTTAGTACCAAGAGAGCATCTGCTCCTGCCTCTTTTGCAAGAAGACCATCTTTCACTGCTGCAAGCCCCCTACCTTCAATTCCGCTAATTAAGATTTGACCGGGCAGCAAAATTTCACGTGCCAAGTGCAATATTTTTCTTTTTTCATCATCTGAAAGTTGCAGAATTTCTGCTAGGCCAGCATTTACCGCAAGCCCCTTAACACCAGGGGTATGGGCGGTCTCTTTAAGGTGGCGGGCTAGGGCTTCGTAGTCAACGCTAAGATCTGCCTTGAAAGGTGTAATTGTTGCAGGGTACAAGCCTCGAAGTACCAGGGATTTTTGATTTTCAGGCATAACAGACCTTTGGAATTTATGTATTGGGGTGGTTTGCGGTTATAGAGCTCAATGATGCATACGCAAATTCTATAGTAAAGTTCTTTTTCATACACTAACGATAAATTAAAGGTTCACCTTGACCGATGTACTAGTGATTGGCGGAGGCAATGCTGCCCTATGTGCGGCATTGATGGCAAGAGAGTCTGGAGCATCAGTAATATTGCTTGAGGCCGCACCTAAAGAATGGCGCGGTGGTAATTCTTCGCACACTCGAAATATCCGCTGCATGCATGAAGAGCCACAAGATGTTCTTTTGGAATCCTATCCCGAGGAAGAGTATTGGCAAGATTTGCTCAAAGTCACTGGCGGTATTACAAATGAATCCTTAGCGCGTATTGCAATTCGTGAGTCTGCAACTTGTCGTACTTGGATGCAGAAATATGGCGTTCACTTTCAAGCACCTCTTTCCGGTACTCTGCATCTTTCCAGAACAAATGCGTTCTTTATGGGTGGTGGAAAAGCGTTGGTAAATGCCTACTATAGAAGCGCTGAAAAGGTGGGTGTTGATATTCAATATAACGCTGAGGTTGTATCAATTGAACTTTCTGATAATCAGTTTGTTGCTGCGAATCTGAAGGATGGTCGCAGAATCGCGGCAAAAAGTTGTGTGCTTGCTGCGGGAGGTTTTGAATCTAATATTGAGTGGCAGCGAGAGGCATGGGGTATCGATGAGAATGGCTCGAGTCCAGCTGATAATTTCTTGATACGTGGCACCACTTTTAATAAAGGCGTTTTGCTAAAGCATATGATTGCTACTGGAGCTGATCAGGTCGGGGACCCCACCCAGGCTCATATGGCTGCAATCGATGCGCGCTCTCCTCTTTACGACGGTGGCATTTGCACTCGAATTGATTGCGTCTCTCTTGGGATTGTTGTTAATGAGAATGCAAAGCGCTTTTATGATGAGGGTGAAGATTTTTGGCCTAAGCGTTATGCAATCTGGGGTAGGCTAGTTGCACAACAGCCCGATCAAATTGCATACTCAATCATTGATTCCAAATCGATTGGCCGATTCATGCCGCCAGTCTTTTCCGGTAATGAATCTAATAGCTTGGATGAGTTGGCATCTAAACTGGGTTTAGATGCTGAGGTATTAAAAAGTACGGTTCAAGAATTTAATGCGGCCTGTAAGCCAGGTGTATTTGACCATACAGCTTTAGATAATTGTCACACCGAAGGTATCACTCCCGAAAAAACACACTGGGCTACTACTATCGAGGTCCCTCCATTTTATGGCTACCCTTTACGACCCGGCGTTACTTTTACCTATCTTGGACTGAAAACTGATGCCTCGTCGGCAGTATTTTTTGATGGCATTCCAAGTAAAAATTTATTTGTTGCCGGGGAAATGATGGCGGGTAACATTTTGGGTAAAGGCTATACAGCAGGAATTGGAATGGCTATAGGTACTGCATTTGGCCGAATTGCTGGCAGAAATGCTGCGTCTGCAGCAGAGAAAGACTAATCATGCAACAGTTGAATGAGTTAATTCAAGAGGCGCAAAGATCTGTTCTGAGTGATCAGGAAAATGAGGTAGATCGCATCATGACTATCTGTAATGCATGCAGATATTGCGAAGGCTTCTGTGCGGTATTTCCAGCCATGACAAGACGTTTGCAATTTAATAAAGCAGACATTAATTATTTGGCAAACCTTTGTCATAACTGTGGTGCTTGTTTGCATTCCTGCCAATATGCCCCTCCTAATGAATTTTCGGTGAATGTGCCACAGGCTATGGCGGCCGTGCGACAAGAGACTTACATTGAGTATGCATGGCCAAAATCATTTGGTAGGCTGTACAAAAATAATGGCATCACTGTTGGATTGGCATCTTCTATTGCTTTAGCTTTCTTTTTATGGCTTTCGATAGCCTCTAAGGGAAGTATTGAGGCTGTGGATGGAAACTTTTATGCTGTATTTCCGCATAACACCTTAGTTTTAATTTTTGGTGCTGTATTTACTTTTTCTATCCTCGCTTTAGGGATTGGTTTTTATAACTTTTGGAAAAATATTTCTAAGACTGGCGCCTCAATTGCGGCTATTGGTGAATCTGCTCACGATGCCTTAACTATGAAATACTTAGGTGGTGGTCATGGCGAGGGCTGCACCAACGAGGATGATGGGTTCACACTTTGGCGCAAGCGTTTCCACCATTTCACCTTTTATGGTTTCATGCTTTGTTTTGCTTCTACTAGCGTTGCTACTGTTTACCATTATGTTTTAGGGTTAGACGCTCCATATGCTTTGAATAGTCTGCCAGTTATTCTTGGTGTGTTTGGTGGGTTAGGGCTTTTACTTGGCCCATTTGGTTTGCTATTTTTAAATTTGCGACGCAATCCCCTTCATGGTGATGCTCGGCAAAAACCTATGGACCGCGCTTTTATTCTGCTACTTTTCCTGATTAGCCTATCAGGTTTACTCTTGCTTGGATATCGAGATAGCCCTTGGATGGCCTATTTATTGATCGTGCATCTAGGGTTTGTGATGGGTCTATTTCTAACTATGCCCTATGGAAAATTCGCACATGGTGTTTACCGTGTCGCGGCCTTATTAAAAAACGCAGTTGAGAAGCGACAACCAAACACCTTGAAGTTGGGCTCCGACTAGCATGAAGTTATAGTCTCTTAAAGAAGGCAAGATTTGTGATGATTAATAAAGCCCTGAATTACATTTTTCTAGTTGCCTTCATGACTTTTGGGATAGGAGTACTACATGCTCAACCCTATCCAAACAAGCCAATCAAATTAGTAGTGCCTTATGCGCCTGGTGGTGGTACGGATATTACAGCGAGATTGATTGCGAAGCTCCTCTCTTCAAGCCTTAATCAGCCCGTACTTGTTGAGAATAAAGCAGGTGCTGGCGGTACGATTGGTCAGGATTTTGTTTCTAAAGCATCACCAGACGGCTACACCTTGCTCTTTAGTGCCGCCGGCCCTTTAACAATAACTCCTTTTACTTACCCCAATCTGCCATATGACCCAATAAAAGGTTTCGAGCCAGTTATATTAATTTCATCGCAACCTTTAGTCCTGGTAGTGAATGCGGATTCAAAAATATATTCTGTAGCTGATTTGCTGAAGGCAGGTGCAGATACAAAGGGCCGGATGAATTATGGATCTTTTGGTAATGGCAGTGCAGCCCATCTTGCGGGCGAGTCTTTTAAGATGGCTACCAAAATGGATATGACGCACATTCCATTCAAAGGAACAAATCCGGCTTTAACTGCTTTGCTCGGTGGGGAGATAGATGTTTTATTTGATACTGTTAGCACTTCTGCTCCCTTTATTAAGTCTGGAAAGTTAAGACCCTTAGCGGTCAGCTCTAAAAATAGATCCGCGCTACTACCGGATGTTCCAACTCTTGCACAAGCGGGAGTCAGTGGTGTGGATGCAGCTACTTGGTATGGAATCCTTGCGCCCGCTGGCACAAACCAAAATATTATTCAGAAGCTAAATCGAGCCGTAAATGCGAGTTTAACCAACAAAGAGGTGATTGAGATTTTTTCGGCCGAGGGTACGGTTATTTTGGGGGGAACTCCCGAGCAGTTTAAAAACTTTATGGCTGCTGAAATGAAAAAAAATGAAGCAGTAGTTAAGACTGCAGGGGTCACGTCAAATTAATCATTTCTTCTACTAATTTTTAGGGGGATATATGCGTATAAGTGTTGGCTGGAAAGCTATGCTTCTTTGTGTGATTCTAGTAAGTCCTTATGCTACACACGCTGGTTCAAAAGCAGATAGTTATCCATCTAAGCCCATTCGCATTGTGGTTGCATATGCACCTGGTGGCCCAATTGATTCTGCCGCTAGAATCATTTCTGAAAAGTTATCTATCGAACTAGGGCAGCCTGTAACGGTAGAGAATAGAAGTGGTGGCAATGCGGTAATTGGTACAGTCTATGTGGCTCGATCCCCAGCTGACGGCTATACCTTATTACTTGCTGCTCCTGCCCACACCTCAAACCCTAGCCTATCTAAGGCTGCTGGCTATGATCCCATTAAAGACTTCTCACCAATTGCTCTAATTAATCTACAACCTCTTTTTGTAGTTGTACCAACTAGTCTTGGTATTAATAAACTGCCGGAGCTAATTGCATTACTTAAAGCAAATCCTGGAAAATTCAATTATGGCAGTTCGGGTTCTGGCGGACCTCAACATTTAATGGGGGAGATGTTTAAGACGGCCACAGATACGCAAATTACGCATATCCCATACCGCGGCGCAGCTCCTGCAGCTGTAGCATTGCTTGCCGGTGAGACGCAGATGTCTTTCAGCACCCCAACAAACACAATTAGCTATATTAAAACAGGGCAACTTAAAGCATTAGCAGTGAGCACTTCTTCAAGAACATCACTTGCACCAGAGGTTCCTACGCTTGTGGAATCAGGAATTACTGGCTTTAATTATTCCTCATGGGCGGGATTATTGGCTCCCGCCGGAACTGATAAAGTGATTATTCAGCGATTAAATGAAGCCTTAAATAAAGTTTTAAGCGCTAAGGATGTTCAGGAGAAATTTACTCTGCAGGGCTCTGAGGTAGTTGGAGGTTCTCCTGAAGAATTTATGAAATTTTTGATGATGGATGTCAATCGATCATCAAAAATTATCAAGGACAACAATATTCAGTTGGACTAGGGATAGTTTTATGCCCAATAAAATTGCACCCATTTGCCTAGAGACTGACGTTGTGATTTTGGGCGCTGGTGGCGCAGGCTTAGCAGCTGCAGTGTCAGCATCTGAGGCTGGTGCGGAAGTGGTGGTCCTTGAAAAAATGGGCGTGATGGGTGGCACCACCCGCTGGGCTGTTGGTTCAATTTCAGGTGCGCGCACTCGGCTGCAAGAAACGCAAGGAATCGAAGATTCGGTTGACAACTTTCAGGAGGATATGAATTTATTCACCTCTGATTTATTGCCAAAAGATAATATTGCCTTACGAGCTCTCTTAGCTAGGGAAGCAGGGGTAACAATAGATTGGCTTGAAGATATGGGAATCGTATTTGCGGGACCTTATCCTGAAAAGCCTAATAGAGTTTCACGCATGCACAACACAATTCCTGGCGCACTTTCTATTCTAAAAACTCTTAAGAGTAGGGCGCTTAAGGGAGGGGTTAAATTTATTTACTCCGCCATAACGCAGCGCTTGCTTATTGATCAAGAGGGTAGAGTGATTGGGGTTGCATACACTCAAGATAGAGACTTATACGAAGTAAGGGCTTGTAAAGGAATAATTTTGGCTACTGGTGATTTCAGTGGCAGTGAAATACTCCGTCAGACATATTTATCTGAAGCTGCGGCAAAATCTATTCCAATATGTTTGCAAAATACTGGCGATGGTCATTTGATGGCAAAAGATATTGGAGCTGATTTATGCAATATGGATATTGTCTTTGGTCCTCAGATGCGCTTCCCCCGTGCGCCTAATAAAAATATTCTTGAGGGAATGCCAAATTGGCCCTTGTTAGCAAGATTGGCTAGATGGATGTTGAATTATTTGCCTTCATTTGCATTAAAACCTTTAGTCGCGCCTCTAATGGTCTCCAATATGTCTCCGTCTGAGAAACTATTTCAGCATGGAGCCCTATTGATTGATGGAGATGGGAATCTTCTAAGTCATGCAAATCCAGCAATATCGATTGCTATGAGTTCAACAAAGAAAGCCTATATGCTTTTTAGTGACTCGACAGCTAAGTTATTCAATTCATTTCCCAATTATGTTTCTACTGCACCCGGTATTGCTTATGCATATGTCAATGATTATTTGAAGACTAGGCCAGATATTGCAAGCCAGTACCAAGATCTATCTGAGTTGGCTCAAGCGCTTAAGATTAAAGAGGATAAATTGCGCTCAATAGGGGGTATCAATACTCAAAATATTTATGTTCTTGGGCCAATTTATCCAATGCTAACAACTACTGAGGGCGGGCTCGCAGTCGATACGCAATGCAGAGTGTTAGATACCGATCAAAAGCCTATAAGGGGTCTATATGCCGCTGGCTGTGCCGGCCAAGGGGGGTTGCTATTGCGCGGACATGGGCTGCACCTAGCCTGGGTTTTCACTTCTGGAAGAATTGCTGGTCTGCATGCTGCCCAGAGCTAGAAGATAAAGCGATCTAATCTGCTTGAATTTTGTTTGTCTTAATGACTTGAGCCCATTTATCAACTTCGAGTTTGATTTTTTGCTCTGATTGCTCGGGCGATCTAAGACTGACAATAAAGCCCATGCCTGATAACTTGTTGCGCATATCTTGATTGCCAAGCACTCTAATAACTTCTTGATGAAGTTTTTGAATAATGGGTTTTGGTGTGCCAGCGGGTGCTAGCAAAAACTGAATTGTTTCACCTTCAAATTCAGGGAGCCCAGACTCTGCTACTGTGGGAATATCTGGTAGGGAGGGGTATCTAGATCCACTAGTCACCGCTAAACCAATGACTTTGCCCCCTGAGATTTGCTGAACGGTTGGTGGCAAGACTGCAAAACCAATTGGTACATCATTGCTTAAGACTGCTTGCAGTGCTGGCCCTCCTCCGTTGTAGCCAATATGCTTAATGTCTAAATTGGCCTTTAGTTTTAGTAATTCCGCAGTGAGTTGCGGGCTTGTTCCTGCTCCTGGGGATGAGTAATCATATTTCCCAGGGTTTTGTTTGATTAGATTTAAAAAATCCTTGAAATTTTTCGCCGGAAATGAAGGGTTAACAACGATGATGTTGGGAGAGCTTGCTGGTAATGAAATTGCTGCAAAGTCGCGAATAGCGTCGTATCCAGAGTTTGCAATAAGAGAGGGATTGATAACGAATGCGCTACTACTCAGAAGCAAGGTATACCCATCTGGATTAGATTTCGCTACATATTGAATGCCAATATTGCCACTTGCTCCAGGTTTATTTTCAATAATGAATACGTAGCCAGTATTTTCCGTAATTTTTTGGAAAAGTAGTCGCCCAAAAATATCTGACGGACCACCTGGAGCATATGGAATAACAACTTTGATTGGTTTATTTGGAAATTCTTGTGCCAATACTGCTGAGCAGTGCAATACTAGAAAGGCCATGGCGCCATAAAAAAGCTGTTTAATCATCATTCTTTTCTCCGACGAGTTTTATACTACGATATCAACTTTAACAATTAAAGTACCATCTAAATCATTCAATATAAAAGAATATGAGACTAATTACCTTTACCCGTAGCGGCACAGATCATCCTGAAATAGGCGCTCGTTTACTGAACCCGTCTGGTGATCAAATTCTCCCATTTGCAGATGTTGTAAAGAAGCTGGGAATTACTGATTTTCCAAGAGATATGAAATCTTTTTTACGTGCTGGTAGCAAGGCGATGGAGCAAGCCAAGTCTTGGGTAGTTGCTTCAAGCGATTACTCATCTTTATTTATTAATCCAGCAATGATTACTTATTTGCCGCCCATTACTGATGCTGAAAAGTTCCTTTGTGTGGGAAAAAACTATCGCACCCACCTTGAAGAGCTTAAGCGTACAAATTTGATTAAAGAAATTCCTCAAGAGCCAACGTCATTTATTAAGTTGAACTCCTGTTTATCTGGTCATGAAGCAAAAGTAGTGCGCCCCAAGGGAATTACCCGCTTGGATTACGAGCCTGAGTTGGTATTTGTGATCGGTAAAAGAGCATTAGGAGCAAAAAAGGCGGAGGCAATGGATTATGTTGCTGGCGTGACTATCCTGAACGACTTGACATGCCGAGACTTGCAGTTGCGCGAAGTGGCATCAGGATCACGCTTTTGGACGGGTAAGAATATCCCCGGCTTTGGTCCTTTAGGCCCGGAGATTATCACCATTGATGAAATTCCAGACGTGTATAACTTGTGGATGACTTGTTCTGTAAATGGGCAAGAGCGCATGCGCGTCAACACAGTAGATCAGATTTGGAAGATCTCCGATATATTGGAGCACTTCTCTCGCTTTATTCCGATTGAAGCAGGGGATATGTTTTCTACGGGTGCGCCCGGAGGTGTTGCTGTCGGAAAAGAAAATGCCGAAGACTTGTATCTAAAACCTGGCGATGTAGTGGAGTGTGCAATTGATGGGATTTCAACTTTGAGTACTACTATCGTAGATTAAAAAAAGATGAAGCGCTTTCTGCAAATTGCCTTAACTTTATCCTTTGGCGTGATCCTCGCACCATCCATTGCGAGTGCAGGCGATGTTTACCCCTCTAAGTCGATTAAGGTGATTGTGCCGTTTCCACCAGGTGGTGGCGCAGATACCTTAATACGTTTAATTGCTCCTTCGGTTGGAGAGCTTTGGAAACAATCCATTGTTATTGAGAATCGTCCTGGAGCAAGTGGTTTTATTGGCGCAGACTTAGTTGCTCAATCTCCTGCAGATGGATACACCCTATTAATGGGTTCTACTGCCGCTGTTACAGAAAAAAATATTGCGCAGTTTTCACCGGTTGCTTTGGTATCTGCATCTCCTTATGTGGTCACCATAAATCCATCTTTGAACATTTCTTCCATCAAAGCGCTGATTACTTATGCAAAGTCTAATCCAGGAAAAATTCGGTATGGTTCATCGGGCCCCGGTTCAGCATCACACTTGGCGGGAGAATTATTTGCTTCAATGGCGGGCGTGACACTGCTTCATGTGCCATATAAAGGAACGGGGCAGGCTTTAACGGATTTATTAGCAGGGCATATTGATTTAATGTTTGCCCCTGCTCAAACAGTCATGCCGCAAATTGAATCTGGAAAATTATTGGCATTAGCGCAAACGGGCGCCAAGCGTTCAGAGGCATTGCCCAACTTTCCGACAGTTGCAGAA
>Ga0214192_1001094_pt1 | contig 15439 bp, 9 predicted proteins | sample TroBogEpilimnion_44_FD_153030 | JGI IMG/M metagenome (GOLD analysis project Ga0214192, IMG submission 153030) | Freshwater microbial communities from Trout Bog Lake, WI - 29JUL2008 epilimnion | ecosystem: Environmental > Aquatic > Freshwater > Lake > Epilimnion/Euphotic zone | place: Trout Bog... | reverse complement strand
GAGCCGATAGGAGGCTCCAAAGGAACCGGTCAGCGTCTGGTCGTGATCCAGATAAATTGAATTATTCTGGCTGTATTGAACAATGTCGGCACCCACAATCGACTGGCCGGAGTCCACTTGAGACCCCACCCCTTTTGAGAAAGCAATATTCGCGTATGTCGAGAATGGCCCCTTGTCATAGGCCAGTGTGAACTCAATTCCCTGGATGGTACCCTTGCGATAATTAAAGCCTGCAGGTATCAGACTTTGACCGAAGAAACCGTCGTCTAATTGCTCGCGCGAAACTTTGTAATACGCATCCGCACCGAACATAAATCCAGGGAATATTTTCTGCGAAAACCCTGCGTCGAAATAATGCGCACGCTCGGATTTCACAGGGTCCGAGATGGGATTACCATTGGCGTCGGTATAATCTGAGGCATTCGATGTCCCATTGAATGGCTTCAGCGATCCCCCGTTGACGGATTCCAATGGAGGCGGGGTAAAGTACCTGGCATAGCCCGCGTGCAGGGTGGTGGATTTGGATGCTTCGTAGATCCCGTTGATTCGAGGGCTCAACTGACTTTCATTGATATAAGAGGCAAACACATCAAAACGCGCCCCATAATTCAGCGTCAGTTTGGGAGTCAGTTTCCATTCGTCCTGAAGATAAAGACCGTAAATGGAAGCACGGGTGTTTTCTTTCAGCGTGATGATTTTTCTTCCGGTCGGATTTCCACCGTTATCCAAAGTATAAACCTGCGAGAACCCCTCAGATGTGGAAAGTTCTCCCTGATAACTCAAACCAATCCTCAAGATATGCTTCTCCCCTGCGGCATAACTCGCATCCGACTGCAATCCACCGGCATAGATATGCCGGTTTTCATCACTGGAAACCCCTTTGAGAAAGAGATCTCCGACGCTATCCGGCATGAAGTGAACGCTGCTTTCGCGTCCGAAAGCGGAGATTTGAAAATTGAGGTCCCCTGCCGATTTTTGATAACTCAGAATGCCATAGTAATTCTGTTCATTTTGGCGCTCATTCAATGCCGATGAATCGAAGGTGGCAGGCTGTCCGGGAGCTCCAGGGAATAAAGCGCCCTGCGGATCTGAAGTGTTGGGAATTTGAAAATCACTGTAAGCCGCCCCCCAAATGCCACTCAACCGGCTGGTATCATCCAAAATCCAAGATTCATACCCAAATAGTTTGTATTCATCGGTCTGGTCATGAATCGGGTTCACCGTCGGCGCGGGATTTTCAATGCCCAGATTGTTGTGATCGTAGCTCCCCTCGACATAGTAGTTCAGGTTGCTTTCCGAACCACCATATTCAAAGCTCGGATGAACGGTGTCATAGGATCCGCCATAAAGAGACACTTCCCCACCCGGATCGAATGCACCGTTCTTGGTATGAATATCCACCACCCCTGCTGTCCGATAACCGTATTGCGCCGGCAAGGCACCCGTGATCAGCCGGAAATTTTCCGCAAATTTGGGACTGATCTCCGATCCAAACCCGGCGATTCCCTCGGGAATGAGAACATCGTTGATGCGGTATTGCAAATTACCATGCTCCCCCCTCACATGCACCTGCCCCTGTGAATCCTGAACCACCCCGGGAGTCCTTAGCAGCACTTCGTTGAACTTGGCGTTCTCACCCTCAGCCAATGTCAGGATTTGGGCCTTGGAGATCTGAAAAGTAGAAGTTCCGATGGAAGTATCGGACGAAGCATGCGTCTCGGGTCTCCGGGCCACAACCGTGGTTTCATCCAGTTGAGTCGTTCCGTTAGTGGTTAATAGATTGGGGGCGTTGGTCAACTCGATGGGGGCCACCAGATTGGTCAACGCGACGGGCTCAACAAAATTGGTGACGGCAATGGGTTTAATGATTTCTGGCAATGGTGGCAGGGAATCCTGCGCGGAAACAGGCTGGCAGCAGGTCATTGCCGCAAAGGAAATGACGCTCCAACACCCCTGTGGCCGGCGCATTTTAAAAGGCAACAGACGGTTGGATGGACTGCCAAATTGAAAGGACCATTTCATTATACGGATCTGCAAAGGTTATGAAATCAGCTGCTATCAGCTATTTGCTTTAAAAAGGTCTACGCTTCATCAAACAAGGCGTAGCGACAGACAAAACCGGGAAACCAACGAACCTTAGAGGCAGACCACGGCCGGAGGAGCCCGGCTGGATGAAAAATTGAAGATAACAGAGGGGAAGCATTCTGACAGGACAGGGAAAAGGTAGGTGAAACAAATCCAAAGAATTGCTACGGCAGCGATCTCCACCGCCGCATGATCAATCTGACCGGCGGCGAAAAGGGTGATCAGGCAATTATGATCGGTGGCAGCAGCAGCATCATGAATCAATTGGTGAAGCGCCGGACTGGAAGCCGCCAAAGTGGAAAAGAGAACTCCGCCGCTCAGCATTAAAGCCAAAACGACGTTGAAAACTGCCCTGAACTGGTCGCGAGTCACTTTCAACTGTTCTAACTATACTTCGGCAGAACTCCGAGGCAAGTTAAAGTGTGAGGATGTATTTGAAAACACCCCTGATGTGACGGGCTCCATCCACGCATGCCTTCCCTCAATCAGGGGGCATCGCTATGACGCCAGCATCCTAAGACCCATCACTTTCCGCAACAATTCTTGTACTTCTTACCGCTGCCACAGGGGCAAGGGTCATTGCGCCCCACCTTGGGTCCGGAACGAACAGGCTTGGACTTCTCCGCTGCGGCGTTCGCTTCACTGACCACATCACTTGGGTTGCCAGCCTCCTTTTTCTTGTCGTCAAAGGCGCTGGTTGGCGCCTGATGCGTGGTGGTGCGGGGTGCGTTCTTCAAAAACTGCTCAAAGGCGAGCATGCTGGAAGCACTCCGGAAAATGTTGTTGCAGATCTGGGTCTTGATGTTGGTGCGCAGTTCATTGAATATCTTTGAAGCCTCCATTTTGTATTCAATCAACGGATCACGCTGTCCATGCGCACGCAGGCCAATGCTGTAGCGCAGGCTGTCCATTTCATAGAGATGCTCCTGCCACAAACGATCGATCGCATCCAGAATCGTGTAACGTTCGATCGACTTCAGCGCATCCTTGTTCTCAAAGCTGACCTTCAACTCATACGCCTTGCGGACACTGTCAGAGATGAAATTGAACACACCAAACTGCTGCGCGCTCAAACCGTCGAACGCCGAATCCTTCAGGGGAACTTCGTCACTCGATTTGGCTGCCTTGATGATTTCTTCCTCAGGCATTCCCAGAGGGAAATTGATGTTCACCCAGTCCGACAACTGCCTCAACCGCCATTCATTGACATCCAGTGAGGAAGATGTGAATTCCTGCACCTTGAGCAGCACCACTTCTTCCATGATATCCATCAAACGATCACGGACATCCTCACCGCGGATGATGTCATTGCGGAAACCGTAGACGTCGCCGCGCTGCATGTTCATCACGTCATCATATTCGAGCGTGCGCTTGCGGATCTGGAAATTGTGCTGCTCCACGCGCTTCTGGGCGGTCTGGATGGAACTGTTCAACATGACGTGTTCCAACTCCTGCCCTTCCTCAAGGCCCATCTTTTCCATGACTTTCACGATACGATCCGAACCGAATAGGCGCATCAAATCGTCTTCGAGCGAAATGAAGAAATGCGATGATCCGGGATCACCCTGACGCGCGCAACGTCCGCGCAACTGACGGTCAATACGACGGGATTCATGACGTTCCGTTCCGATCACGTGCAAACCGCCCAATTCGGAAACGCCGGGGCCCAGTTTGATGTCGGTTCCACGACCTGCCATGTTGGTGGCGATGGTCACTGCACCGCGCTGTCCCGCACGGGTGACGATCTCGGCTTCCTGCTCATGATATTTGGCATTCAACACCGAATGGACAATCCCGGCTTGTTTGAGCATGCGGGAAAGCGATTCGCTGACTTCCACGGAAATAGTGCCGACAAGGATCGGACGGCCCATGGCATGGATCGACTTGATTTCCTTGAGCACTGCTTCGAATTTCTCGCGACGGGTCTTGTAAACCGAGTCGTTCGAATCCTGACGGGACACTTTACGGTTGGTCGGAATCACCGCGACACCCAGATGGTAGATGTCATGAAATTCGGAGGCTTCCGTCTCAGCCGTTCCGGTCATGCCCGCCAGCTTGGTGTAAAGGCGGAAATAATTTTGAATGGTGATGGTGGCAAGAGTCTGCGTCTCCCGTTCAATCTCCACCCCCTCCTTGGCTTCCACTGCCTGATGCAACCCATCACTCCAGCGACGGCCGGACATCAAGCGCCCGGTGTTCTCATCCACGATAAGGACCTTGTTGTTTTGCACAACGTACTGAACGTCCTTGATGTAGAGGCAATAAGCCTTGAGCAATTGCGAAATCGAATGAATGCGCTGGGCCTTGGTCTCAAAATCCGCCTGCAACTTTGCCTTGGCTTCCAGGCGTTTCCTCGGGTCAACCTCGGGACCCGCATCAATTTCATGCAAGGCCGTTGTCAAATCCGGCAACACGAAAGCCTCGGGATCCTTGGGACTGATGAATGCACGACCTTTTTCGGTGAGATCCGCGTCATGACTCTTTTCGTCAATCGCGAAAAACAGTTCTTCTTTCTCGGCGTACAGCTCCTTCTTGGTCTGGTCGGCATGCAATTCCAATTCCGCCGCGTTCATCAAACGCACATTGGAGGGAGCCTCGAGGATTTTCATCAACTCCTCGGAGGTCGGATGCCCGATCTTGACCCGGTAAAGAAGCAAACCAATCTGGCGCTCCAGTTGATCCACATTGACGGGATTGGAACCGTCCTTCGGGTTCAACTTGGCGAGCAGTTCAACCGCCTCTTTGAGATATCGTGCGCACAGTTTTTTCTGAGCCGCCACCACAGACTCCACGATGGGCTTGAATTCGCCAAAGTGGTTGTCCTGGTTCACCACCGCCGGGCCGCTGATGATCAGAGGCACGCGGGCTTCATCAATCAGGATGGAATCCACTTCGTCCACGATCGCGAAGTAATGACCGCGCTGCACCTGGGTTTCCTTGCGGATTGCCATGCCATTGTCGCGAAGGTAATCAAATCCAAATTCGGCGTTGGTTCCGTAAGTAATGTCGCAATTATATTGGGCTCGACGCGTCTCGGGATCCTGATCATGCAATATGATACCGACAGTCAGTCCCAGAAATTTATAAACAGCACCCATCCATTCGCCGTCGCGGGCGGCGAGATAATCATTCACCGTCACCACATGCACCCCGCGTCCTGTGAGCGCATTCAGATACACAGGCAAGGTTGCGACCAGGGTTTTTCCCTCGCCAGTCGCCATTTCAGCGATCTTGCCTCCGTGCAATGACATGCCACCAATCAATTGCACATCAAATGGAACCATCTCCCAGCGAATGGGATGACCGCGGACGATGACATCCTTGCCCGACAAACGGCGGCAGGTATTTTTAACAACAGCGAAGGCCTCGGGCAAAATCGAGTTCACTTCGGCAGCCAGTTCGGCATTGTCCTGGATCTTGGAAAACTTCTCCTTCCACGCGAGCGTCTTTTGGCGCAATTCGTCGTCCGAAAGCTTCTGTAACTCCACCTCGATGCGATTGATCTCCTCAACCTTGGGGTTGAGTTTTTTCAATTCACGCTCGTTTTTGGAGCCGATGATTTTTTTGACAATGTATCCGATCATGCAAATCCTGAATTAGAGTAAATCACACTAACGGAAGAGGAATCATACGTCAAAGTATTTGACGCCGCTTTGACGCCGCTCCAAAGGCGCCTCAAGCACTAAGAGCTGCCAGGATAAGGAGTTGCACTTGAAGCCAGAAGTGTGGGAATCCTATTCTGGGTGCAATCCCGTTTGCTAAAAACGCGCGACCAAGCCGAACCGGGCTTGAATGGGTTCCACTGGATGAAAATGTGTCTGAGTCATAGCAACTGAATTGGGCGAAACTCGAGACTGGTAATAATAATCAATATCGTGGTCTCGCCGATCCAGCAGATTGAAAATATCCAAACTAAAGCTCCACGTCTTGTTGAAATGATAGGCCAAGTTCCAATTCAGCAGTAATGTCTCAGCCGATGTTGCATCAGCCGTCGAAATCAGGTACCTCGGCCCAAAATACCGCAACCGCAGGCTGGTTGAAAAACTCTTGGAATCATGCAGGGTGATTCCGGCGGACACGACCTGCCTGATTGCTTCAGGAACCTCTGTGCCTCCGTCGGCGTCCGGCCTGACAAAATGGGCCGATGAATTGGCGTAGTCAAAGTCCAGAGTCAGCCATTTCTTAGGAGAATAATAATTGCCCCATTCTAAGCCATACCTGTCGCTGGGAATCTGAACGTTCAGGGTCTGACCAGTGTCCCCTGAGTACAGAAGCTCGGATTGACTGTGAAGACACCACAAAGACAGTGTGCTTTGGAGCTTGGGAACAATCAGCGTTCTCATCCCGACTTCAGCGCCCCCGGTTTGATACACACCTGGTAATGGGGTGGTGGCGGAAGGATTGGGTGGTGGGTTTAAAGTGGTGGCGGTCCCTCTGGCGTCCTCACTGTGAAAGCCAAATCCGCCGTTGAGATAAAATTCCGTTTCCGCCCAGGGACCTAATATCAGGCTCACCTTGGGACTGCCTATTGCCGCCGCATGGTTTCCCGAATTGGCAGGATCAAGGTCGGAAACATTGAAATTTAAAATATCCCCCCGGACTCCGGCAATGGTTCTGAATTTTTCAGTCCACTGCACCTTGTTTTGATAATATAACCCCAGGCTGGTTTCATTAATCCGGTCCTGCCTCGTGGTTGCGGGTAAAGTGATGGTGCCGCCGGGATCGTCAAACGTGTCTTCCTTGCTGATACGCTGACGGTTCTGTGTTTGGTAAAGACCATTGTAAATCAGGTCGTTTCTGATTTCGATTCCCCCCGTGTTTTCCATTTCCTTGCCTAAAAAACTGCCAAATATCGTGTGGCTGGCATCTACTCCTGCGGTGATCCGGTGTTCCTTCTGCTCAAATTGGTCTCCGTGGACGGGATCCATCAGGAAGTAGGTGAAATCAGAGAACAAATCCAAATCGTAATAGAAACCATAGGCGTTGATTTTGGTTGCTGACCTTTCATCAGCTTGATGCCACTCGGCCTGAAGGCTGTAGCGCTGCGAATTACCACCATCGGAATTGTCCAATGCCCCAAAGAAAGGAATCAGACCCTTGCCGACAGCACTGCTGGCAATCTGGTCGCTTGAATTCCATTTTCCATGATAAGCCCTGGCCGAAAGACTGAAACCGTTGGCACTATCTCCCTGGCTGTAAGTGGTGAGGGCATTGATCTTCAAGTAATCGTCCCGATGCACCCAGGGTCCGTCGTCATGGAAAACCTCCGCTCCGTATGAAAGATTGCCATTGGTGGTTTTCTGATTCATGCCAAAGGCGCCCCGTTCAAATCCATACATGCCCGATTCCAAATTAACAAAATCGGTGGGCAACTCGACGTAGGATTTCAAGTGAACCGTTCCGGCAGAAGCGAAATTTCCATTGGCGGCATAGTAAGGTCCCTTCTCATAATCAAGCCGCTGAACGAATTCAGGTAGGACAATGTTCATGTCGGCGTAACCCGGACCATGCGCATGCGATGGAAGATTGAGCGGCATGCCATCCAGATCAATGGCGATGTCAGTGCCATGGTCGAGATTAAATCCGCGCAGGAAATATTGGTTGGCTTTGCCACCACCTGCATGCTGGGTGATGATGACCCCGGGGATGGTTTCGAGAAGTTCTCCAACACGCATGAGGGGTCGTTCAGCAAGCTCTTTTGCGCCCACTGCTCCCTGTGTGGCGGATTGACCGAATCTTAAGAGGCTATCCCCGCGTCCCTGCACAATCATTTCTGGCAAAAAAGTCTCGTTCGTTTCAGTCTGACCCTGAGGCTGTGGCGATACAAACTGATTGGTTTGGCCATTGAGTGCCGTGTGGGAAACAAGACCAGAGATGCCCAGGTTCAAAAAGAGAACAACCCATGAAAATCTCGCCCGCCTAACCCTGAATTTTGATGGTGCCTGTCCATTCATGATCTCATGTACCAGTCGGTCACTCGGACGGTCTACGAGGTTCTGTATCTGGCAGGCACTGGAGCCCGCCTGCGTTTAAGCAGCTACGGGTTGTTTTACCGCCATCGCTGCCACAGGTGGCTGGCGTAAGTTCTAAAGCTTCCTGAAAACCGGGGCAAACCAATTTTGCGATTTTGCAAGTCCCTGCTTGTTTACAGTTTAGATGCCATTGAATTGGCGTCTGGCGAGAATGTTGTGCTGAAACACAGGACTCCCGATTGATCAGGGCTGAATCAAATTTCCATCAAATTCCGTTTGATTTACCGCTTTGCATAAGGTATTGTTTACGTCATCAGAATTAACCATTAACCCGAATCAATCATACCCAGACACCACACGCCTACATTTTAATTGCTTTCCTTCCTTGGGGAAGGACCGCGGGTATCAGTTTGTAAAAAGTTTCTGTGTGGCACTGATACCCGCAATTTTTTTGGGGTGACGACTTCAGCAGTTTTACCAGACCTCCACCGGACCTTGCGGGACCGGAATATTCTCGCGACGCACCACAGCCGGTTCCTCCGGCAACATGAATGAAGCCATCATCGGTGCCGGACGATATGCGGGCTTGAGATGTCCGTTATCATCCAGAAATTGTTCACGCCATTTCCGGTATTGCGCCAGCAATTCCAGAAATTCACCTCGCGATTTCAACTGAACCACTTTCTTGTTGAATTCGTTCGCCGGCCCAAACCGTTTTGAATACCAGGGCGCCACCTTGCGGAACATCCGGCATCCATGTTCCTCCCCGAATATTTCGATCATCAAATCCAGGTGACGACACATCACGCGCACGCGTTCTTCAAACAAGGGTTCGGGCAGCAATACCCCCGTCTCCAAATAGTGTCGTGTATGCAGGAAAATCCAGGGATTGTAAAAAGCACCACGTCCAATACTCACCCCAGCGCAACCGGTTTGATCCAGCATCATTTTCGCCGCCTCGGGTGTGGTGACATCTCCGTTTCCAATCACCGGAATGGTCTTCACCGCCTCCACCACTTTGCGGATTCCATCCAATTTGACGGTTCCGCTAAATCCTTGTTCCCGGGTGCGTCCATGGATAAATATCGCTGTCACTCCCGCATCCTCCAACGCCCGCGCAAGGTCAGGAGCAGTAATGTTGGAGTCATCCCAACCCAGGCGCATCTTGGCGGTGACAGGAATTTTCACTGCTTCCACCATTCCGCGAACCAGTGCCGCGGTTTTATCATATTCCCGCATCATGGCGGACCCGCCGCCCACGTTGCAGACCTTTCGGACGGGACAACCCATGTTGATATCCACGGAGGCAACCCCCAACGACTCCATCATCATCGCCGCATCGCGCATTTCTTCGGGGACAGCCCCGAATAATTGCACGGAGAGGGGTTGGTCTGCCGCGTTGGTTTCGATCAGCTTGAAAGCCTTGGGATTTTTTTCCAGAAGCGATCGGGCATTAACCAGATCAGTCGTGGCGAGATCCAGCCCGCCAATTTCGCGCACAGCCATGCGAAATGGCAGGTTGGTATAACCGGCCAGCGGCGACAAAAACAAATTAGATTGAAGCGTCAGCGACCCGAAGCGCATGCGTCAAGTTACACCATTTCGAAAAGTTTCGGATAGAAATAATCCACCCCATTGGAAGGAGTTCATGACTTTTCTTGTGATCCCCAAAACCCTGTTACTCGTAACGCAGGGCGTCGATGGGATCCAAGCGGGAGGCCTTGAATGCCGGGTAAAATCCGAAAACGATTCCCACCAAGGCACTAAAACTAAAAGCCGCCGCGATCCAACCGGGCGAAGTCAGCACAGGCCAATGCTTGTAATTGGCCATGATCCGGGAGCAAATGACCCCCATGGCAATCCCTAATCCTCCGCCCAGAATGCTCAGCGAAACAGCCTCAGTTAAGAACTGCATCAAGATATCCGAGCCATGCGCACCCACCGCCATGCGTATGCCGATCTCGCGCGTCCGCTCGGTCACACTCACCAACATGATGTTCATGATTCCGATGCCGCCCACCAGCAATGAGACGCAGGCGACTGCGAAAAGAAGGCTACGAATTGTGTCGGATGCACCGTTGGCCATCTGCGCAATTTCCTCCTGCGTTCGCACCGTGAAATCATCATCTGCCGGCGGAATGATTCGATGCCTTTGACGCAGGAGATTATTTATTTGCAGTTGAACGGTTGCCAAAGCTTTGGTGGTTCGCGCTTCCATAATCATGCTGCGAAGGGTGGTTCCACCGAAAAGTCGTTTCATTGAGCTGGTATAGGGAATCAATACCACATCATCCTGGTCATCCCCACGAACCGACAATCCTTTGGGAATCAACACTCCCATGACAAGGAATGGCACATTTTTCACCCGAATCACCTGCCCTACCGGATTGGAACCTGGAAATAGTTTGTCGGCCACCGTTTTTCCAATCACCGCGACCTTGGCGGCGGACCGCACATCCATGGCCGAAAACATGGTTCCATCCTCCAGCGGCCATTGCCGAATTTGAAGGTAGCACTCCGCCTCGCCCAAAATTGTGGTGTACCAATTTTCATTTCCGGCGGCAATCTGCGCACTATTCCGGCACTCTTGACTCAGCAAAACAACATCGGGAACCTCGCGTTGAATGGACAATGCATCTTCCAAAGTCAATGTCCCCGCAGCCCCCCAGCCGCCACGGGCACCGCCTCGAGTCCAGCTTCCACTGAAAACCAGCACCACATTCTGGCCCAAGGTGGCAATTTGAGCCTCCACCTGCGACTTTGCGCCATCCCCGAGACTCACCGTGGCGATCACTGCACCCACACCAATGATCAGCCCCAACATGGTAAGGGCAGTGCGCATTTTATTACGCATCAAGGCCAGAAACGCAATTTTGAGAACAATAAATATTTTCATGGCAATCGTGTCAGGAAACGAGCCGGGCTTTCTCCTGTTCCAAATGAAGTTTTTGGATTTCTTCCGAGGCAATAAGACGGTTTGCAACCGGGGTATCCGCCACGATCCGACCATCCCTCATGATGATGTTCCGCTTGCAATACCTGGCGATGTCCAGTTCGTGGGTGACCATCACAATGGTGATGCCTATATCGTTCAGCTTCTGGAAAACACCCATGATCTCAATGCTCGTCTGAGTATCCAGATTACCCGTGGGTTCGTCGGCAAGAATCATTGCAGGTTCGTTGACCAGCGCGCGGGCTATGGCCACGCGCTGCTGCTGTCCCCCGGAAAGCTGGTTGGGCTTGTGATCCGCACGCGCAGCCAATCCCACGGCTTCGAGCGCTTTCAATGCCCGCTGTTTTTCCTCCCGGGCACCAAAGGACTTTTTCCGGTAAAACATCGGCACCGACACATTTTCCAAGGCTGTGGTCCGGGAGAGCAGGTTAAACCCTTGGAAAACAAATCCGATTTTTTCGTTCCGAATGCTCGCCAGTTGATCCCGGTTCAAATGTGAAACATCCACTCCATCCAGCAAATAGGTGCCGCTGGTGGGACGGTCCAGGCAACCGAGCGTGTTCATCATGGTGGATTTTCCAGAACCGCTGGCACCCATCAAGGCGACAAACTCTCCCTTGGCGATGCTCAGCGTCACATCCTTCACCGCATGCACATCCACGTCCCCGGATTTGTAGATGCGGTTGATGCGGTCCAGTTGAATGATGGCTGTCATTGGCGATGGAATAATTACTTAGAATCTGCGACCACCACTGAAAGGACTGCCAGGCGCGCCGGAAGCAGATCCGCCGGACACAAACTCACTTTCCACCACTTCATCGCCTTCCTTGAGTCCATCCATTACCTGGGTGAAAATGCCGTCATTGATTCCAATGCGAACCTTGACCTCCCTCAAAACCACTTTCCTTTCCACCCCCACTTTTTCCATCAAATAAACCGTCCCGTAACGCTTCTCGGAGTTCTTTTTGTGCCCGTTGCCATGACCCTGGCCATCGCCTTTGGCACCCGTTGTTTGGGATTCGATCCCGGCAGTGCTTGCATTGGTGGAGGAAGATTCGTCCTTTTTGACTTCCGTGGTTTCACTGGGGCGAAAGCGTAAAGCCGCATTGGGAAGCTTCAATACGTTGGTGCGGGTGGCCGTGATGACGGAGACATTCGCTGTCATGCCGGGGCGAAGTTTCAACTCGGGATTCTCCACCCCGATGACAGTGTCATAGGTGATCACATTCTGGTTCGTCTGAGCTGCGTTACGAATTTGCTCCACAACTCCGGTGAATGTTCTGGCGGGAAATGCATCGACGGTGAAATTCACATTCTGGTTGGTAGCCACCACCCCGATGTCCGCCTCCGAGATCAAAGCATCGATCTGCATTTTTGCCAGGTCATTGGCAATCTGGAAAAGAATCGGCGCACTCAGGCTGGCCGCCACCGTCTGGCCCACATCCACATTTCGGGAGATGACCGTGCCGGCCACGGGGGCGTAAATAAGGGTATGATCCAAATTCACCTGCGCCTGCTGTAATGAAGCCGTTTTCTGCTGCACCAGAGCCTCGGCCTGATGCAACACAGCCGAGGTGGAATCATAATCGGCCTGGGACATTATCTTTTTCTCAAACAAAGCCTTGGCTCGATCGGCATTGGCACGTGCCAGTTCCAAGGCTGCCTGGGCACTGGCAACATCCGCCTTCGCTCCAGCCACCACGGCGCTGTAAATGGAGGGATCCAGCTCCGCAACCAATTGGTTGTTGGTGACTGGCGAATTGAAATCAACATAGAGCTTGGAAATGATTCCCGAAACCTGGCTTCCCACCACCACATTGGTGCGTGGATTCAATTGACCGGTGGCCGTGACCAGTTGGACCAGATCCCCCCTTCCCACGATGGCTGTGTGGTATTCGGTGGGCACATCCTCCTTGCGCAGGAAAAACCAATAGCCCGCATACCCCACTCCGCCGATAATCATCAGGGTGACAATCCATCCCACCAACCCAAACCCATGTTCTTTTTTCAATGTTATTTGCATCACTTTACACTTTGGTCTCTTAGCAATTCGACATTAGACTGTTGCCGTGCTGGACTTATTTAACAAACAGTTAGAAATGTCGCAAAATCTGACGGTGAGTCAGATTTCCGATGCTGTCAACCATCTGCTCGACGAATCCATCCCTGCAGCGACAAAAGCCGGGTTCCTCACCCGCCTGGCCATCAAGGGAGAAACACCACTCGAAATCGCAGGATTCGTCTCCGAACTCCGCGCTCGAGCCATCCACCCGCCGTTGGATGCCGAAACCCGCTCCCGGGAAATCCTGGATGTCTGCGGCACCGGAGGCGACCGCTTAAACACTTTTAATATCTCCACCACGGTTGCCATCGTGTGCTCCGCCGCCGGAGCCACCGTGGCCAAGCATGGCAACCGCGCCATCACCTCAAAATCCGGAAGTGCGGATGTTCTGGGCATGTTGGGGATTCCCACCGAACTTTCACCAGCCGATGCCGCTGAAAGTCTGCGCACCAAAAAATTTGCATTCTTTTTCGCGCCACTGTTTCATCCAGCCTTCAAAACCATCGCCCCGGCACGCGCATTATGCGCTGAAAAAGGGCAGCGGACAATTTTCAATTTCATGGGTCCCCTTTTGAATCCGGCTCTCCCTTCCGCTCAACTGGTGGGAGTCTCCCGTGCCGAGTTATGTCCCACGGTGGCCGAAGTGCTCCAACGGCTCGGGGCTCGCCGCGCCATGGTGGTGAGCGGTCGTGTCGGAGATGTCTGGCTGGACGAGCTCTCCACCTTGGGAGAAACCACAGTAGCGGAATTCTACCAAGACAAAGGCTTTACCACTTGTTCCATTTCTCCCATGCATTTTCCGGTTCGTCCGGCCACTCTTCCGGATATTTCAGGTGGAACTCCCGAGGAAAATGCGCAAATCATCCGCAATATTTTGCAGAACAAGGACACAGGAGCACGCCGGGATGCCGTGCTTCTGAATGCTGGCGCAGCCCTTTTCGTGGCGGGATTGGCGAAGTCCATAGGAGAAGGCTGGGAACTGGCTGAGTCCACCCTTTCTTCAGGAATTGCATTTTCCAAGCTGGAGGAATTGCGTTCTTGAAATTCGGGGACAATATGGAAACACTTCGGAAAGGATTTTGTGTATTACCTGATTGGAGATGACGGCAAGGAATATGGTCCGGCGGATGCCGGAAAAGTAAGGGAATGGATCGCCCAGTCCCGGGCCAACTCCAATTCCCGACTGCGCCGCGCGGATTCTGCGCACTGGCAACCCCTCACAAGCTATGTCGAATTCACCGGATCGCTCGTGGTCCGTGAACAATCGCCATCAAGTCTGCCCCAACTGACCTCACAGCCATTTCGCACGCCAACGAATCCCATGGCGCTCGCAGGCTTCTGGCTCACGATTGTCGGAGTCCCTTGCTGCTGTGCTGGTATTTTCAGCCTCATGGGGCTTATCTTCTCAGTCATTGGATTGATTCAGATCCGGGAGAATCCACAGTCCAGGGGCAAGAACCTCGCCATAGCGGGAATCGTCATTGGATTTGTAACCCTGGCCTTTTTTGTTTTGATCTGGGGGCTTGCCGCTTTAGACCCCGACATGGGTCTGCTGGATCCCTGATGCTCCATCCCGATCGAGCCAGGCAACGACTCACTAAAAACAAAAGGGGCGAGTCCTTTTGATTCGGACCCGCCCCTGCGGAATTAATTATCCAAAGGGAGTTGCCATTGGCAAACTCCTCAGCCACCAACCTTAGCTTGCAGCAGGGGGTGCGTCGTCGTGTGGCGCTTCAGCAGCCTGCTCCTCATGAGCTGCGGGCTCTGTGCCATGGGCGCCGGCTTCATGCGACAGATCAGGGACCGCTTCGGCACCTTCTGCTGCAGCCTCGACAGCGGGAGCAGCGGAGACCTCTGCGGGAGCGGCTGTGTCCGAGACGGCGGCTGCTTCAGCCGGTTGAGCGGCGTTTTCAACTTTTTCCTTCGGGGCCTTCGGGGGACGAACAGGCCGGGGAGCCGGTTTCTTGGCGGTTTCCAAAAGACCGTTGGCGAATTCGATCACGTGACCCTGGTGAATCAACCAGTGCAGGTCACCAATCAGGGACGCTTGCTCAGGTGTTGGGGCCGGGGCTGCTGCAGGTGCAGGAGCGGCGGCGGGCGCAGGGGATGAACCTTCGACCGGAGTCTCACCAGCAGCCACGGGGGCAGCAGGCTCGGCATGCACTTGGATCGGTGCGGCAGCCGGAGTGGGCGCCATGGCCTCAATCAAAGTGCGACGTGTGCACTTGGAGTGGGCATTGATGAAATCCACAATCATTTTCACCTGGTCGGAAACCGGCGTGGCTTCGATATCCAGGTAATGTGGGCGCGCCACAGAAACGTGGGTGATAGTCTTGTTGACCTTGAAGAATTGTAGTCCATGCCCCG
>Ga0214192_1001093_pt1 | contig 15449 bp, 11 predicted proteins | sample TroBogEpilimnion_44_FD_153030 | JGI IMG/M metagenome (GOLD analysis project Ga0214192, IMG submission 153030) | Freshwater microbial communities from Trout Bog Lake, WI - 29JUL2008 epilimnion | ecosystem: Environmental > Aquatic > Freshwater > Lake > Epilimnion/Euphotic zone | place: Trout Bog... | reverse complement strand
TGCGTTCGCCTTTGAGTACGACGGTGACGCCGGATTGGGACAGCGCGCGGGCCGCCGCGATGCGGTCCGCCTGAATTTCGGGGATGGTGCGGCCGGTGAGGCGCGCCATTTCGCCCGGGTGCGGGGTGAGGATGCGGGGATGGCGCGGCGTGCTCCACGTTGTGCCGGCGATGGCGTTGAGGCCGTCGGCATCGAGGACGAGCGGCATTTCCAGTTCGCCGAACAGTTGCCAGGCGAGTTCGCGCGTCTCGTCATGGGTGCCGATGCCGGGGCCGAGCGCGGTGAGCGTGCGGGTGGAGGCCAGTTCGAGGATGCGCGGCAGAGCGGCGAGGGCAAGGCCGCCGGATGCGGTTTCGGGCAGCGGTTCGGTCATCAGTTCGGGGCACTGACGCGCGATCTGCGGCAGCACCGATTCGGGGCACGCCACGGTGACCAGACCGGCGCCGGCGCGCAGGGCAGCGATGCCCGTCATGGCGGCGGCACCGCTTTTGCCTTTCGAGCCGGCGACGACGAGCACGTGGCCGAAGCGGCCTTTGTTGGAGTCCTTCGCGCGCGGCGCGAACAGCGGCGCGAGGCTTTGCGGGGTGACGAGGGCGAGGCGAAGGGCGGGGTCGCTTTGGTAGAGCGATTCCGGTGAACCGATGGCGGCCACATGAAGCTCGCCCAGCAGGTTGCAGGCGGGCGGCATGGCGTGGCAGAGCTTGGGCGCGGTGAAGGTGACGGTGGCGTCGGCGCGGACGTAATCGCCGGGCGGGGTGCCGCTGTCGCCGGCGAGGCCGGAGGGGAGGTCGACGGCAACCACTTTGGCGAGGGGGAAGCGGGTGTTGATGGCGAGGATGGCTTGATGCGCCGCGCCGCTGGCGGCGCCGCGGAGACCGGTGCCGAGTACGGCGTCGACGACGAGCGTTGCGGTGGTGGTTGCGGAGGAGGTTGCGGTGGAGAATTCGCGGGTTTCGCGAAGTCCCGCGGCGTGCAGCATCCGGAGATTGGCGGCCGCGTCGCCGGACAGTTCGGCGGGATCGCAGGTGAGCACGACCTGCAGGTGGGCCGGCCGGAAGCGAACGTGCAGGATGCGCGCAATGGCGAGGCCGTCGCCGCCGTTGTTGCCCTTGCCGCAGACGACGACGATGCGCTGCCGCGAGACGGGCGCAAAACGCGCGGCGAGGAATTCCACGACGCGGTGGGCGGCGTTTTCCATCAGGATGAGGCCGGGGATGCCGGCCGCGATGGTGGCGCGGTCGACGGCGCCCATCTGCTCCGGAGTGAGAACTTTGATTGGTTCAGGCATCATCTGTGTAGAACTCTGCAACTGAGGGGCCGCATCAGGAGCGGCGACCGCCATTGGCCGGTTCGCCGGGCTTCAGGCTGCTAGAGATTGCCGGAATTTCGGCGTCGGCCGCTTCGGCGTGTTCGCGCAGGCCCGCCTGGAGAATTTCGAGCGCCTGCTCCGGGGTGTCGGCGAAGTGGAACAGTTCCAGATCTTCGCGCGCGATGGTGCCGTACTTCACCAGCGCCTCAAAGTTGACCACTTCCTTCCAGAAGGCCGAGCCGTAGAGGACGATGGTGATCTTCTTGGCGAGTTTCTTCGTCTGCACGAGCGTGAGGATTTCAAACAGCTCGTCCATGGTGCCGAAGCCGCCGGGAAAGACCACGAGGGCCTTGGCGAGATAGGCGAACCAGAACTTGCGCATGAAGAAGTAGTGGAACTCGAAGTTGAGTTCGCGCGTGATGAAGGGGTTGGGGAACTGTTCGAACGGCAGGCCGATGTTGAGGCCGATGGTTTTGCCGCGCGCATCGGAGGCGCCGCGGTTGGCCGCTTCCATGATGCCGGGCCCGCCGCCGGAGCAGATGACGAAGCGGTAGGCGCGCTCGCGGAAGGTCTTGGACCAGCGCGTCAGCATGGCGGCGAGCGTTCGCGCATCGGCGTAATACTGCGCCAGCGGGCCGTCTTCGCGAATGCGCGCCGAGCCGAAGAACACGATGGTGTCGCGCACGCGCTGGCGGCGGAAGTGCGAGAGCGGTTCCAGATATTCGGACAGGATCCGCATGGGGCGGGCGTCGGGCCCCTTGAGGAAATCGTCGTTCTTATAGGCCAGAGGCGCGCGCTGCGGCGGGGGAACGGACTGGTCGCTCATGAGTTGGCTTCGTCTTCCGCAGGCTCGCCGGCGGGCATGTGCTTGTTCAGTTCCCGCGCGTTTTTCAGTTCCCGAACGGTGCGCAGAATTTCGGGCAGCTTCTGGAAGGCGGTGACGGCGCGCAGCCACTCCGCGGCGTTGAACGCGGGCGAGCCGGACATGCGGGAGCCGGCCGGCACATCGCCGCCGATGCCGCTCTGGGCGTAGACGGTGACGCCTTCGTGGATCGTGAGATGGCCCGAAATTCCCACCTGGCCGGCGAGCAGCACGTTTTTCTCCAGAATCGAGCTGCCGGCAAGGCCGGTCTGGGCGCAGATGATGTTGTCTTCGCCGACGACGCAGGCGTGACCGACCTGGACGAGACTGTCGATCTTTGCGCCGCGCCTGACGCGTGTTTCGCCGATGGTGGCGCGGTCGATCGAGGTGAGGCTCTGGATTTCGGCGTCGTCCTCGATCACGGTGACGCCGGACTGCACGATCTTGTGGTGGGAGCCGTCGGCGCGGCGGGCGAAACCGAAGCCGTCGCCGCCGATCACGACGCCGTTCTGCAGGATGACGCGATTGCCGACGCGGCAGAATTCGCGGACCACGGCGTGGGAGTGGGCGGTGAAGTCATCGCCGATCTCGGCGCCTTCATAGATGGTGACGTGCGGGTGCAGCACCGCGCCCCTGCCGATCCGCACATTTTCGCCCACCGCAACGAAGGCTCCGATGGAGGCGCCCTCGCCGATCACGGCGCTTTCGGCCACCGCGCTCAGGGGGTGGCGGCCCGGCTTCGGGCGCGGCGGCTGGTAGAAGAGTTCGAGCGCCCGGGCGAAATCGTGGTACGGATTGGCGGAGATCAAAGTGGGGATGCCGCTGACCGCCCGCGCGGCGATGACTGCGCTGGCGCGGGTGGTCTTCAGGCGCGGCGCGTACTTCGGGTTGGCGAGGAAGGTGATGTGGCCGTCGCCGGCCTGCTCCAGCCCGCGGACGCCGGTAATTTCGATTGCGCCGTCCCCTTCGAGTTTCGAATTCAGCGCGACTGCCAGTTCGCTCAGTTTCATCCATCCAACAGGTTAGCTGAAGCGGTGGTGGTGCGGTTGGCGGCGCTGCTCAATTCGGGGGGAAGCTGGTCGATCGGTTGAGATATTGAAAAGGTAAAGGGTTGCCAGCTGCAAAAATCAGGTTTCGCTGGATTTGCGTAACGGAAATGCAATTCACCCATGCTATGTTCAATTGAGTATGTCTCGGTGTTGACGGGACAAGGGGTCACGGACAGACACCGGAATTCTGCAAGGCCACAGCGTTCGCGGCCTGAGTGCGTGCGGGTCTGGTGGCGCGGTGCGTTTCGGCTATCGTTTTTCGTTTCAATCAGTTTTCGTATGACGGGTATCGATCGCAACAAATCTGCAATTCGGCCGCTCGCCGCGGGTGCGGGCATTTATCCGCTGTGTGTTGAGCGGCGTGGCGATCGGTTTCCTGTTCCGCAGTATTCATTTTCCAGGTCTTTATTTCCGAAGGAGGTTCAGTCTCACTCATGACAAAACAAAGCAGACTATTGGCAGTTTTCGCAGCGGCCCTCGCGCTGACAACAATCGCAACCCGCCAGGCCTATGGCCAGGCCGCAACCGCCGCCATCAGCGGCACCGTACTCGATGCCACGGGCGCAGTGGTGCCCGGCGCGGAAGTGGAGGTGGTCAACAAGCAGATTGGTTTGGACCGCAAGATCCAGACCAGCGGCGCCGGCGTGTTTACGGCTCCGGATCTGACGCCGGCTTCCGGCTACACGGTGACGGTCACCAAGACCGGATTCAACAAGTATCAGGTGAATGAATTTTCGCTCGAAGTGGGACAGGCACTGAGTTTCACCGTGAACCTGACGGTTGGTTCGGGCGCCACGCAGATCAGCGTGACGAGCGACGCGCCGGTGATTGAAGCCACCAAGACGGACGTATCCGGGGTGGTGGATTCGCGGCAGTTGCTCGATTTGCCGATCAACGGCCGCCGCGTGGACAGCTTCGTGCTGCTGCAGCCGGGCGTGACGGCGGACGCCGCGTTCGGTCTGCTTTCCTTCCGCGGCACCACGGCGGGCAACAGCTTCCTGACCGATGGCGTCGACACGACGAACAATTTCTACGACGAGAATGCCGGCCGCACGCGCACCTATAACATCGCGCAGGATGCGGTGCAGGAATTCCAGGTGGTCACCAGCAACTTCCTGCCGGAATACGGCAACGCCTCGGGCGGCGTGGTCAACACGATCACCCGCAGCGGGACCAACGACATTCACGGCACCGGTTACTGGTTCTTCCGGAACCGCACGCTGAATGCGACGGACCCGACGGCGCTGGGCGTCAATCCGCCGGAATGGCGTCACCAGGCAGGGATCAGCGTTGGCGGTCCGGCGATCAAGAACAAGCTGTTCTACTTCTTTAACGGCGAAGTGACGCGGCGCAACGATCCGATTGTTTCGTCGAATATCTCGTCTTCGCTGTTCAACTCGGCGGGCGCGCCCACCGGCGCAATCGACCCGGTGTCGGGTTGCGGCGGCAGTTCGTTCGGCGCAACGAAGGCGACGGCGGCACAGTGCGCCGCGGCAATTAACTTCCTGAAGTCGCGCGTGGCGCCGCAGCTGGTGCCCCGCAGCGTTGACGTCAACCTGCTGTTCGGCAAGATCGATTATCAGATCAACGACCGGAACCGCTTTACGACTGAGATGAACTATCTCGATTTCCATTCGCCCAACGGCATTCAGACGCAGGGCGTGCTGACCAACGGCGGGGCAGTTGGCAACAACGCGGACACGACGGTGTTTGACCGCACCCTGAAGTCCAGCCTGACCACGGTGGAGGGTTCCAACGCGGTGAACGAACTGCGGTTCGGCATGTTCAAGGATCGCCAGTACGATCCGGCGAGCCCGAGCCTGTTCCCGGTTACCGGACCGTCGTCCTACTCGATTTCGAGCGGCAGCCTGAGCAATATCGGCGTTCCGACCGGATATCCGCGCCTGCATCCCAGCGAACTGCGCTTCCAGATTTCCGATACGTATGCCAAAACGCTCAGCAAACACGCTCTGAAGTTCGGCGTGGAGTGGTCGCACACGGAAGATTACGATTACCAGCGTTCCAACCAGTTCGGGACGTACACGTATTCCAACATCAACGCGTTTGCGCTGGACTTCAGCAATCCGGTCAACGGCAAGAACTGGACCAGCTACTCGCAGACGTTCGGCAACCCGCTGTGGGACGGCAACGCGCGCAATCTCGGCCTGTTCGCGCAGGACGAAATTCACGTGACGTCGAATCTGGTGCTGAGCGCCGGCGTGCGCTACGAACACCACACGCTGCCCCAGCCGGCAGCCCCGCAGGCCCTCGGCGCGCTCAACATTCCGGCCGACTGGCCGCAGGTGGCGACGCTGAATTATCAGGCCAATAACTGGGCGCCCCGCATTGGCGCGGCGTACAGCCTCGACAGCAAGACCGTTATCCGCGTCGGCTACGGTATGTTCTACAACCGGTACATTTCGCAGATCACCGACGGTCTGGCGAAGGGCAACGGTTCCTACCAGCCGTCCTATTCGCTGTCCGCCACGGTGGCCTCGCAGTTTGCGGCGGGCCCGGTGTTCCCCACCTATCTTTCGACGCAGCCGAGCGGCGCGGCGAATGCTCCGACGGTGCAGTTCAATACGAAGGACTTCCGCAACTCGTACACCGAACAGGCGCAGCTTTCCATTCAGCGCGAGCTGGATAAGAACACCAGCCTGACGGTGTCCGGTATCTGGAGCCGCGGTCTGCACATCGCCTCGGCGTACAACGCGAATCTTTCGGAACCGACGACCAGCTATACGTATGTGGTCGATAACGCCGCGCTGCAGCCGGTCGGCAGCTTTACCGTGCCGCTCTACACGCGCGCCAACCTCATCAATCCGAACTACAACAGCGTGATTGCGATGAGTTCGAATGCCAACAGCTGGTACAACGGTCTGATCGTGGCGGTCAACCGTCGCTATGCGAGCTGGTTCCAGGGGGCGGCGAACTATACGTGGTCGCACTCGATCGATGACAACCTCGGCGGCGCGGGCGGCGCCAACGGGTCGAGCGGCATTCTGTTCGCACAGAGCTACCCGACGTCGTTCTACAACAACAACTTTGCGGCGGAAAAGGGCAGCAGTGCGACCGACCAGCGTCATCGCCTGGTGCTGACCGGCATCCTGAATCCGAAATTCACGAAGGGCAGCAGCTGGGCCGAACGCAATGTGATCAACGGCTGGCAGGTGTCGTTCGTTTCGACGTTCGCTTCGGGCTTCCCGCTCAACTCCACGATTGGCGGCGTTTCTTCTTCGACGCTGCCCACGGTGGCGGGGACGTCGCTGTTCGGTACGGCCTCGATCAACGGGCTGGGACCCTCCAGCAGCGCTTACAACACGCAGCGCGTGCCGTTCCAGCCGGTTGGCAATGTGGATGTACCGGCGACGTTCCGCACGGACGCCCGCATTGCGAAGATCTTCAGCATTCAGGAACGCGTGAAGGTTCAGCTGGCGTTCGAAGCGCAGAATATCTTCAACCACCTGATTGTGGCGGGCTCCGCTCCGCTGAACGAGCAGGAGTACACGCTGACCAAGCAGGGCACGCAGTCGGTGCTGGTGCCGTACGCGCTGTACGGTCAGATTCTGCAGACGCAGGGACCGCCGGACGGCACCACCGCCCGCCGCGCCCAGGCGTCGCTCCGCATCACGTTCTAACCAGACGCAGGACCAGAACGGCCGGGATCCCACACCAGGGATTCCGGCCGTTTTGCATTTGCGGCGAGTTTTACCAGCGCAGCAGAATCAGTTCCGAACAGAAGCCGGGGCCCATGGCGGCGAGCACGCCCCAGGTGCCGGGATCGGGCCGCCGGTTCTGCATCACTTCTTCGAGCACCATCAGGACGGAGGAGGAGGAGAGGTTGCCCATCTTCCGCAGACAGTCCCAGGAGGCGCGGATCTCGCCGCCGCGCAGGCCGAGGGCGACTTCGGTGGCGCGCAGGATTTTGGGGCCGCCGGTGTGCAGAATCCAGGAGCCGATGTCGGCGCGCGTCAGGCCGTGCGGCGCGAGCAGGTGGTCGGCATCGTCGCCGATGTGGCTGGCAATGACATCCGGCACTTCGGGCGACAGAATAATGCGGAAGCCTTTTTCCGAGATGTGCCAGCCCATGGCGTCTTCGGTGTCCGGATAGAAGGTGGACTGGGTGGCTACGATTTCGGGCCAGCCGGAGCCGGGACACCGGTCGCCGGCGACGATCACGGCGGCCGCTCCGTCGCCGAACAGGCCGATGGAAATCAGATTGGCCATGGAGAAATCGTCGAGCTGCAGGGTGAGCGAGCAGAGTTCGACCGAGACGAGAACGGCGTATTGATCGGGGAAGGCTTTCACGTAGTCGGCCGCGCGCGCGATGCCGGCGGCTCCGGCGACGCAGCCGAGGCCGAAGATGGGCATGCGCTTGATGCGTGGCGAAAGGCCGAGGCGGTTCACCAGGCGGGCGTCAATGGAAGGGCTCGCCACGCCGCTGACCGAGACGAAGATGATGGCGCCGAGTTGTTCCGGCCGGAGGCCCGCCCGGGCGAGTGCGCCGCGGACGGCGGTTTCGCCGAGGTCGAGCGCGACGCGGATCCAGACGTCGTTGGCTTCGCCGAAGGTCAGCGAGGTGTAGCGTTCCATGGGCAGCGCGAGGAAGCGCTCCTCGACGCCGACATTGGCGTGCAGCAGTTCGATTTTGCGCGGTTCGGGAAACTGCTCGCCCCAATGGTCGAGCAGGCCGCGGACCAGTTGCGGCTGGGTATAGCGATGTTCGGGGAAGGCACTGGCTACGGCCGCGATTCTCATGACTTCTCCGTTTGAAGGGGCACGGTTCCTGGACGCCGCACGGCGCCGTCCCGTTCCCGGAATTGACGGCGCGGGCCGGTGCGGCGGCTATTGGGCCATGAGCGCGGCGAGCGACTGTTCAATGGTGGGATTGCCGCCCGCTTCCACGTCGCGCCGCCGGATCTGGTGGAACTTGCTGAGGATGCCGTTGGCCTTCGCCAGAGCCGCCACGCGTTCGGCGAAGGCCGCGACGGAGGCGCCCGGCACGGTGTAAATTGCGATGTCGTCCGTCATGGTGTCCAGATAAGCGCGGGCGCCGCAGCAGCCGAGGCTGAGCGCGGAGCGTCCCGAATTCTTCGTCTGCGGAATGACGGCGCAGGCGGGGCGGCCCATCGCCGGCGGCATGCCGCTTTCCAGCTGCTGCGAGGCTTCCGAGAGGATCAGCGTCTGATCGGCGCGGACGAAGAGCATGACGACGTCCGGCATCACCGGGATTTCCGCCAGCGGGCCATAGACGACGTGCTGCGGCTTCGAGGCGAGCACGGGGATCTGCGGCACGTCTTCTTCGCGAACGTAGCCGAGGTCGTTGAACACCTTGAGCGCATCGCCGAGTTCCTTGCCCGCGGCGGGGCTGATCTCAAGGCCGTGCGTGTAGAGCCCGATGGCGCAGAGATTGTGATCGGCGGCCGAGGTGGCGAAGACGCGCGTGGCGGCCTCCTGCCAGAAGCGGCAACCGGCCGGGGCATGGCCCGACCAGGCGGCGACGCCTGCCGGAATGCTGTCGGTCAGGCAGATGGCCACGGGGGCCTGGCTCAGCTTCAGGGAATCCGTTAGCGATTGCGCGATTGCGGAAAATTGGGACATTTAAGAGCATGGTAGCGTGCCCTGGCGGCGCGGCGAATGACAGCGCTGTTAAACTCGGTCTTCTGCCCGCTCATTCGATGCTGCCCGAACCCGCCCCGCGCCACAACGCCCCCTGGCTGTTCGGCGTGCTGCTGATTCCGTATGGCTTCACCAGTTCGGTGGCGACGATTCTGATGCCGTATTTGCTGCGCAAGAACGGTGTGCCGGTGGATAAGATCGCGCCCGTGGTGGCGATTGCGACGCTGCCGGCGATCTGGTACTTTCTCTGGTCGCCGCTGGCCGATGCGGGACTGCGCCGCCGCACGTGCGTGCTGCTTTCCGCCGCCGCGGCCGCGCTGGCGGGCGCCGCGGCCGTGCTCAGCGTGCATGGTTCGCTCAGCTTCCTCACGCTGCTGCTCTTTGTGGCCAACGCGTGTTCGGGGCTGCTGGGTTCGGCAAACGGAGCGCTGCTGACGGCGATGCCGGATGCGCTGCGCGGGCGCTCGGCCGGCTGGTATCAGGCGGGCAATCTGGGCGGAGGCGCGGTGGGCGGCGGGCTCGTCATCTGGCTGGCGGATCACGCGTCGCTGCCGGTGCTGGCGCTGGGAATTGCGGCGGTGATCTTCGTGCCGGCGGTGGCCGCGTTTCGCATCGAAGAGCCGGCGCCGCCGCGCCGCGCGGTGGGTCCGCTGATGCGAGGACTGTTTCACGATATGCGCGAGGTCTTTTCGGCGCGCCGCACGTGGCTGGGGCTGGTGTTTTTCCTTTCGCCGGTGGGCAGCGCGGCCGTCGGGAACCTCATCTCCGGCGTGGGCCCCGATTATCACGCTTCCGGCAACGTTGTGCTGTGGGTCAGCGGGATTGGCGGCGGGCTGCTCGCGGCCGGCGGCAGCTTCCTTGGCGGTTATGCGGCGGACCGCATGAATCGCATGTACGCGTATGCGCTGGCGGGAATCCTCGCGGCCGGCTGCGGGCTGTGGCTCGGCTTTGGTCCGGCCAATGTGTTTACCTACGCGGCGGCGTACTCGGCCTATTCGATTTCATCCGGCATTGCGTATTCGGTGTACACAGCGCTGGTGCTGGATGTGGTGGGCCGCGGCCGCCATGCCGCCGCCGTTGCGTATTCCACGCTGAACGCGGCGGGCAACGTACCCGTTTCGTACATGACGTGGCTCGACGGCGTGGGCTACAGCCGCCGGGGCGCGCGCGGACTGATGTTCACCGATGCGGCCGCGAACGGCATCTGCGGGGTGATCCTGCTGGGTGTGGCGTTCTTTGCCGGGCACTACTGGCACGACCGGCGCGCGGCGACGGTTTCCGCCGACGCCTGATCTGTTCTCGCGCGAGATCCGGCCGGCGGCGCGCGCTAATCTGTTGTCTTGATCCGGACCGTTATCTTCGACCTCGGGCGCGTGATCGTGCCATTCGACTTCGCCCGCGCCTACGAGCGCGTCGAGCGGCTGACCGGCATCCCGGCGGCGGAAATTCCGGTGCGCATCGGCGCCACCGATCTGGTGCAGCGTTTCGAATCCGGCCTGATCGAACCGGCGGATTTCGTGGACGAATTTTCGCGGCAGCTGGGACTTTCCATCACCTACGCGGAATTCTGCGAACTGTGGAGTTCCATCTTCCTGCCGGAGACGCTGATTCCGGAATCGCTGCTGGCCGCGCTGGCCGCGCGTTACCGGCTCGTGCTGCTCTCGAACACGAATGCCATCCACTTCGAAATGATCCGCGACAATTACCCGCTGCTGCGCCATTTCCACGCGCTGGTGCTTTCGTATGAAGTGGGTGCGATGAAGCCGGCGGCGGCGATTTATCAGCGCGCGATTCAGGCGGCGGGCTGTCTGCCGGCCGAGTGTTTTTTTACCGATGATATTGCGGCGTACGTGGACGCGGCCAAAGGGCAGGGCATCGACGCGGTGCAGTTCCGTTCGGCGGCGCAGATTGAAGCCGAACTGCGCGCGCGCGGCCTCGAGTGGGACAGCGAATAAAGCGCCGCTATTCGGCGGGCAGCACGACTTCGATATCGCGCCCCATGAACAGGCCGGATTCGACGACGCCGGTGATGGTCTTGATTTCGCGCTCCATGGTGGGGCGGATTTCGCCGAACTTTACGTCGAGAATGAAGTTCCCGCTGGCCGTGATGACCGGCCCGTCCTTCTTCACCGCGAGGCGGAGGGCGACGTCGGTGGCGCCGATGCGGAGCAGTTCGCGTTCGACAAGATGGAGCGCATCCGGCAGCAGTTCCACCGGGACGGCGAACTTCTGGCCGAGCTTTTCCACCAGTTTCGAGCGGTCCACCAGAATATAGGTCTTCGGCGCCGCATCCATGATGACCTTTTCGAGGTACATGGCGCCGCCGCGGCCTTTGATCATGTTGCGCCGGGGATCGACTTCATCGGCGCCGTCGAAATACCAGTCGGGCCGCGACTGCAGCAGGGTGGTGACGGGAATCCCGTTGGCGGCGCAGGCGAGCGTGACTTCGGCCGACGTGCAGACCGCCGACACCCGCAGCTTTTCGCGCCGTACGCGTTCGGCAATCGCCAGTACGGCGAGGTAGGCGGTGGAACCGGAGCCGACGCCAATGACGTCCCCGTCCCGCACGTGTTCGGCGATCTGGCGCGCCACCGCCTCCTTCGACTCGCGGTTGGAGATGGCTCCGTTCCATTGCGCAAAGCGCTCGGTGTTATCCCAGTTCATGCTGATTTTCCTGTTCGGTCCTGTTCGGTCAGGCGAGATCTGCCTGATACAAATCGTGCAGCCGGAGGAGGCCCGCGCAGCGGCCCGTCTGCGGATCCACCACCGGCAGCACGGAAATCTGCGACGGCCTGTCTTCCATCATCTGCAGCGCCTCGCGCAGGGTTGCGCCGGGGGCGATGGTCACCGGATGCTTCGTCATGACATCTTCGGCCCGCACGTGACGGATGTCTTCGTTGCTTTCGAGCGCGCGCCGCAGATCGCCGTCGGTAATCAGGCCCAGCAGTTGTCCGGCGCCATCGAGCACGCAGGCCGCGCCCAGCGGATAGCGGTTCAGCGCGATGATGACGGCGTGCATGGAACTTTCCGGCGTCGCCCAGGCCACGTCGCCGCCCGAGTGCATGACCTGTTCCACGTAAACGCGCAGATTGCGCCCCAGCTGGCCGGCCGGGTGGCGGGCGGCGAAATCTTCCGGCGTCCACTGCCGCGCCTGCATGACGGCGAGCGCGAGAGCGTCGCCCAGCGCAGCGGCCACCGCGGTGCTGGCCGTGGGCGCCAGATTGAAGGGATCGGCTTCGGCACGCACGGAAGCATCGAGCGCGATGTCGACGGCCTTGCCGAGCGGCGAGTGCCGGTTGCCGAGAATGCCGATCAGCGGTGAGCTGACGCCGCGCAGGGCCGGCAGCAGGCCGACCAGTTCACTGGTATTGCCGCTCTTGGAAATGAGAATCGTGGGATCGCCTTCGGCGTAGATGCCGAGGTCGCCGTGGCTGGCATCGCAGGGATGCAGGAAAACGGCGGGCGTTCCGGTGCTGCAGAGCGTGGCCGCGAGCTTTTGCGCCACGCAGCCGGATTTGCCGACTCCCGTGACCACCACCTTGCCCGCGTGAGCCCGCAGCAGTTCTACGGCGCGCGCAAAATCGCCATCGAGCCGGGCGGCCGCGAGACCGATCGCTTCCGCTTCCAGTTCCATGGCCGCTCGCGCCATCGCGACGGGGTCATGCTTGGTCTGTGTATGGAGAGACAACCAGTTTATTCTAGCCGAAGCGGGGCGGGGTCACTTTCGCGTCCCGCCCTGCTCCGGCCCGGAAAGCCGGGTCCTTAGGACATTTCAATGGCGCGAGCCAGCTTGACGGCGGGATTGGACAGCAGCTGATCCAGCACGCCCTGCGGAACCAGCGTATCGGTGGTGACCACCGAGATGGCTTCCACCGGTTCACCGGAGTCGCGGCGGCCCAGCGAGAAGTTGGCGATGTTGATGCCGCTTGAACCGAGCAGCGCGCCGACGAAGCCGATCACGCCCGGCACGTCGATGCTCTTCATGCAGACCAGCGGCCCGACGAGCGGCGCTTCGCAGTAAATGCCGTCCACATGCATCAGGCGCGGCTTGCCGAGGACGACGGCGCCTTCCACAACGGTGGTGGTGGCGTCGGTCTCGATTTCGAGGCGGATCGAATCCATGTGGCCCGAACGCTTGTCGTGCGCTTCGGCCACGTTCCAGCCGCGGTCGTCGGAAATCTGCAGCGCGTTCACCAGATTGGCGCGCGCACCGGCGGCCGTGGAGCGGTTCAGCACTCCGGCGAGGCCGGCGTTCCGCAGCAGGCTGGTGTTCATTTCCGCAATGCGCCCGAAGTAGGTAAGGCGCACGCCCTTGGGATTGCCCGTGACCATGTGCGAGGCGAACTTGCCCAGCCGTTCGGCCAGTTCGATGAACGGACCCACCGCCTTGTACTGCTCCGGCGACATGGCGGGCATGTTCACGGCGTTGATGGCGATGCCGTTCTGCAGGTATTCCACCATCTGCTCGGCAATCCGCACGCCGACGATTTCCTGCGCTTCCTCGGTGGAACCGCCGATGTGCGGCGTGGCCAGCACGGCGTCCAGACCGAACAGCGGGTAGGAAGCGTCGGTGGGCTCCTTCGAAAAGACGTCCAGCGAGGCGCCGGCCACTTTGCCCGATTCCACCGCTTCCTTCAGCGCGCCTTCATCCACCAGTTCGCCGCGGGCGCAGTTGACGATGCGCACGCCCTTCTTCATCTGAGCGAAGGCTTCCTTGCCCAGCATCTTGTCGGTTTCCGGAGTCAGCGAAACGTGGACGGTGATGTAGTCGGCCTGCTTGTAGAGTTCGGCGAGACTCACCAGTTCGAGCCCGAGGTCTTTGGCAAACTGCGGGGTCACGTAGGGATCGTGCGCGACAATGCGCATTTCGAACGCGCGGGCCCGCTTCACCACTTCACGGCCGATGCTGCCGAGGCCGACCACGCCCAGCGTCTTGCCGCGCAGTTCGCTGCCGAGGAACTTCTTCTTTTCCCACTTGCCGGACTTGGTGGAGGCGCTGGCCTGCGGGATGGAGCGGGCCATGGAAAGCATCAGCGCGATGGTGTGCTCGGCCACCGAGATGGCGTTGCCGCCCGGCGTATTCATCACGAGCACGCCCGCGGCCGTGGCGGCGGGCAGGTCCACATTGTCCACGCCCACTCCGGCGCGGCCAATCACGCGCAGTTTCGGCGCCTGTTTCAGGACTTCCGGCGTCACCTGCACGGCGCTGCGAACGACGAGCGCTTCGCAGTCGGCAAGGTGTTTGGAATACTCTTTCGGGTTGGAAACGATTACGTTCCAACCCTGCTGTGCCTGGAACAGTTCGATACCGGCCTGAGCCATCGGCTCGGCGATCAGGACATTCATCTGCTGATTTCTCCTCAGTACTTCGTCGGGGTCTGATTGATTTCCGCTACGCGAATTCAGTTAAGCCGATGCCATCCTGCGGCCCGAAGTGCCGTACACTGCTTTCATGTCCGCCGGGTGGCCGGGCAGACAGAGAGGGCAGGGTGTGAGCAATCCTGGATTTCCGATGTGCATGGGATAGCTTAGAACCTTTAGAATATCAAACGAATGTTGATTTCCGATCAAATCCAGAAAGACCTCGTCACCGCCATGAAGGCGAAGGACGAGGCGCGCCTGAGCGCCATCCGCATGATCAAATCCGCCCTGATGAAGGCGAAGGTGGATTCGTCGAAGCCGATGGACGATGCCGCCGAGCAGCAGATCCTGAAAAGCCTTGTGAAACAGCGGATTGACGCCGCGGACATGTTCCGCAAAGGCGGCCGCGAAGACTCCGCGCTGAAGGAAGAAGCCGAGAAGGCGATTATCGAGAGCTATCTGCCGGCCGGCGCCACCGAGGCCGAAATTCTGGCTGCTATCGAGGCCGCCATGGCGGAAACCGGAGCGACGGAAGCCAAACAAATGGGTCTTGTGATGAAGGCCGTGCAGGCGAAACTGGCCGGTAAGACCGTGGACGGCCGCCTCGTCAGCGAGAAAGTCAAAGCGAAACTCTCATGAGCCAAAAACACCAGTCTCCCGTGCATCAGCCGTTCGTTCCTCCTTCCGTGCAGATGAAGGAGTTCACCCTCCGGGCGGTGCTGCTGGGGCTGGTGATGTGCGTGGTGCTGGGCGCGGCCAATGCCTATCTGGGGCTGCGCGCGGGCCAGACCATTGCGGCGACCTATCCGGCCGCGGTAATCGGCATGGCGGTGCTGCGCGTGTTCAAGGGCTCGATCCTCGAAGAAAACATTGCCCGAACCGCCGGTTCCATCGGCGAATCGGTGGCTGCCGGCGCGATTTTCACGGTTCCGGCGTTTGTGATTTCGCATTCGTGGCTGGATTTTTCGCCGGGCACGGCTTACTGGAAGTCCACGGCGCTGATGCTGGTGGGCAGCGTGCTGGGCGTCCTGTTCGTGTCGCTGGTCCGGCGCGTGCTGGTGGAGGATCCGGATTTGCCATTCCCCGAATCGGTGGCGGCCTCGCAGATCCACAAGGCCGGCCAGGTGGGCGCGGAAGCGGCGAAGCACCTGTTCTACAACATGGCGTTCGGCGCGGCCGTGTTCCTCGCCGGCACGTTCAACTTCTTCGCCACCGATAAAGACTGGCTGATTCCCGTTGGCGAAGAAGT
>Ga0214192_1001091_pt1 | contig 15460 bp, 20 predicted proteins | sample TroBogEpilimnion_44_FD_153030 | JGI IMG/M metagenome (GOLD analysis project Ga0214192, IMG submission 153030) | Freshwater microbial communities from Trout Bog Lake, WI - 29JUL2008 epilimnion | ecosystem: Environmental > Aquatic > Freshwater > Lake > Epilimnion/Euphotic zone | place: Trout Bog... | reverse complement strand
TGCACCGCCCGCCAACTGTGCGTTTACAACAACCTTGCTCTGCAGGTCTGTGATTTCCTGGGCTGCATATTGAAAATTGGTTGAAGTATTTGTAAAATTAGTACGAAACCCCTGTGAATTATTATCTTGACCCGCGGTTGGGTAGGCGCCATTGATGTTGTTTGGATTTATTGCACTGGTCATGTTCTGTATTCCTTAATTGTTTCTATTATTTAGTTATTTCACTAACTAAGCTAAATATAGATGTAGTTCGCGACCGGCAAGTCCAACTACTCTAATGCTTAAAAGGAGCAATCAGCAATGATATTTATTGATAACAAATATACACGCATTTATTACGCAATTGTAAATCGTGCCAAAAATCGTATCACTACCGAAAAAACAGAAAGTCATCATATTGTCCCTGAATCTTTCTACCTAACACGAACTCGTAAAGGTAGAAAAGGTTGGCTCGATGGCAACGCGAATGACCCCGAAAATAAAGTAGATTTGACGCTACATGAACATTTTGTATGCCATTTGTTATTGACTAAAATGGTTAATACTCCCGAAGCCCAATATAAAGTAGATAGCGCAGCAGCTTGGTTGATGGATGCATACTTAGGTAAAAATAAAAATGTTCGGATAACGGGCAGACTTTATACTAAACTTAGACTTGCTGCTGCGAATGCTCAGTCTTTACGCAAAATAGGTCAAATAGCTCCGATTAAAGGCATGACTGCTTGGACTAATGGAATTATTACTAAAATGGCATTTGAGAATCCAGGAACAAATTTTGTTAAAGGTAATTTGAAAAAAGGAATATCCAATCAGTCTGCCAAAGGTACTACCTGGTGGAACGACGGGATCAATTTAAAAATGTCTATAGATTGTCCAGGTCCAGGATGGGTCAAAGGTAACTTAAAAACTTATGATCAAGTAGCTACTTGTTTAGGTAGAAAAAAATGGAATAATGGAATTATAGAAATTACTAGTAAGGATTGTCCGGGCGCTGAATTCGTTTGTGGTAGATTATCAAAAAAATGGGCTGGAACCACAACTGGAAAATTTGCCTGGAACAATGGTATTATTACCAAATTTGCCGTAGAATGTCCCGGTCCAGATTTTGTTAAAGGCGGCCTTAAGAGGGCAAAGAATCTTTAAACCAATATATTATATTTGGGATATAGCAAGTACCTGTCATGTGCAGGTGAGCTTGTATCGGTATCGGCTGGATCAATAAAGGTAACGCTTCCCCCGTCAAATACAGTTTCAATACCCGGCACCACTGTAATATCCCAGCTAGCACCTGAACCTGAACCTGTGACATTGACTCCTGCTAGATTATCATAAGAGTTACCAGACGCTGCGCTATTAGCAGTACCATAATAGAATGCGTCTAGTATAGCCCCGCCAGTAACTACAGTATTGATGGTTATGAGTAGATCATTGTCGGGTGTTGTCCCGCCCAGTGATGTGCCCAGTATCTTAATTTGGTTGCCCGCTGCATATGCATTACCCGGCGCTCCCACACTGACATCATAGTGGTAATTGACGTCAAATGATGTCGTCTCCGGCGGGCTTGGTACCCAGCTTTGCGTGTTACCATTCCAGTTAACTGTAAGAGCATTATCAAGCTCATAGCGATCGGCTACAAAGTCCACTAGGTTCAATTGAATTCCAAACTGTGTCAGTATGTTATATTGTATTTGTTTTGACGCCCCGGGTATTGTATATGCAATGACCCACGCTGGTGTAAATCCCAGCACTCTGCCATTTGATTGGGAACTCTGCATCCACAGGGGTAGTAAGTTACTTTCCTGGCCCACCACATCAATTACCTGATCTCTCATGTTGTTAAGAGAATTTGGGTACACCACGTCAATTGTCTGCTCTTCTATCGGGTAGGCCAATACTACTTCTTTGCCGACACTTACATTATTATTGTTGACTAAATTATCAATGATCTCAGAGTACACTACCTCGTATACTACCTTACCGGTTAATGGATCAACAGCCTGCGCGGTCTTAATTTCTCCCAAGAGTAAGGTCTTCCAGTAGTGGTTAAGTTGGAGCGACTCTACATAGGTATCCACACTTGCGGCATTTAGTCCATATGCATGATGATAAACCACATTGCGACTTAACCCAAAGTTAGGATCATCTGGACGGTACAATAATGATGGGGTAAAGATTGTAGAATTTTCCAGTAGGCTGGCAATCAACTCTCGATCAGTTGCTGGCGGCATACATTGGATATACAAGTTCTGATAAGGTTTCTCGTACACATGTTCCACGGTAATGGAGAAGGTCTTGTTGACACTGATATATCCGTTGGTACTGTAGGCATTTACTGTGAAGTTATATACTGTTTTGCCATACTGAGCAGGGGTAGGGTAAGCATTGAAACTTACACGCCCAACAATATTACCCGACGGCAGTAAAGTTAAGCCCTGTGGCAATCTTGAATCTGATCCTGATACTAATTGATACTGTAAATTTAAATTAACAGTATCGGTTGCCGCCACATAAAACATACTTGTGGATCCATTGGCAATAGTTCCCAAGTTGGAGGGTGTGAGCCAAGTCACATTGGAGAATATAGGTCCTTCCACAGTCAAGCTATAACTATAAGGATCACTAGTTACTGATGTTTCATTGGCTAGATAGGCCGTTACGGTAAAATCATAAGTAGATTCAAACAGCCCTATAGTGGGTAAGTATCCCGTTAACCATCCAGTTGTTGAATTAAGTGATAACCCCGGTGGTAGGGAAGTGCCTGTATACCCTATAGGATCTCCTGTAATATTCTCCCCCACAAATTGATAAGCGAAGTATGTATTACTGTATGTGGTTCCAATAGAACCCTGCGGATTCGTTATAACTGGCGAGTTAAGACTGGATATGCTTGCTGTTAGATAGGTGTTATCAGCTGTGATCAAGGTAGTGTCAGCAGTAAATGCCTGAGTACTCCATACATATAAGCTAAATGTTCGTAATGCAGATATTCGCCCATCAGTAACCTGTAGTGTAAATGTATATGAGGTACTTTGTGTCTCTACACCAAAATCAAACGGGTATGTACTAAATCCTTGCCCGTTAACACTGAACCCAGGTTGAGCTGATGTAGTTGGATTTAACTGCACAAATCCAGATATTAATCCAGTATCACTAACTGTTATTCCCGGGGGTAAACTTCCTGAATATAAGCTAATAGCCGGTGGAATTCCAGTTGTATTGTCATCCGTATACTCTAATTGTATACCCGGGGATAACAATTCACCCACCCATAGTTGACTGAGTTCGCCGGCCGGAGTGATCCAACTGGGTAGATTTTGCCCAGCAACCGTTATGGTAAATGTTCTATCGGCTAACCGATTTATAACAGTAATGCCACCAATTGTTTTGGTTGTATAGGCTCGAATAGCAAATTTACTGGTAACGTTAACTCCTACCACCACGGCTTCATCTGCTACTGTCACCACATTTGTTGGAGTACCTTGTATAACTCCGGAGGATGTACACTCTATACCCTCGGGCAATGCCCCAGCAATAGGTTCAAAATACACAGTCGATGGCACGGAGGTAATAGTACCGCCACCGATCCAAGTACCAGTAGCCGAACTTGTATATGTAATTTGTGTGGTAGTACATTTAGTCACAGTAAAGCTACCATTATATGATGATGGATTGACTCCGGAGACTATAACAGTATCACCTGGTTGGAACATTGCCACAGGTTGCGTATAAAATGTGGCGGTGACTGAAGATCCGCTACCCACAATACCTATGATATTAGTGGTAAATGTATCTGTAACACGTAGTGGTACTTCGTAATATGCACCTTCTGGTACAGTACCTAAACTACCAGCAGGGGTAATCCAAATGGGTTGTGCTGTCATAAGTTATTCCATTACTGGTAAGTAGATACACTTAAACTTACCCAAGTTACGTTGCCTGTGGCATTCGCTTGATATGCTTGTATTTTTTGCACAGTTGAATTATAAACCATATCACCTTCCACTGCCGATATGTTGGCAATTTGTAATGTAGTATAGCTAGGCAATCTAAATGTGCCGGTAGAAGTTATTACTCCGCTGGCAACCACATTACCGGTTACGCTTAAATTCGCCAGTGTACCGACTGCGGTCAAGCTGCTAGTGGTAACGTTACTTGATAAGGTATTTCCTGTTAGTGCATTAGCATTAACACCTGTTGCAGTAACACCGGTTAATTGACTACCGTTACCTAAAATATAACTAGCTGTTATATTACCAGTGGTGCTGACATTGCCTGCTGATATATTTCCAGTGTATGTTGGTAGATACGCAGCCACATTACTATTTCCATAGCTTGCAGCTAATCCGGTTAATTGACTACCGTTTCCAAATAGGTAATTACCTGTTATATTACCAGTAGTACTAATATTACCTGCTGTTATGTTGCCGGTATAAGTTGGTAAGTACGCAGCCACATTACTATTTCCATAGGTAACTGGCAGGTCTGTTAATTGACTACCATTACCTAAAATATAGCTACCTGTTATATTTCCAGTGGTACTGATATTACCTGCTGTTATGTTACCAGTGTATATTGGTAGATAAGCAGCCACATTGGCATTGCCATACGTAACTGGCAACCCTGTTAATTGACTACCATTACCAAGAAAATAATTGCCATACACATTTCCCGTTACTGATAAAATGTTTGATGCAGAGTTAAATATTAACCCGGCGCTTGCTCCGGCATTGCCATTATTATTATAAAGTACTTGAGTATTTGATCCAGGTACTACCAAGTTACCTGATATGTTTCCAACGAAATTGCCAATAAAATATCCGTCAGTAGTGATGTTCCCTGTTGCTGAAACTATTCCCACCGTTTTAATATTTCCAGCACTCGCGTTTCCAGAGGCCGATATATTATTCGAGGTTATGTTACCAGTAAACACCGGCAGGTAGTTGGCAACGTTGGCATTACCATATGTTAATGGTAGCCCAGTTAATTGACTACCATTACCTAAAATATAACTGCCTTTTACATTCCCAGTTGTTGATACATTTGAAGTTAGTACTTGTAGATATGCTGCTACATTAGTATTGCTGTAATTCCCGCCTCCTGATATGTTACTAATATTACTGCCATCTCCGTACAAGTAAGTGCCGACAATGGCATTGCCATATACATTTCCTGTGGCTGTTATTTGTCCAGAAGATCTAATATTGCCACCACGAATATTGCCCGCTGCAGATATATTGTTATACGTGTAGAATGCAAATGCCTGAATATTTCCCAGTTCCATAGACAAGTTGCCGATTATATTGGCTGTACCTGTTACTGATAAACTGGTTACTGTTACCCCTGTGTTACTGAAAACTGCAATGTTTGATGTACCGTTTACTCCCACGGTTACATTGGCATTGGCACTACCGATTCTTACATTACTGGTTCCGTTAACAATATTCGAGGCTGTTGAAGTATTACCCTGTGCAACCTGTGCCCAAATAACAGTGGTGTCATCATACGTACCAAAACAGTAATAAAAATACGCCGCGCTGTATGCGTACATACCCGGGACATCGCCCGCTTTGCCCACTAGGGTAGTTGGGGGTGTAGGATTCGGCAACGAAAATAGTTGCGTGAAGTTATTATTTGTGTACTGAAAAGCAGTACGTATTGGAGTTCCCAAACCATCGTTGGGCGCCGTACCTACATTAATAATTTGTTGCGACATATCCGTCCTCTTTAGCTCTTATTATTTAGCTAAAGTAATGTCTATGTCATTCGGGGCTTAATATGGTGAAAAACTACTACCACAGCCACATGTCGTTGAGGCTTCCATGCCAGTGATAACAAAGGTAGATCCATTGATATCATCGCGATAATCCACGGTTGAACCTTTTAAATAATTACCACTCATACTATCTACCAGTATGTGTACACCGTTGACTTCGACTTCCCAGTCATCGTCGGCTTGTTCTTCATCCATGGTAAAGCCTGACTGCATTCCACTGCATCCACCGCCTTGAACGAATACACGAAGTTTTAGCTTGGGATTGTTTTCTTCTGCTAATAAATCTTTAATTTTTATAACAGCGTTTTCAGTTAGTGTGATCATATCCTCTCCGAACAAACCGTCCAATTGATAATCTTCCAGATATTGTCTAGATACTTTTCTTTATCCCATTGGTAATCTAATGCGAATGCATGCTCCCAAAAATCGACCAGTACACAAATATCAGTACGAACCTGATGATTGCGTATAGTTTTGATAGTCCCACCTGTGCTGAGATAAATCCAGCCCGATCCCTGAATCTTCATGGCAGCTTCTTTGAACGCTACCTTGAAATCTTCGTAAGTTTTGAAGTTAGCTTCAATGAGTTCTAGCACCGCACCCTTGGGACGGTTGGCACCTTTTGGTGCTTGTAGTTGGGGGAAGAATTTGTTATGTAGGAAGCTACCAGCACGGTTAAAATCGGCATCGCCTTCACCGGCATTGTACTTTTTAGCGTAGCCTTTAGCTAAATGCTCGTAGTGGTATTCTATTGTGTCTGCGCTCATTATGGGAGCCAGATCTTTATGTGCGTAGGGTAGTGGGGTAGTTTCCAGTTTAGCTGAAACGGTTGCTGCTTCCACTAAGTTTATAATATCTCTCATGTAGGTATTTATTAAAATCATAGCCTACGTGTAATTCTACCACGAGATAGGTCGTAGGGTGATATGTCCAGCTGTACTCTATCGCCTGCCAGTACCTTGATATTATTTTGGCGTATTCTCCCGCTTAGGGTAGCGAGAATGGGATTTTCAATATTTTCAATTTTAACACGATAATTTGTGTTTCTCAATACTTCGGTGATTACACCCTCCATTTTAATTACATCATCAGTTTTACTCAATTTAGTTTATTATCTCCTGTTATGAGCAGTTATTTATGGTAATTAGCTACTTGTTTACACATAGTAACGAATTCGTCAATGGTCATTTCGCCGCGAGCCTTATTAACTAATTGGCTTACAACATGAACATTGTCACGATGATACCCCCGTTTATTATCGATTCGATCAATACTGGAACCATCTGGATGATTAATTTCCATTACTACTTGTCGACCAGAAATGCTACAGATTTTAGTTTCTTTAATCAGTTTATGCACATCGTCTTCCGTTAGGTCCCATGCTAGCTTACGATCCCTTGCTCCTGCACGTTGCTTGGAATATTTCATTTGTGCAAATTTATCAGGGTTACTATTTACTTGTTGCACTCGTCTGGCATACTTGTCGTCCATTATTTTACGATGTGCCTCGGGATCCGACTCACGTAATGCTTTATACCAATCGCCTGATTTTGATCCCATTACCCTCTCCGCATTTGTGAAATTTCAACAGCTTCTTCGTCACTGAACACCGGCACCGCATTTGATTTATGCATGGTACCAATGCCCTTAATTTTATTGCCAGTATACTGCATGTCTTCTACCTTAAGGCAAGGACCCCAATTGGTTACTAGGGACTCAATATGAGCTGTTTGCCGGCCGGGCGGGGTACGGGGTAGCGATTTGCTTAGTGAGGGCATAGAGCTTTTTGATACCTTTACAGAGGGTGATAATCGTTCGAATTCGGTTAACTTACGCTGCCATTCTTCTTTGTTGGATTCTGCTTGCTGTTTTTGTTCAGCCGAAGCAAACTTATGGCGACCTTTCTTTTTGCCTGTGGTCGAATACAGCGGGGGGAGTAGGTGCATTGTCATAAAGCTATTATAGTAATAGCGGATTTAATTGTCAAGCTATTCGTAAAATACATGGCCGCCGATACGGGCTACCACACGCTTGACATAAGCCCATGATGGCTTGACTGATACAGCGTGAAAGAATAGGGCTTTGCGATATTTGTACGAGTACTCACTGTAATCACCACGAGCTATGTTCTCAGCAACTTCCTTGGATAACCGCCAATGCTCACTATCTTTTTTAATTGGAATTTTAGTACCACAGGTCCAGCTAAACTGGCAAACCACCACACCCTTACCTATATTTGTTCTTGTATGAATAATACCACATAGCGTTTTTGATCCAAATCTCTCATCTTTCGAGCGATTAATGGTTACCACAGCCACAGCAACTTTGCCTTCAAGTGACTCTGCTCCTGATTCGTAATATATATTACGAGCAAGGCAGTCTATGTCCTTGGGGGAAAATAGTGGAGTTTTAACCAATGGAGTCGGTTTTCTTTCATAGATTAACGCATCCATTAATTCATAGTCAACCGATGTTGGGGTGGAGTCTAGAACGGGTGCAGTTAAACACCCGCCCAATCCCAGCAATACCAGCAATGAAAAATATTTAATTTTCATCACTCAGTCTTTTTCAAAGCCGTCCACATACGAGATTTTTCTTCAAGTTCAGCTTCCAATTTGCGATATTGATCACCCAATGCCTTGAGTTCATTCCATTCTTTTTCAAGTTTATCATTAGGAGTCAATATGTTTAATCTTGCTTGTATAGTTTTTAAAGTGTCGGTTAAGCTGACATCATTAATTTTGATATCGGCGTCATCACCCGATAAGGCTAAAGTACCGGCAGTGATTGTAGCATGCCCTGTCTGGCTAGACCAGGATCCAATATTGTTAGTATTCAAGCCACTACCGCCTCCTGCGGCATAGCCATAACCACCACCACCGCCGCCCGCTTGCCCAATGCCTATACCGGTGTAGTATACGGGGCCGTTGGGACTGACAATATACCCACCGTTGGTTACTGATGTTGTTAAAGTGGGGCTTGAGTTTGCAGTGGAGGTTGCCGTTTTGTTAGCTGCCATGATCCATTTCCCAGGTCTGTCCATACTATTGTGTCACCCTCACACCAACCGAGGGGACCACAAATTTCTTCACCCAAATCCAGAATTAATTCCTCTGGATTGTCTGGGTTTTCCATAACGATACGTGTATGCGTAGTCATTACTTTGATGGAGTCAGTGCTTCTTTTTCTGTAGTGATCTCAGCACGGCGTACTTTGACGGCCTTGGCGATTTCTTGAAGAGATTTTCTAGCACGAGCGGCCGCTGCCTTTACGCCTTTGTCGCTGAACTTAGCATTTTCAGCCAAGTAGTTTTCGTAAGCTGCTACGATTTGTTCATGTGTTGACATAGTATTTCCTTTATAGTATTGTTAATTATACACTATGCTACGTATACTACAAATTTTTTGGCTAAATGTAAATGTGTCGTTTCATGTAACAGTCCCATACCAGGATGTTATCCCAACCATTTGACCAAGTGACCAGGAACAAATTGTAAGTATTGTGATCGTTTATATACAGGCGATTATCATCAACACGAGCTGACGCAGAACGATTTGTGGTTACCCATTTGTGAAGTAGATTTTTTGCATCCGGAGATCGTAAGATGACAATATATACCGAATCGATATTCTTAAATACAGGTAAGGACATTAATGTAAAGTTTGATTTTCACTGCTGACAGATGATAACGCCAACACTTGATTTACATATTCGGTAAAATCTTCGGTTAACATAATACGCTCATTGTCACAGATTTTTGCATCTTCTTCTTCAACGCCGACTAGGCGCATCATAGCGCCTATGTGTACTTCTCTAATACCATGTTTATGTAAAATCATCATGATCTCCATGATGGCCAACCGAAATGGTTCCACTACTTCCTGTTCATTCATATATTTAATTATTCGAGGTCGTGGAAAAGCGGCTTGTTAGCCGCCTTTTTGTTGAAAAATTAAGCTGTTTCAGCGACTTTAGCTGGTTTACTAACCTTTGCAGCCTTAACCTTAACTTCGCCTTTCTTGGCGATTTTGGTTTTCTCAGCCAATTTAGCTGATACGATATAACCAACGTCACCTTGGTTGTACCCAACTGACTGTAGATGCTGAACTGCTTCCAGTTTGGTCATTGGCGAGGGGAGCTCAATGAGGTTGACGTCAGTGTGACCTGCGCGATGCAGGGCCTTGATACGCGATACCAAGTCATTGGCAAAACGTACTTTAATTTCTCCATTATGGTTGGAGGTACCTGCTACTTTAAATAAATTTTCTTGTTTCATAAGATGCCTTTCTAAGATGCCTTTCAAAGTTGATTAAAATAAAAGTTAAACTTAACTACATACTACAACTACATTATAGCTGACCTTTGATTAAAAGTCAACCATAATTTACTATTTTTCTTGACCTGGTTAACCAAAACTGATACATAGAGCGCCAAGGTCCTCATTTAAATTATGCTGCCTTTTAGGCCGGTGCTGCTTGGGCACCTTGAGCAGCTCTGGCAGCTCTGGCAGCGTTTATAGCAGCATCCTCTTGAGCTTTTTTCTCTTGTGCTGCTATGTGTGCAGCGTCGCGAACCGCCATGCTGGGATTTTGGATCATACGTAATACTATGGGGCTTGATTTGACCGCGGCCAATTGTACCGCCTCGCTGGGAACAATTCCAGATTTAATTATTTCATGTAATGCACCACCATGATTGTTGACTGCGGCCAACTGTAATTTCTCATCGGGATTTTTCAAATATTTTATAGACCAGGGATCATGAGTAACTGACGCCATCTGTACGGCATAACTGGGGGTTATTCCAGCTTTCATTAAAAGTTTTAATGCACCACTATTTCTCTTGGCTGCGGCTATCTGTAATCGCTCGTCGGGATTTTGGATATACTCAATGGCACGGCCATCCTGGGTCACTGCTGCCAATAGCACATCATACTCTGGTTTAATTTTATCCTGTAAGATATATTCGAGTGCCAGCCCATCCTGAGTGACTGCTGCCAATTGCACCGCGTGACTTGGTCTGATGCCGGCCCGGAGAATAAACAATATAGCCCTGCCAATATTTTTAACTGCGGCCAATTGTAATCTTTCATCGGGATTTTTCAAATATTGTATACTAAGGCCGTCCCTGGCTATTGCTTCTTCTTGAACGTCTTTGCTGGGAACAATTCCATGATTCATTAACATTCGAAACGTTCCGCCGTAACGTTTGACTGCTGCCATTTGCACAGCATGACTTGGCTCAGTGCCCAAATCCGTGATTATGAATTTTATTGCTTCTGGATTCTGAGTTACTGCTGCTATTTGCACCTCATCACTGGGCACGATGCCATTCGATATGATGGAATGTATAGCAGTACCGCTCTGGGTTACTGCTGCCATTTGAACAGCCTCGCTGGGAGTGATGCCTGCGGCTTTCAAGAAACCTATAGCAGGACCGTGATGTGTGACTGCTGCCAGTTGTACGGCTTCATTGGGCTTGGCTCCATGAGCAATGATGGTTTTCAACCCAATATTTTCCTTCTTGACTGCTGCCAGTTGCACAGCTTGAACAGGATTATTGATTCGGTCCAATACGGCACCATTCTTGTTAATTGCCGATATCTGTATCGACACCGGAAAGTCTTTGGATTCAATTGACTGAAGTCGGTAGATATAATCAAAGCATAATCCCCCTACTTTATTATACTCCAATTGCTTTTCTATTTCTGCCGATCTGGTGTTGCGTGGCATTGTAGCCATCAATTGTTTTGTCAATGCCACAGATTCCTTCCATTGATCTCTGGATGCCTGTACTGCAGGTTGATGAACGTCACCCAGAGCCATGGATCGTAACTGCTGGGGATCTAGACCAGTCATTTGTGTAAATTGTTCTGCCGATATTGATGCATCTTGTTGTGTAAACATTTCCATGCGATCTGTTCTTTTATGTGCCGCTATAGCCCACATACCACCAGTGGCTTTATTAAAGCAATATATCAAGGTTACTTCATTGTTGTAGAAGTAATTTTCAAAATGTTCCTGATGAACTTTAGTAGTACACCAACTGCTGTTTCTTCCATGAAAACAGCTGGCTTCCTTGTCCAGTGGCACAACGATGAGCCACTGAGCATCATCCACCAAGTTGATGCTTTGCCCAGGTATTTTCTTTCTGGTCATTTGCGTCTTGCTGGGTATTGCTGATGCCTGATTGACAAAAGCATTGAACTTATCCCAGCCCTGTTTGGCCCACCAATCGATATTCTTTTGGTTTGTGTCTTTGATCTGATTTCTATTCACCAACTGACGAAAGTCGGCGATAGTTTTTTGTACTGATACAGTATCACCGCCCGATTGCTGAATAAAAGCATCTTGAGCTTGGGGATAACCCTCGAATAACAAGGTAATTTCGTGTATTTTCATGATAATAGTATTTATACCGATACAGCGTACTGATCCACATCATGCAGATTTCATCTGAATTTAGTATTCATCTTGACCTGGTTAGCCAAAACTGATACATGTGCTGTTACCGACGTCATCTGAATAACGGTCCTTCCACCCACCCAACTAGACTATATCGTGTACCCTGGGTCACGGGAGTTATCTCGTGAGTCATCCAGCTGGGGAAGAAAATAGTTTTTCCACGGGTCCTGGGTGCTGACTCGGGGGTTGTCTTTAAATTTAAAAAACGCAAATCTCCACCTTCGTACTCCGCCGGATCAGATAATTGTACAGTAAAACTTAACTTTCTAGTGGGCTTTTGTCTGCCTAAATCAGAGTGAGGTCGGTAAACGCCGGTGGTCGCATACCGGGTAAACTGTAAAGTCTGAAGGGACTTCAGATCAAATCGATAATATGCATCATTGATTTCAGTAATCACTGGTGCAAGCGTGGCATATATCCAATCGAATTCTGGATCTTCAGTATCCAGCCAGGCTATACTGGATTTACGATATTCGTTTGTTATCTCAGAACCTATCGTACCGGTACTGGAGGTAATACTGTTGCCTAATTTAATTATTTGATCAAGCTCAATATTACTAAAGACGTTATCCCTAACGATCCAGTTGGTATTTTCTTTCAATGGAGAAGCCAATGGCCACGTCATCCCTCGACTCCAACCACGGGCTTTCGACCTTCAATAATCATAATTTCTTCCTCGGCAGTAAGTGGTGGCATGCCTTTCTTTTCCAGTACCAAACGTGTCGCCGCCAAGGTCCATTTACTATGCACATTGGAATTAGGATATAATTTATCCAATTCTTCAATTTCTGCTAGTCTTGCCGGATCGTCAAATATCTCAGAATACTTCACGTCTTCTTTAATTACTGACTCGTCCTCATTAAATATCACCACCCGAGATATTGGTTCTAATGTAGCAGGGTCAAGAACAACACCACTCGACTTAAACTGTCTGGCCACTGCCGCAACTGCGGCCACTGTGGCTACTCCTGATGCTACAGGTGCGGCTGTCAATACTGATGCAACTGTGCTACCGGGCAACAAGGTTGACCCCAATGCTGCTCCTACTGTTCGTAAAAATCCTCTACGATTTGTCATTCTTCAACTCCGAAATGTCTTGTAATATGCTGAGGAGTGATTGGTTCACCTCCTTGAATATAATAATATCTCACAACATCTGCACATTCCTGTACCACCGCCGACAGCAAGGCGTCCATTTCTACCTGGCTCACTGTATAAGTCACATGGGCAGTATGCTGACCCTGCTCGTCACGATCCACAGCAAGTGCAGGCGGTGCGATATGTCGGGCTAATAGTTCTTTAAGTTTCTCGTTCATTTTTTGTCCCTTGTTAAATCCCATCCTGCGTACAATGCCCATACTATTAAAATTACTACACACGTGATGCCTAGTATTCCCATTAGTGTTGACATTACTTGCCTGCTGGTAAAGTCATAAAGGGCAGTGGGGTGTTGGCATACATGTTAGCCGGTAATCGACCATCCCAACGTTTGGCTTGTTCAAGACTAACCAGTGCTGGATTACGACCCAGTGCATCTGCCATCTTAGTTGCAGCTTCAGCTTGAGCGTTACCTAGTGCCTTGATAGCTTCAGCTTCAGCTGTTGCTTGTAAACGACGAGCATTAGCATCACCTGCGGCCAAGGCTTCTTTCTTACGGCGTTCACCATCTGCTTGTGCTGCCATTTGATTAGCCTCACCTTCTGCCGAGATAACCTTAGTCTTAGCATCAATCTCAGCTTGTTGTTGTAACCGCTGAGCCAGCACAATTCCAGCTTGCGCTGACTGTGCTGCTAACATTCGCTGATTGTATTCAGCCGGCAACGAGTCAATGCTAACCTGTACTTCTTTAACATCAATGCCCCATTGTGTTTTCAATGTATTTGCCACAGCAGTTTGAAATTCACCTAATGTTCGTTCACGATCTTCGCCTGCAATCTGCATCAAATCATGCTTTCCAATAATGTTGCGAAGAATATTAATGATGTTTGGATTCAAGTTTTCAGTAATGTCACCTGAGCCTTGCCGGCCAGTTTGATACAACAGACGATATACAGCAGCAGGAGGAATCTCTGTAGTTACGCCAACTTTAAGTTTAAGCGTAAACGTATCTTTAGTAGTAACTGACACAATACCTACATTATCAGTGCTGCGACTAACCTGTACACAATCTACACTTTGGATCAGAGGGATCTTAAAGTGTAAGCCTGCGCCGATAGGGCCATCATTGACATTGATGGGTTTTTGAAACTGTGTGACATAACACATTTCAGTCTGCGGTACACTATAGATACTGCCTTTAAGTACGATGAGCCCGATCAGGAGCAAGACTCCATACAGAACATAACGACCAATTTTACCTACATCTAAATCATTTGATTGTGACATTTTATTTCCTTTAGTTTGAGTTGAGGTTTGTGCATCTTCTTCTGCTTGAAGTTTTTTCATTTCTTCAAGCATTTCGTTCATATCTTTCATTGTATATCCGGTTTAGTTAAGTTACTAATAGTATAGTTGAAGATTTATTAAATGTCAAGAGAAAGAAATGGGACACATTACTGTGTCCCGAGTAACCCTCCAAAGTGTGCTTCTGCGAGAGGCAGGGTAGGGTTTTTTGCTATATTTAGAAAACTCAGGCGTACGGTTAAACCGCAGAGGCCCAAGCCATGTTGATAATATTTATTATAGAGTATATTAAAAAATAAATCAACTAATTTTAATAAATAGAATTGTAGTTCGCGGTACGACAATACCCAACTACTCTAATGCTTAAAGGAGCAATCAGCATGTGTACTTATTGTACTACTAACAACTATCGCAAAATCTATCAAAAACACTATGGAATAATACCTAAAGAAGATGATGGGAGAAATTACGAAATACATCACATAGATGGTAATCATTCAAATAACAACCCATCAAACTTAAAAGCGGTTACATTACAAGAACACTATGATATTCACTATAATCGTTGTGACTGGGCCGCTTGTCATAGAATTGCGATAAGATTAAAGCAATCACCAGCAGAAATTTCGGAATTATCTAAAAGATGTCAAAATGAACGCATCAAAAATGGAACTCATAATTTTATTAAAAATAACCCTGTTTATTCAAGAGTTAAAAATGGATCTCACAATTTCCTTGGTGGTGAGCAAACTCGTATCAATAATAAAAAAATGTTTGAAAATGGAACTCATCCGTTCTTAAATGCCCACGGAGAAAATAA
>Ga0214192_1001089_pt1 | contig 15482 bp, 25 predicted proteins | sample TroBogEpilimnion_44_FD_153030 | JGI IMG/M metagenome (GOLD analysis project Ga0214192, IMG submission 153030) | Freshwater microbial communities from Trout Bog Lake, WI - 29JUL2008 epilimnion | ecosystem: Environmental > Aquatic > Freshwater > Lake > Epilimnion/Euphotic zone | place: Trout Bog... | reverse complement strand
CTATACCGGTTCTTACAGAACTTTTTGCTCAGTTTGAACGCGGATTACAGGCCGAAATTTTTTTACCCAATATCGGCATGTCGTGTTCGACATGTGGAGTAAGGGACTATTGTTTCGCCGTTGGCGGAGAACTTTCATACAGCGTTGACCCACTAGCAATAATCAAATAAAGGAGAAAGAAATGGCAGCAAACGAAAGCACAAAGCTCCAAGTCAATTTCAAATTGGCTGACGGAACTTTAATCAATCTATACGCAGACAGCGCGGCTGAACTTGAAGGTCAGTTGCAGTCAATCAGTGACATGGCTCAGTTGATCTTGGCCACTGGCTCTGACTTTACTAACAAGGGCAACATCGCTTACGCGGTTAAGTCACTTGGCGCAACTGTGATCGATGAGCCAGTATGGGCTACATCAGGTCCAGCACCACAAGCTCATCCACAACATCAGCCAAATGCTCAAGTGCCATCTGGATCTGAGCATGCTTGTAAGCATGGACCAATGAAACTTAAGCAAGGAGTTAGCGAAAAGACAGGTAAGCCTTGGAGCGGATACTTCTGTACCGCGCCAAAGGATCAAGCCTGTGACGTTAAGTGGAACCGATAAGTATTAACTGATGCTATCGCTGTCACAAGCAGCGGCTAAGTCAGCAAATGATCACGCTATTCTTCCGGATCTATTCCAAGTCCTACAGGATGAGGGAATTAGATTTAGACGTGGTCAACTAACGATGATTGCCGGCGCACCCAACGCCGGCAAATCATTATTAGCATTGCACTTTGCCGTTCACATGAAAGTACCAACGCTCTATATCAGCGCTGATACTGATGCTTACACGACTGCGATTCGAGCTGCCGCAATGGTTAGCGGACATAAGGTGGCCAGCGTTGAAGAGGCGTTTGCTACCGAAACAGGCGTAGAGTTTTACCAAAGTGAGTTAGATTCAATTACTCACTTGCGGTTTGACTTTGCTCCATCCCCTACTCTTGATGAAATTGATCTATCCATTCAAGCCTATGCCGAAGCATACGGAGAGTATCCTCATCTTCTAATCGTGGACAATGCAATGAACGTTGTATCGATGCACGAAAACGAATGGTCAGGGCTACGCGAAATTGCCAAGGCTATGCACCACATGGCTAGAGAAACAGAAGCTGCGGTATTCCTGCTGCACCACACCAGTGAAGGTGAAGGCCAGCCGGATATGCCACCGAGTCGCAAGTCCATCCAAGGCAAGATCAGTCAATTGCCTGAAATGATCGTTACAGTTGCTTTACTTCCCGACACTGGCGAGTTTCGAATTGCAGCGGTTAAGAACCGCTTTGCAAAGAATAGTGCTAGTGGTAGGCAATATGTATCTTTATGGGCAGACGCATCGCGTATGTCCATCTGGAACTATCGTCAAACCACCCAGCACAATTGGAGCTATGAGTGAAAGATTACCTGTGGGACAAGCGCAATTGGGAACAAGCAAAGGAGCCAACCCCGGAGATGTATGACTTAGCGCGTCGCTACCTTATTCGCTATAACGCACAAGACTTGTTTGGTATGCTGGGCCTATGACAAACGCAAACAAGCGCAAAGGCACTCAGTTTGAAACAGATGTTCTTGGGTGGTTCAGGGGAAGACTACCCAAGGCAATGACAGAAAGGCTTGCTCTCGCCGGGGCCAACGACGAAGGCGATCTTGTTCTTATGGTCGCGGGCAAGCCTTATGTTTTTGAACTGAAAGCAACTGCGCGGTTAGACTTGCCAGAGTTTTGGCGGCAAGCAACTGTCGAAGCGCAGAACTACGCAAGGGCGCGTGGGCTAGATGAGGTTCCACCTTCATACGTTATTGTCAAGCGACGCAACGCAAGCATTGAAGATGCTTGGGTGATTCAAACATTAGACCAGTGGGCTAACATCCATGATGATCCACAAGCCTGATCTTGGAGCAGTCTTAGAAGCGTATGGCTTGACCATACAAGATCGTTACGGCTGGGTACCATGCAAGTGTGTAGTGCATGATGACAGCCACGCAAGTGCTGCATATAACTTAGAGCGACAGCAATACAATTGTTTAGTCTGCCAATTACTTGGTGACGTATATGACGTTGTAGCTCGTAAGGAAAACTTGAAGGAGTTTATTGATGTTAAACGCAGAGCAGAAAGCCTTGCTAACGGAAGCAGCCGAAAGGTACGCGCAGCACATAGACCCGCTGGCTCAGTCCTACCTACAGGGCCGAGGCATAAGCCCGGAAGTGGCAAGTTTATTCCTTCTTGGAAGCGTAGTCGATCCTAGTGTTGGCCATGAGCATGCTGTGGGGATGCTGTCTATTCCTTACATCACTCCTAGTGGTGTGGTTGGAATTAAATTCCGAAGACTAGATAACGGAACGCCTAAGTACCTATGGCCTACAGGGCAGAAGATTGGGTTATTTAATGTTCAAGATTTACATAAATCCTCAGACACAATTGCGATCTGCGAGGGTGAGATTGACACGATTGTTCTTAGCGGTTGTGTTGGTATTCCTGCTGTTGGCGTTGCTGGCGTTAGCCAGTGGAAAGCCCACTTTCCGAAACTTTTTGAACCGTACACAAAAATCTTGATTTTTGCCGATAACGATATAAAAGAGGATGGTCGCAACCCCGGCCAAGAGCTAGCCAAGCGGATCAAGGAAGACTTGCCTGCTGCCATTATCGTTGGCCTTCCCGGTAACCAAGACGTGAATGATCTATACTTGGCCTATGGTAAAGACTGGTTTGATGAGAGGCTAGCAGCATGACAACTATATGCGCCATCGAAGGACCAGACTGGGTAGTCATTGGCGCAGATACTATGTCCTCTACTGAGGATGGCTTTCAGATCACCATTCCCAACGGAAAAATTTTTAGAAATAGTAATATCGTCTTTGCCGGTGCCGGCGCTGTGCGCGGCATAAACATCCTTGAGCATGATTTTGTGCCACCGCAGATCACGGTCAAAGACATGGACAAGTACATCACTAGGCAGCTCATCCCTGCCATGCGCAGAACTTTTATCGAGGCTGGCTACGAGCTTGTTAAGTCCGAGTCAAGCGTAGAGAACGACAACGTCTGGATCGTGGTAGTCAAAGGCAAGGTCTATCGGATCGACGCTGACTACTCATGGGAGCGCACCACCGACAACCTTTATGTTGCTGGCAGTGGAGAGCGCTTTGCCCTTGGAGCGATGGCAGCCCTTGCCAATGGCGCACTTGTTGATGACCACGTTAAGGCTCGCAAGATCGTCACCAAGGCGTTGCAGATCGCCAGCAAATATGACTCTGGGACAGGCGGTAAACTCAATGTCAATCTCGTACAGGAGAGCAAATGAGCGGTTCCTATAACCCACATTTCATAGGCGGCCCATACGATGGTGGCCGGGTATCGCTAGCCTTCTGGGTGTTAGACACAATTGAAGCGCCATTTGACTATAATGACGAATTTATAACGTATGTCTGTTATGATATAGATCCTGAAACAAAAAATTATATTTACAAGGGACAGCGCAACGTACCGAAGGGTAGGCCAAATGACCGAGAATCTACAGGTGACGAATGAGCCAAGCGACTTTACCGTCAGTATGTGGGAAGTGTTCGACGGCGCAGGTAACCTCTTGCTCAAAAAGCACCACGATTACGGACCAAAGAACATTTCACTTTCACCGGGCGGTCCGCTTAACGGCCTACGGGTGCGCATGTGGGACAAAATGGCGCGTATCAATCATCTCATCGACAGCGGTGCCACGCCAGAAAATGAATCTCTTAGAGATAGTTTCCTAGATTTACTCAACTATAGCGCCATTGCAATGATGGTACTGGATGGTAACTGGCCCGCGGAATGAAGACTATCGTTGTCGTTTCAGACCTTCAAGCCCCCTACCATGATGTGGGAGCGACAACCGCGCTAGCAGCATTTATCAAAGCGTATAAGCCAGACGAGGTGGTGAGCGTAGGAGATGAAATTGACTTTCCGCAGATCAGCCGTTGGGAGCAAGGCGGCCCGGGCGAGTGGAACTACGACATTGGTAAGCACCGAGATATTACCGTTCGATTACTTGAATCTCTTAAGATTAAGCATATCTCGCGATCAAACCACAGTGATCGGCTATACAACAAAATCAAACATTCAGCCCCCGGTTTTCTTGGTCTGCCTGAACTTGAGATTGAGAAATTCCTCAAGCTCGACGATCTTGGAATTGAATATCATAAGCGACCCTACGAGTTGGCCCCAAATTGGATACTTGTACACGGGGACGAGGGAAACGTTCAGCCTACTGCTGGATCTACTGCTCTCGGACTTGCAAAAAGGGCTGGTGCGAGTGTCGTCTGTGGACATACGCACCGAATGGGATTAACCCACTGGACGCAGTCATGGGGAACCAAATCTAAGACAGTGTGGGGCCTAGAGGTTGGCCATCTAATGAACCTCAAGCATGCTCGTTACATCAAGGCTGGGCTGTTCACTTGGCAGCAGGGCTTTGCGATCCTCTACGTCGATGGTAAGACCGTTACGCCGCATCTGGTGCCGATCATCGACAAGTCATTTACTGTGGATGGTAAAACATGGCGGTGGTAAAAGTCAACCTTAGCGTTGGCGATATAACCTACGCCACTATTGAAGCAGTGGAGCGTTACAACTTTAATCGAGCTAATGGTGGCAAGATTACTACTGCCGCTAAGACGTGGCCAGAGGCAATTGCTCGCGACATTCTTGGCGTGTGCGCTGAGATTGCAGTTGCGCGTTGGTTAGATAAGTTTCCTACTTCACTCTTTGCTGATCGCAAAGAGGGTGATGTGGGTGAGTACGAAGTACGATCAACCGCTTACCCTTATGGCAAGTTGTTGTTCCAACCAGACGATAACCCAGAGCGTAAGTATTTTCTTGTTACCATTGACGATCATTACCAAGCCCTTATTATGGGCTGGCTGTGGGGCCATGAAGGCTTGCAGGACAAGTATTGGGATACTTCCATGCCAGTTCCATGTTATGCAGTTAAGCAACAACACCTTCGCGACCCAGAGGATTTAGATTGATTTGGCTAGATGAAGCGCAAGAGATTGCCCACACCGTTGCAAGGCAAGTCCATAAGCGATACAACACGTACTTTGAGATTGATGACGTTAGGCAGGAATGTCTTGTCTGGGTCTTGCGCCGGCAAGACAAGGTCAAAGAATGGCTTGACCACGATAAAGGTTCTGAGGATTACAAGTCTGGCGTTAACCTTCTGGCCAAGACTTTGCAACGCCATGCGGATAAGTATTGCCGACGCGCTAAGGCGCAAGCGGTAGGGTACGAGATACGCGATGAAATTTTTTACTCTGCTGAGGTGCTTGAGCAGATCCTGCCATTCATTTGGAGTGAAGTAGTGCCTACGCACAACCCATCTGGTGAGCGCGTGTCCGGTGGTGGTGCGCCAGCAGAAGGCGGCAACTACATCATCTCGGTATTCGACGTGCGCAAGGCTAAGAACAAACTTGAGCCAGATGATCAGATAATCTTGCAAGCAAAGTATTACGAGCAGCAGACCTACGATGATGTGGCTACTGCGCTAGGAATATCTAAATCTTCCGCTGAGCGTAAGGTGAAAGGCGCTATGCGCCGCTTGATCAAAGAGCTTGGTGGCCCAGACCCTTGGATCAGAAAGCAAAAAAATGACTAAAAAATACATACATGATGCTGATTGCTACACCGAAATACGCAGAGTCGAAGGCAAGAGTTACATGGAATTGATCTGGAACTGCGTCGATAAATGTCCGATTGGGGGAGAACATGGCACATTATGATTACCGCTGCCAAGTATGCAATATAGAAAATACCGTTGAGCGATCCATGTTTGAGGAAGGCCCGGATCCGATCTGCTGTGGCATGTCTATGCGCCGGATCTTTGGCTCACCACCAGTAAAATTTAATGGCAGTGGCTTTTACACAACCGACAACCCAAAGAGGTAACAATGAGAACACTTACATTCGTTAATGAGTCTAAGATCCTTAACCAGCAGGATTTTAATAGCATCCAATCTGCTCTGAGCATTTTCGTGGATCAAGTATCCAACGCTTGGAACCTAGAAACTACAACGGTTGGGCAGTCACCTACTCGCTCACCCAATGGCTGGAATGTCTGCATCGTGGACAAGTTTCCTAACCCAACTATCGGCGCGTATGGCTACCATGAGGTACTCAATGGCCAGCCTATTGCCTACATCCGAGCAGACTCGTTTGCCACTGCACCGCTAGGCAAGTTCCGCAAGGGCTTGTCGTTCAGAGGTAAAGTCATCTCAAAAGATCGCTATCAAGAAGGTACAGCTCTTGTCGTATTCCATGAAGTAATCGAGATGCTTGTCGATCCTCAGATTATGAACCTATCTGATCCGGATAGTAAGGGTCGGCGCTGGCTACTTGAACCAGCAGATCATGTGCGTGGTGCCATGTATAAGATCACCGCAAAAGATGGGCGCGATGTAATCGCACCAGATTGGACGCTACCAGCGTTCTACAAGTTAGACACAAAGGCTCCATACTCGTATCTTAATTCAGTAACTACGCCATTCACGCTTACGCCTACTGGCTATGGCTATTACAAGGACGCTCAGGGCTTACACAAGCTCTAAATGACAAAACCCCGCGGACAGGAATACGCGGGGCTTGTCGATCTACTGCGCGGACGGATCGCGCACTGTGGCAATTATACCATAACAATCGTCACCGACGTGTCCGATATGTTTGCCATAGTCTTTTCTTAAGTTGTTAACTGTGTTGTATGGGCCGACAGCAATGGCCATTTTAAGGCTTGGATAGACCGCTACGGCCATATACTGATCGCGCTTGGCAGTTAGTTCCTCTACCAATTCCCAGACCTTCTTGGCCATCTCTTCACTCGATTCTGCTTCTTCTTCAAGCAAAGCAGCCATCTTCTTTATCTCGCTAGGCTTAGCTTTCATCTAAGGCCTTCTCGATGGTGCTGCGAATAGCAGCGCGCCAGACTTGCTCTTCATCGCTGTTGAGCAATTCCATGATGGACTTAAGGGCTAGCCAAGCGTTGCGCTGATCGACAGTGTTCTCGTAAAACTCCGGCTTAGTGTAGTGAACAAGGTTGGTCCAATACTTTGCTTGCTCTTCGATCTTTTTCTCTAGGCTCATTTGATTCTTGCCATCCATTCTTTGCATGCATCTACGTTTTCTCGCAATGTGAGATAGCCGTAAATCTGTCGGTTGTCTAGGTACTGCTGGATCCCAAGGTTGCGTAGGTTACGAGAGAAGATCACATACTCATAATCCTCTGTGCCATCTTGGTAGAGAACCTTATCTAGCACTTCATTGCGCACTAGATAGGTGCAATGGACTACATCCACCGGCAATATGCCGCGTGTAACGCCATTGAGGATAGCAAAGTATTCTTCGCTGTCTTGATAGTAGCCATTGGGCGTACATGGGTGATGGAAGTTGCTGTATCCGAGCTGCTCGCTATCTGCACTACGCAAGATGGGCGCGACTACTCCCCGGCCAGTTTCCACCAAGGTACGCAGCGTGGTTGGGAGAATGTAGTTGTCCACGTCGCAGACAAAGTAATGGCAATTCCAAAACTTAGCCATGGCAATACCTTCTTCGCGCAAGCGACCAAGAACCGAGAAGCGTTCTGCGTTCCATTCATGGATCCCAAATCGCTGCACTTGCTCCTCAACGTCGCTATCGTCAACCTCAATGTGCCGCCAATCGTAAGCCCATGAGTCATCATCTTGACGCTCGTAGAGAGTTTCCTGATCGCTTACCCATTGCCGAATAATGCGCCCAGTATCGTCGTTATTGTTATTGGTGCGAAAATAAAGCATGACCTTGTCGCGTGGGTAATCGAGCTTGTCGAGATTCTGCTCAAGCCAGTAGGGCAAAGTCTTCTCTTTATCCTTAGCCAATATATGTATCAATACAATCGGCAATTCCCAATCTTGCATCAGTACCACCCTTTCCGCTTCTCATGGCGCAAGGCCATGCAACTATTGTTTTTCCAATGAAGTTTGATATAAAGCAAACCCCATCGTATCTGAGTCTGATAATTCTTGCGCCAATCGGTGCCGAATTGATCCATCTTGCTAGCCGGTAAGGCTTGCGCTATGCCATAGGCGCGACCTTGCGTGGTCTTATCGCCTACGGCGTTGACTCGCCAATTGCTTTCCATGGTCCATAGCTGATCAAGGCAACGCCATTGCTGAACGGTGCCGCCTTGTTGCATGTAGAGAGCCTTGGCGTAATCTTTGGGAGATGCTACGCGCTCTGCTGCAAGTCCGGGTCTGTCTGTTGTGTATAGCGCACAGGCGGCAACCAGAAAAGCATAGGTGGTGGCGTGTAGCCAGCGGTTGGTTCTGGGATAGGTGGGCATGGTAATCCTCTCTTTAACATCTCTTTACGCAAATTGGTGTGAAATGGAATGGCAAGATCGGTTTTCCTGCCATCGAGCTTTAAGCGTTCATAGCCAAAGGTGCCGCCAAATATGCCATGCATCTCTTGATTATCGACGGCGAATTGCAAGCACTTCTGCTGAATAGGGCATGACTTGCACATGGTAAGAGCGATAGCGGTCTTGCCTATCATCTCTTGGCCTTGCTCGGTGTTAAATGCGTTACCGCGCATGAGTACTGGGAAGAATATCTCTGGGTCCGTTTCAGTACATGCCGGTTGCTGATCTACGTCGAAATACATTACTTATCGCTCGCTTCTTTGATCATGTTGCGTAGTACGCGCAGATCGTGATTCTCAAGCCTACCGAGAGCGATATTTCGGTCTTCTAAGTCGGTGACGAATTTCAGCATCTCTTCGACAGCCCTATTCCATCCAAGACCAAAGCCTTCTGAATGTGCAAAGTCAATTTCATCGCTAGTTACAACCGCCTTGGGTGCCGGTAATGTGCCACCGGTAATGCCATCAATCACGCGGCTAATATGCGCGTTTAATTCTTCATGTAAATTGCTCATGTATTTTTCCTGTCTGATAGTAGTTTGATTGCTGAGCTACGTCGGCAAGGCCGGCGCTCCCCCACCGCCTTGGGTGGCGGTAGAGGCAGGCTAGTAGATCGGGGCGGGATAGTCAATAACCGCCAGCGCACTCGGCGCGGGTGTGTCTAAGTCTGAGACGCTTAGCCTCGCGCAGGGTTGGTGTGTATATGAACCAAGAGCAAGAGCCAGACCCGCAATGAGTCAACCACTCTTGCCCTTGATAGTCATATTGATAACAGCTTCTCTTTATGCAATCACCTCATCTCTATGCTGTCTAACAAGATACTGGGCAACCGTGAGAGCGTTAGTGCGCGTGTTAAAGGTAATTTCATACCTTCCCTGCTTCAATATGTCCCACTCGCCGTCGATATTTTGCTGTATCTCGTACATATTGCCCAGACCGTCACAGCCGACGCACTCTCTTCTCATGCTGTCACTTCTGTACTGTAATTCATTAGTAGCACCTGCAATCGTCGACTGGGTAGAGACAGTCACCACATACAGGCGCGGAAGTGACTGTGAAGTGTGCGCCCATAGGCTCGTCATGTGACCAGCGTGTGACCGTGAGGCTATTGCCAGCGAATGTAAAGAGCAAGCGAGCGTCACCGACATGGAGAAGCGTGTCTAATAGCTCGCGCCTAGAGGCTGAGATTACTTTATAGCCTGAGCGAGCCTGCCAGCCCATTCTTGAACCGTCTAGGCGTAAGAATGAAGGGTTGCCAGCCAGTGGCAACCATGCTTCTAGTGCTTCATCAAGCCAGTCAATCTTGTATTCCCAGCATGCCCCGTCACAGTAACCAACCTCTCGCGTCTGGGTCTGGCAATTGTCACAGGCAAGAGATTCCGTACCCAACCCGCATGCGTCACAGTACCGGCACTCACACGAGCTATCTAATTCTATTTTTACAGCTTCAAGAGTAGTCATCTTAGTATTCTCCCTCTTGTATGTTGATCATCTCTTGCGCATAACGCCAGAGAGCGCTGTCTTCATCTGTGATCACTTCTGTCGCTGTATCGAACCAGTCGGAGAAGCGATAAGTAATTCTGTATATCTCAGACCCTCTATGAGTCACCTCGATATAACTGGCAGGGCCACCCCAAGAGAGGGTGAAGATCGTCTCCTGTCGTGTATCAGCGCCCAGCGCATATTCATAGAGCGAGCTGTGAGCCTCGTCTATCTCTTCTGTGTTGCTGAGATTGCCGTCAAGTACGTCATAGATCTGCTTCAGATCTTCCTCTGTACTGGCTAGGCTGTCTGCTATGCGCTCAGCGCATGTCTTCTCTTTCATTGTATCCATGTGAGATTCCTGTCTCTAGTTGTCTGACTTGCTAGGCTCATCAGTTGGCGCAATACGCCAAGACACCCCCGCAGGGGTGTTTCGCCTTGTTATGCTGAAAGTTGCACCCCCTGCTGGTCATACTCACTGGCGCAATTCATGCAGACTACTACGCCGCAATTGCAAGATTCAGTTTCACTTAGATCATCCAATAATTCTAGCCAACTTTCGCCGCATGCATTGCAGGTCACTTGTTCGCCTGCCACTTCAGAAGAGTGCAGACATGCCCGTCAATTGTCTGGTGGCAATTGCCATAAACTGGGCTGTGTGTGGCGCGAAATGCGCCAGCTATGATAACCAGCGATAAAAATACAACAGTGATGATCTTAGACATGACCTATATTCCTCTCGTGTTCACGTAATGATCGCGCGTAGCGATTATATCTTGGATGAGTGCTAAACACTCTTGATCTGTAATGTGTCCCCCGTCAATCTCCCATATTTCATGAATAAGGTCAAGTGTGACCCCATTCACAGCCTCGTCACGCTCGTCAATATACTGGGAGAAGCTCGCGTCACTGGCGATAATTGCTTCTAATTCTTGAAGTGTTAGCATGCTAGAGCCTCGCTTAAATAGTTGACCTGAGCGATAATCTGATCTGGTGAGCCATAGGCTGTGAGGAATATCCCCGCCCGCTTGTATTCCTTGATTAGGCGCTTGATCTGAGCTTCTGAGAGTTGGGCTTGTGCATACACAAGCCCAGTCTGATCTGCAAGGATAGTCTGAGTCTTGAATACCTTGGCCATGTTATGCCACTTCCAAGCCACAGGCGAGACGAATACAAGTCTGGCAATCTGAACCGTTAAACTCTAGGTCATCGAGACGCTCACGAGCTTCCGTCATCTCGCCAGAAGTGACAAGATCGTCAATTTCGCGTATGCAAGTCTCACATATGTCAATTGGATAAATTAAGTCATTCTTCATGATATTCCCTGTCTGTCTGGTGGGCTTGTGCCCACAAGAGAATTAGATCATGGCTTGTGTATAGCGTGTCAAGCATATTTTAAGCGTGTGACTGGTCACAGTTTATAGTCAATGGCGAGCCATTTCAGCCCCAGATCAGAGCTTCAATCTTGCCCAGTTGGCCTAGATAGCGCCCCCGATTCTGGCTTGTCAGGGCTGAATAGTGCTAGATAGACAGTCCCCCCACAACTTCACCAACTCTCACCAATTCCCCTAATAAGTAAAAGATTCGGCCTATATCTTTTAATAAACGATCAATAACCGACAAGATAGAACGTAATCCCAAGCCCGCTTTCCTACGGCGTTGAGCGTAGAAGAAAAGTATTGCCCTAGCGTGGGAAAATGAGTCATCGACCGGGGGACTTTTAATAAACGCGCGCCGTGTATGTAACTATCACCCCAATGATTTTTTCTAAATAAATGGGGGCAGCTACAAAAATTCTTTTTTATGAAGTAGGCGTAAAATACTGGCTTTATGTATTGTGACTAAGATCACACACCTCAAGGCGGGACAAAAGGCAAATTTCCCACCTTATACAATATAGAGGGGTTTGTGAGGCGCAGTGGCAAACCCCGACAGTACGGACGCTTCCAGCGTCCTTCCGATGGCCGAAGGTTCTACCGAAGGCCAGCGCTCCGGGCGTAGCCCTTCGCTTTAAGGGTTGGCGGCGTTACACGCCACCCATAGGTTATTTCCCAATGGGAACCATAGGCACCGCCCCAAGGGCGGTGCAGAATTTAAGGTGGGTGAATTGTATGGCTAAGCCATCGGCTAATAAATACAAGATCGCACCAGATAGCAAAGTGCCTGCTCCGCAGGCCAAGCAAACGATCTTAGAAATGATCACCAAAGGCTATTCCATCGCGGACGCAGTCCGCGCGACTGGAAAGTCAATTAAGTCCTACGAGTACTATCGCGCCTCTGACGCTCAGTTTAAAGAGGCGGTGGACTTAGCTCGGGCAGTCCAGCGCCGAGATGGGGTTATCAGCGAAGAGGATGCTTCGATCAGCTTCGAGGATTTTCGAGCCAAGTACCTCAACTCCCAGACCTTTGATCACCAACGTAACATTATTTCAATGCTCGAAGAGGGTAAGCCTGCTTGGATTCACCCAAGCATGCGGTACGAAGAGGGCTTTCCAAATTACGTGCTGGTGAACATGCCACCGGAACATGCCAAGTCCATGACGGTCAGCATTGACTACATCACCTATCGGATCTGTATCGATCCGAACATCCGTATCAAGATCGTGTCTAAGACCTTGACCATGGCAAAGGACTTTCTTTACGCGGTGAAGCAGCGGCTTACTCAGCCCGCTTACGCGGAACTTCAGCGGCGTTATGCCCCAGCGGATGGCTACAAAGAAGCATCGGACAAGTGGACGCAGGATGCGATCTACCTTGAACGCGACTCGGGCGAAAAAGACCCTACCCTGCAAGCCTTGGGTATCGGCGGGCAGATTTACGGTGCTCGCGCAGACTTGATCGTTCTTGATGACTGCGTGACCTTGTCCAACTCAAATGAGTACGAGAAGCAGATCCGATGGATCCAGCAGGAAGTGCTTACCCGTGTCGGTCCAACGGGAAAGATTTTAGTTGTTGGCACCCGCGTAGATCCTATTGATCTATATCGCGAGATGCGTAACCCTGATCGCTATCCAGATGGCAAGTCCCCTTGGACATATCTGGCTATGCCAGCGGTTCTTGACTTTGCCGATGATCCAAAGGACTGGAAAACCCTCTGGCCCCGCTCAGACAAGCCTTGGCTTGGAGATGACGCGAATATAGGCGAGGACGGATTGTACCCACGCTGGGACGGTCCCAACCTTCGCAAGCGCCGCGGTGTGCTTGACCCAAAGACATGGGCGATGGTTTATCAACAGCAGGATGTGGACAGCGAGGCTGTCTTCGCACCCGAGGCTGTTCGCGGTTCGGTATCAGGCATGAGAGCCATTGGCCCTCTTAGCCCCGGCTCTCCCGGTCATCCAAAGACCTTGGGTGGCAATTACACCATCTGCTCAATGGACCCAGCCATGTCGGGCGATACGTTCTCGATTGCCTATGCTGGCGATATTACAACTCAAAAGCGTTATGTCCTAGAGGCAAGCCGTATGCCCGCTCCTACGCCACAGCGTATTCGCGAGCTGATCTTTGAGTGGACTGAGAAGTACAAGCCATCAGTTTGGGTTATTGAGAAGAACGCATTTCAGTTGTTCTTGACAATGGACGAAGAGATTAACCGCTACCTTGCTTCACGCGGTATTCGTTTGGTTCAGCACTATACCGGTGCCAACAAGATGGATGCAGAATTTGGCGTAGCCTCAATGGCTCCGCTATTTGGAACAATTGACAAGCTCGGCAGCCACATGGGTAACAACCTTATCGACTTGCCACGCAGCGACAATGAAGGCGTTAAGTCGCTCATCGAGCAATTGATCACTTGGTCCGCTGGTACCAAAAATAAGCAGGATGGTTGCATGGCGCTCTGGTTTGCAGAAACTCAGATGCGCGATTACATCAACCAGTCAGGAGCCTATGGCGGCTCCTTTATTAAAAACCCATTCCAAACACGCGATCAAATATCGCGTCGTAGGGTTATCAACATTGAAGACTATCAACGCGAAAAAGAAAAATTAGCGGCTAACGGGGGTTACCTATAGTGCTTGAGATTGATGTAATTTCGGACAAGCTCCGAAAGTTACGTGCGCACTACTTCACACGTGATTCACGTTATGACGATCTATTGGCGATCCGTCAGGGCAAGATCGATCAGGTCTTCCCGGGTATGTTCTCAGAGGACTATCCAAAGCCTATGATCGCAAACTTTATCGACGTTGCTGCACGTGACGTTGCCGAAGTTATCGCTCCGCTCCCTGCTTTCAATTGCATGACCACCAACACCACATCAGACCTTTCTCGCAAGCGGGCTGATAAGCGCACCATGATTGCTGCTGGTTATCGCGACACAGCCAACTTGCAGACCATGATGTACACCGGTGCTGATCGCTACCTCACCTTTGGCTGGCTCCCATTCCTCATTGAAGCGGATTACGAAAACAAGCGCCCAATGATCCGCATTGATTCTCCTATTGGTGCTTACCCAGAGTTTGACAGATTCAACCGTCTTGTTTCATATTCAAAGCGCTACGTCAAGACTGTACGCGAATTGATTAATGATTTTCCTGAGCATGAAAATGTTATCCGCGGTCAGTTTGAGAACCGCAACTCTGAGCGCATCCTTGAGATGTATCGCTATCAGGATAAAGAACAGCTAGTTTTATTTTTGCCTGAGCGCAACAACTTTGTCCTTTCGCGTGTAATGAACGAGCTTGGCGAAATTCCAGTGGCCATTGCCCTTCGTCCCGGCGTTGATTCAGATGAGCATCAGCGTGGTCAGTTCGATGACATTATGTGGGTACAAGTTGCTCGCTCACGTTTTGCTTCTCTCGCCCTTGAGGCAGCGCAGAAGGCAGTGCAAGCACCATTCGCTTTGCCATCAGATGTTAACGTTCTTGAGATTGGTCCAGATGCGACTATTCGCTCTGCTAATCCACAGCAGATCCGTCGTGTCGATCTTAACGTTCCACCGGGAATTTTCCAAGAGAATGAAATTCTCGATCAGGAAATGCGTACTGGCTCACGTTATCCAGAAGGCCGACTTGGTCAGCAGTCTGGTTCTATCGTCACTGGTCGTGGCGTTGAAGCGCTCATGGGTGGCTTTGATACACAGGTCAAGACAGCACAAGGCGTATTCGCAGAAACATTTAAAGAAGTTATACGTCTATGCTTTAAGATGGACGAGAAACTCTTTGGCGATGTAACCAAAGAAGTACGCGGCATTAATGCTGGTGCTCCATATCAGATCACATACAAGCCAGCAGATGACATTCGTGGAGATTACTCTTGCGATGTTACCTACGGCATGATGGCTGGTCTTGATCCAAACCGCGCATTGGTATTCGGATTACAGGCACGTGGCGATAAGTTAATTTCACGCGACTTTCTCCGCCGTCAAATGCCTTGGGAACTTAACGTTACCCAAGAAGAAGAACGTGTTGAAGTTGAAGAGCTACGCGACAGCCTTATGGCTGCCGTTGCTTCGTATGCAAACGCATTACCGCAAATCGCAATGCAAGGCGGTGACCCATCTAAGGTCATCAACGCCATTGCTCAGGTGATTCAAGGCCGTCAAAAAG
>Ga0214192_1001087_pt1 | contig 15488 bp, 9 predicted proteins | sample TroBogEpilimnion_44_FD_153030 | JGI IMG/M metagenome (GOLD analysis project Ga0214192, IMG submission 153030) | Freshwater microbial communities from Trout Bog Lake, WI - 29JUL2008 epilimnion | ecosystem: Environmental > Aquatic > Freshwater > Lake > Epilimnion/Euphotic zone | place: Trout Bog... | reverse complement strand
GGAGTTAAATTTAAGGACTTGGTTGGCAAACATATCAGAAAAACCTCTTAAAGAATCAATAGCATCAAAATGTGGTAAAACTGTTAAATAACTTTTCAGTTGTACATTTATTTCTTCAATGTTAAGGTTATTATATATTTTTTTATAATAATAGTCATAATTATTCAGTACGTCTTTTGTTTTTTCTATTATTGAATCATAATTTTCATAAATAATATATGAGTTAAGCGGATATTTTTTAGAATATTTAGATGGTTCTGATATAACTATTATTTTATTAAGAATACATCTGGTAATTCTTATTTCTTCGACTACATTATAATCTTTTTCGTCGTGGTGAATGTTTACGAGAATTTTAGATCTGAATAATATTTCATCACGGTTTTTTCCCCAAATAGGAGGAGCGCCAATAAATTTTGATTTTGGATACATTGAATTTAATTGATTGTAAATAATTAATTTACGTTCGTTCACAGTACAACAAAAAACAAAATCTAGTTCTTTGTCATAGTCAAATATTTCTTCATAGTTTACCTGGTAAGGAATATATTGACTTTTTACATTGTATTGGTTAAGAATTGAAATATTTCCGGCACTGTAATCAAGCAAATTGAAATTTTGGAAATTGGATCTAAAATTTAGTAAATCCCCAAGTAAATTTTTTTGTGAGTTAGAGCCATCGATTGTCATTTGTTCTAAATTTATATAATAGACATTTGGCAAGTCAACGAGCGGATATATCACATAATGAATACCGACAAATACGTATATATTGTCCGGTTCAATTTCCGGAATAGGTTCATCTGGACAAATGACTATTTTGGAATAGTTAATTTTGTTAATAATTGAGTTTATGTATTCGATAATGTATTTTTGAATTTGGTGGTAAATGATGAAGTAATAAGTCATTTTATAATATGAATTATTATGTTGGTATTTGTTTATATAAATAAATATTAAAATACATTTATAAATTTTGTTCATTTTATTTGTTTTATCTTGAGGTCCAAACTTTTATTACTGGAAGATCTATTTTTATAGTTTTGTATTGGTAAAAATTTATACCCCATTTACAATATTGTAATATATTTCCAAATATATGAAAATTATAATATTTATGACGGTGTTGACACATTGATGCAAAAACCCTTTCCCAGCTACATCTATTATAACGGGTTTTTACTTTGTCTAACAAATTTGATAAACTGTATTTGTCATCCAAACTTTTTAAAAAATCATACGAAATGACAGACATTACACCAAAACATCCTTTCCATAAATGTCTTTTATTATGATAATCAAGTAAATCTTCATGGTTGTCTAGTGATTTAATCAAATCTTCTTCATCTGCTGGCTGATCCCAATTATCGTGCTCGAAATACCACAGAAATTTATATTTGTCGGTGGAAAAATCTATGTATTCTTGAATAAAAATAGAATCATGAATAATAATTGCTTTATCGAACCACTTGTTTTTGAGAAAATAAATGTATGGTAGCAGTTCTGCTCTTCCAGGATAATCTGATTTTATTATTTGAGTGTTGGTCATTAAAAAATTTTCCGAATTTATAAATGAATTATTGCTATTATCATCTATAATTACTATTTGATTTTCCGGATAAAATTTACGAATACATGTATAACACTCTTTCCAATATTCGTTAGTTAAAGTAGAATTAATGTGTCGGATAATTATAAAGCCATAACTGTTCATTTTTGTTTAAGTATATTTGTTTATATTTTAATATTTTTATATAGTATTAAAATAAAGTATAATATAACGATATGTCGTATGAAATAGAATCGATTGGAATGATTTTTTTTAAAAAAAAGGATACATATATATTTACTCCTTTTACAGTAAAAAATATAATAAAATTGCGAATAAGTAAAACTGGGATTTTAAAATTTTTGCTACTTCAAGATTCAACTGTATCAAATGTAAATATTTATAGAAAAACCCAAGATAAAATAAAGATTTATAGTAACGAAGAAGAAATAGTAATGAATTGTGTAAAAGATGAAATAATCAAAATAGTTCCTAAATTTTCAAATATAAATACTTCAAACATCACGTTAAAAAATATAATATTTGAGAATGCGATTGATAACAGCGCAAACAATGATGTGGAAATCAATACTAATATTGAAACTAACATACAGAATGACACATTAGATAACGCAAAAAATAGTGCGAATATTAATATAATTAACGATTGTAAAAATGACGCAATCAAAAACGAAATTGAAGCGGTCAGCAATGTAGTTAATAATCCTAAAAACGATACAATCGACGTAATTGATAATAATAATGACATAACTGCGGATACAATTGATGATTTAAAAAACAATTCTGGGGAAAAAAAATTTATAATTGTTACGTCGCAGTGGGGTATAAAAATAGCGGAAAGTTTAAAAAATATGTTGGAAGAAATTAATTATAGAGCGACAATTATAAAAGGTAAGATAGATGATGACATTTTAGAAAAAAATAAAAAACGACCAAACGAATACTTTATAATATTATTTTCACATTTAGTTTTAAAAATGCCAGAGCCAAACAAATACATAATATATCAGTTAGAACAAAAGAGACAGAGTAAATTTGTTACTGAAGCAGTATTAAAAAATATTTTAAATAGTTTGGTTACGTGGGATTATTCAAATGAAAATATTGTTCAGTTTGACAAAATATATAAAAATAAAATAGTATTTCAGCCAATATCCATTATTAATAAAGTACAAAAGTATGATTTGCCGATAATTTATGACATATTATTTTTTGGAGTTGGATGTATACGAAGAAATAAAATATTAAAATATTTGACAAAGCAAAAATACAACATCTTTATTACGAGTAAAATATTTGGCGATGAAATGTATAAAATAATATCACAGTCAAAAATAATACTTAATCTTCATGTTTATGAAGACGCGATATTAGAAGTTGCAAGAATAAATGAAGTGTTGCCATTTAATAAACTAATTATAAGTGAACTACCTTGTGAAGGCGATTATATAAATAAAAATTTTTATCAAGATAAAATTATATTTTGCGATGTTATAAAGAGAAATTTGTCAAATATAAAAAAACTTACGGATTTAATAGATTATTATTTAAAACCTGGAAATTATAATAAATTCATCATAAAGAATGAGTCAGCTATCGATAAAATTTATTCATATTCGTTGTCGCATCTAAAAGAAAACATAAAGTGCATAGGTGACGAAAATATAAAATGCACTATGCAAAATGAATTGACAAAAGAAGAAAATAGACAAATTGTAGAAACAGACAAATATAAATTGTATAAACCAAAATCGCAAGTGATGGAGTATTTTAAAAATACTGATTCAATTTATTTCAACAATGGAAAATATATTGTTAAATTCGCACTGAAAAACTCCAATCATTTCGACGTAGATACTTTTTTTTATTATAAAATTAATAATTTTAAAAAGGAAAGTGAAGTGAGTTTGTTTACAAAAATAAAAAATGTAGGAATCGAGGGAGGTTTAATATATCATCCCAAACAACTGAAAAATATTTTTCCAAATATTGAAATTTTTATAACAGACGAACGAAAATTGTACGTAAAACATAACAATGAATACATAAAAGCTCGTGTTTTTGTAAAAAATGAGTTATACAATCAAAATTTTGATTGGTATATTAACCAAATTGAAATGCTGTGTAATAATTTGTCAAATAATCGTTTATTACTGTTGGTATTCATAGGAAATGGAGATATTGGTAAACTGTTGTTAGATAAAATTATTAATTATAAAAAAACACAAAATTTTGCGATTGGTGTGTGTTTTAGAAATAGAGTTTTATATAGTGAAATGAAGGATACGGTCATGGATAAATTTAAAAATAGTGCAATTTTTATTTCCAAAGAGTACGGAAATGATATTATACCTACATTACAAATGTACAATAAAATTAATCAATTGATTAGTTTTGATGAAATAATAAAACTACATACAAAATCTTCTGACATTAAATGGTTTAATGAGTTGTCGGATTATTTACTTGATAAACCTGCGTCAAGTCTTATAAATTTGAAAAACATAAAAAGTAACTGTATAGGACCGGCCAAATATTACACTAAAGATAAACTTCCGAATATTAATATAAAAATTATGAATAAGTACAAAAAATACATAGAAGACAAATATTTTATACGTGGTACGATGTTTTATTGTGAAAAAATTGTATTTTCCAAGATAATGGATTTAATTGAAGGAGATTATAAAATGTATTTTAACAATAATTTGTACGATACGAACAACATAAATTTTACAAATTCTCCGGTCCATGCATTAGAGAGATTCTTTGGAATAATAAAGATTTAACCAATCAAAAACAATAAAAAATATTTGGTTAAGAAACACACGTGAGCAACTACGAAGATCCATAAAAACAATTATAAACACTTGAGGTAAAGTTCGGACGCATTGGAATATTTTTTCTTTTCCATCGCGATATTTAAGTTGCTGGCTTCCTTTTGCTAAATCCTCACGTTTATATTCGCAGGACAATACAGTCCGCAACAATGCTTGTTTGACATTTTTATTTATGACATCATTATTTTTAATACTTGTGAACGAATAATTTTCGTAAATACAATCAACAGCGTGATTTAAAAAATTATTTGTAATTCTTCTGATAAAAATCGCAAATATTAAAGCGTCGTCATTATTAATAAAAACTATATTTTCGTCTTTGTCTATATTAATTATAATTTTCCTGAATTCATAAACGTTAAGTTCTTAATTATAAATTATGTAAATTTTGTTCAATGGTAAAATTTCAATGACGCATTTCATAAAATGTTTTTCTTAAAATAACTTAATGGTTCGCTGCGCGAACAATTAAGGAGTGGGTTTTTGATATCTCCACATAATATATATGTATATCATATAAATAGTAATTTTTTGTGTTTAATTTAAATATTTAAAAATGTATTGTTTATTTATTAATATACTATGGAGAAAAAATTTGATTGGAAAATGTACATACAAAATTATGAAGATTTACAAAAAGCAAATATTGACACACCAGAAAAGGCATTCAGTCATTGGAAGTCATATGGCAAAAAAGAAAATAGGACTTATGAAGATCTAAGTAAAATTATGGTTGTTAATGAAAATATAAATTACGACATGTTTGACTGGAATGAATACATGTTGCAAAACCCTGGTATATTTTTTTCTTCTAAAAAAGCAGCATGGAAACATTGGCTTGCATATGACAACAGATATAAAAAAGCTTTTTCTAAAATTAAGGTTCCCGATAATTATGTAAATAAAACGAAAGAATTATTTTTGCCTGATATCAGAAGTGCAAAAATAGGAATAATATATGTATATTATGAAATAAAAAATAAACAAAAAAATCAAACAAATTTATCTTTTTTTTTAAAGTATGGTCTTGCAGAAAATAAATGGTTAAAAATGAATATTACAACTTTAGTAATCATTAATGGATATGACTGTGAGGTTATGATACCGACAAAAAACAACATTAAAGTTTTAAGACAAAAAAATAAATCAGATTGGGAAGGATGGTTGGACGGTATTAATTTTTTTGAAAATGAATATGGAGCAAAAATTTATGAAATTTTTGATTATATTTGTTTAATAAATGCATCGTCCATTGGACCAATTTATGAAAATAATATTAATCAACATTGGCTTATACCATTTTACGAAAAAATGAAAAAAAATAATGCTGTGATATGTTGTCCATGTGCAAATATGTTATCAGCCGAGGATGCTGGTGGACCTGGTATAAGAGTGGGGCCTATTTTTTCTTTAATAAAAATATCACCGGATATTATAAAAATATTAACGAATGACTTAATTTGTAATGTTAATGCTGGATCAATAAATAAAAATTTTATTATAAAGCAAGGAACAGTGTTGGGTCCCAAAGATACAAAAATAGATGCGGCATTGATAGGTGAATACGGACTAAGCAGAATTTTACTTAACAATAATTATAATTTGTCTTGGATATATGACGAACAATTGATAGAAAATGTTAGAATTGATTTTTCAAACAATAATAACCATTCTTTATTAAATACAATATTTATTAAAAATAATTGGAGATGGGACGACAATTATTCGTCACTTCCCGTATTGTACAAAGAATGTATTGAATTTGTCAATAATAAATTAAATATTACGGATATATTTAACATTCAAGACATTACCTATAATTATGAATTGCTCAACGTAAATGAAAAAGGCATCAACTATAATTTTAATAACTGTGGATGGAACAACAAAAAAGAATATTTCGAAATTTATGGTTTTTCTGAGGAAAATGTCCTGTTTCCATACAAAACAAATAAAATTAATAATTCATGTGTGGTATATGCTCATTATGACTCAGAAAATATCATAAAGGATTATGTTTTAAAATCACTTAAGGTACTATATTATCTTGGATACGATATTTTATTTTACACGGCGAGTGAAAAAATTTTAAATGTTGATTTAAAAATTTTACCGTTCGATATCACGTTTTTTAAAAATGAAAATGTCGGAACAGATTGGAAAATATTGTTACATGCTCTTAAAAAAATTCATAATAATTCGTGTTACGAATGGATATTTTTTATAAATGACAGTTTATTATTTCCGATCAACGGTATAACTAATTTTTTAAATACAATTAATAATATGCGCCAAAAATCTGATTTTTGGGGCCACTGGGATTCTTATGAAATTAGATGGCATAACATCGGAGCACCAATTGAGTTTAAATCAAAAATGACTCAAGATATTATTAATTTTTTAGATGACAATATACCAAAGTGTCGCGTTAATTTTGATTATATAGACATCATTGAAACAAAATTTTCGCTTTTTTTAGTTAATAAGGGATATAAAAATAATGTCGTTATTAGTGATGCATCATTGAATAAACCAAAATTAATTAACATTGTTTGTCCGTCGCATAATCCACTTTTGCTAAATCAATGGATTAATAATAAAACTGCCTTTGCAATAAAATGGAAATACACCATATCTTATCTCAATGATACAACCGTGTCTAGAGATTTAAATTTTTTGACAAAAAATTTATACTATGGTCAATACGGACTCATTTCAAAAGCCGAAAAAGAAGGTTCATTTGTATCTTCAAAATATTTTGAAGAAAACTATATTCAGCGTTTTAATTATAATTGCTGTCCATAAAAATCTGCAAAAAATATATTAATTATATATTTTTTATATTTTTGTTCTTACATTTAACTTATTTATTTTTATAAATAATTTTTAAATTTTTAAATTTTTAACTTCATATGTTGAGTAAATCATTTATAGTTTATTTTGGATTAATTCTCTCGTGTGGTAAAAATTATATGTGAGTGTGCAACATTTATTTACGAATGTAATTAGAAAAATAAATATGAATGCAAAACAACATTTCTTTTAACCAATTATAACTATCAGCATGCGATTATTTGGGGAAAATATTCCTTTATAAATATAATATTTTTGTCTTCTTTTAATTTATTAATTTTATTGATAATTTCTTCTGCAAAATTCCACGCCAAAATAACAACAACATATTTTTTGCAAATGTCATTAACAAAATGTTCAATGGATACAATTGGTATATCTAATTTTGGGGAATATGTGCCTATTTTTAATGGATTTTCATCAATTATATAATCTAAATCGATGTTTCCGTAACAAAGTAATGTTTGACCTTTAGCCGCAGCTCCAAAGCCGATACATTTGTGATCATTTTTATATTTTGCAAGTTCATTTTTTAAATTATTGACCGAGCGTTTTGCATTTAAGCAAAATTTATCATAAAATCCGCTTGAATACATGCCTATATTTTTTTCATTTTCGAGATAGTTTTCAACATTATAAATATTTTTGTCTATTTTTAATTTTATTTCAAAAATATAACTTTTACCATGAATATTATTTTCCAGCACTCTATTAAGTTTTAATCCATTTTGTTCTGTCAGTATGTTCATTGATTTTGTATTAAAAAATGAAATATGCTCATGGTACGTCGTATCAAATTCACCATTTTTTATCATATCTTTTTGAGAAGTTTGTATAAATAATGAACTTTCTTCGTCCATAATTAGTTTACAATTTTGTAAAAAATCAGAAATATATTGTGTATGCGCAAATACATTTTGCGCAGTTATTACATTCATAATGGGTAATTTTAATGCAACGTCCTTGTTCCAAAAATCGCAAAAAATATGATGACCATTTTTTTGTGCGATTGGACACAAATTTTCAGCCGGATCCACACCAAATGTTTCCCATCCCAATGATTTAAAATAATTCAATTGAGAACCATCATTGCAGGCAATATCTAATATTTTACCGTTACTTATATTTTTATAATCCGTTATGAATTTTGCGTTTTCTTTAAAAAAATTGAGTCCTGTCTGAGAGGTTCCACTTACATATTTATAATTTTTAAATAATATTATTGGATTAACAGCATGCGAAAGTTGACAATGATAACAATTATTACAATATAACAACTTTAAAGGATAAATTTCACATACCTTTTTTTCATTATGAAAATTATTTGCAAGAGGTTGATAATTTAAATCAAGTAATAATTTGTTATTATTTCCACAACACAAGCATTTTAATATAGGTACGCATGACATACACATTTTTGTCAAAACTTGCACCACCGAAATAATCGCATCTTGTATCTCATAATTTTCTAATATTTTATCTATGTTAAGAACAGCATGAGAACGAACGCCAACATCATTATTATGTTTATCAATGTCATATTCATTGATTTGTAAAGTATTATCGAATATTTCTTTACATTTTATTTTGAGATCCAACAAATTAATTTTTCCCGGATTCACTAAATTATATGTTCCACTTTTTTTTTTAATTATCATGTCTATTAAAATAGGAAGAACATCGCTAAGAACTGATACGGATGTTGATTTATTAACGACACACTCATATGAAAATAGTTTGCTTAACAAACACTTTGGATTAAAATCCCCAGAAATAGGATATCTCAGTCTAACATGCAAAAAATCTCTTGAAAATAATTTTACTAATTTCTCGGTATATGACTTTACAATTGAATGATATGATGATACAAAATTACCTTCTTCGTCTTCTACATAAGTTTCTTTTATATTGCCATCAAAAATACAACCGTCACCTATATTCGTAAAATGTATATTTAGTTCATTACAACATTTTACAAGTACCATTTGCGCAAATAAATTATCTCTCATGTTAACATCAAGTTTATTTTCGATATACGATGTTGAAAATATATTTTTTCCAGAAGATCTTCCAATGCAACATATCACTCGATCCGGACGTATATCGGATAGTTCATTTTTTACATTTTCGTAATTTTCACATCTAGCATCGCCAGATATAACTTTTATTTTTGGAAACTCTTTAAGGTAGTTGACAATATTATAACCTATAAATCCGTTTGAGCCGTAAATAACAAATTTCATTTAAATATATAACTTGTATAAATACCTATATATTTAAATGAATTTAAAATTTGACGATTCGAGAGGAAGATTATTTTTCCCTGTAAAACACAACAATTATAACTTTACGGAATGTACCGTTAGTGTTAGTAAAAAAAATGTATTTAGAGGAATACATGTCAATAATTTTGACAAATTAGTCACATGTGTGAACGGAAGAATATTGGATATTATTATTAATCTTAACGAAAAAGAAAATGATTATCTTGTTCCACAATATTACGAACTAAATCCAGAAACAGAATTATTCGAAATTTTTATAAAAAAAAATTACGGTCATGCATTTTTATCACTCGAAGAAAATTCTGTATTGGTTTATCATTTTAACGGCTCATATACAAACGATGACACTAAACATATTCATTATTTAGATCCGTTTATAAATATAAAAATTCCTATTAATAATCCAACACTGTCTGAAAAAGATAATTTAAAAAATTTTATAAAACCAATAGATTATGTCGTGTTTGGATCAACCGGATTTTTGGGTTCTAATATTATTAGACATTTAGAAATAGAAAAAAAAAATTTTATTAAATGTGCGCTGCGATTGCATGAGACCGAACAAATATCTAACTACTTCGATATATACAAACCAAAATACGTAATAAATTGTGCCGGTATAACAGGAACTCCAAATATATTTTGGTGCGATGATCACAGAGTTGAAACTATTGAAAATAATATAACCTATCAATTAACAATGGCTAAAATATGCAAAGATAAAAATATACATTTGACAATTTTTAGTTCTGGAGGAATATTTAAAAATGACAAATTTTACACAGAAAATGACGAAGGTAATTTTAAAAATAATTTTTATAGTGAAGCGAGAATATATTTGGAAAATATAGTTAAAAATTATGACAACGTGCTATATTTAAGAATAAATTATCCACTTAGCTATGCTAAATCAAATAAAAATTTACTAACTAAAATTTTGACTTATGAAAATATCGAAGATGTTGAATTAACACTTACCTATATAGACAATTTATTTCCAATACTTTTTAAAATGATTGAAAATAATGAAAAAGGAATTTGTAATTTTGTAAATCCGGGAGTTATCAAACTATCCGACATACTTAATTTATATAACACTTTCAAAAAACATAATTTTAAAATTACAAAATTAAATAGTGGTGACAGATCTTTGTCATTATTGGAAACTGACAAACTAAACTTATATAATCCAATTTCTATTTTTGATGCGATTAATGAATGTGTTAAAAAATATACTATGAACGACTGACAAAAAATAGGACAAGCCAATTAAAAAGACTATTTTTAATTCAAATCGAAAATTTGTTTTAAAATGTCCGTTGGGAAAACTATAAAATGCTTGAAAAAATTATTTTTCAAATTAACAACGCTCAAGCTACTAAATAAAAATAACCAGTTATAAAAAGTGATTATTGAAATATTGAACCTATTTTGGCAAGTGATTTATAATTTGTACTTTTAATCTGATAATATTTTGTAAAAGTAACTTGTGCAAATATAGTTATTTTTACATATTCTTTATAAATTACATGCAATAAAAAAGTGTTATTTTATATAAAAATAGAAATGACAAAATGATAACTGAGTAAAAAAGTATAACTGATTGACGCTAGTTTTATTTTTTGTGCCGTACATCATACCCATTTATAAATTATTACGCTTCAGCAGTTCTTCGACATAACCGTCCCTATACCACGATTTAAATCTATAAACACAGCATATATTTTTATTATTTTTGTATAAATCATTAACCGTATATTTATTTGCCTCATGATTAATTGATAAAAATAAAGGGGAAATTTTACTAAATTCGCTTACGTATTTGTTAGAGTTGACCATACCCATTTCAGTCAATCCGTCAAACTGAACCACGATGTCGACATCGGTATTATCAGTGTAGCAATTAGGTGGTAAAATATGTACATAATTATTACTATTTTCACCAAATAATGTAATATTTTCCTCACCAAGAGTTTTCCCCAGGTAGTAAGAAGACATTATAAATGTTGATGGTAAATCGATAATAATATATTTTGCAATGCCTAACTTTCTGGCATAATATGCGTTTCTTCCGAGTCCTCCTCCAATTTCAAGGATAGTGGATTGTGTTATGTTATTTTTTATTGTTTCTTTTATTCTTGACATAAAGTAGAGTGAATGAACACTGCGTATTTTAATTATTCCGCGGGAAGAATTTATGCCAAATTCTCCATTACATTGTCTATTTTCTTGTTTTCCATAATTATTATAATGATATTCGGCCTTTTCCTTTGTGTCAATTCCTGCATTTTGTAAATCTTTGTAATAATTTACATAAAATACCCATTCAAAATTATCGCTTTTTTCGAAAATGTCCGGGAAATCAATTCTAAATCCAAAATAATCATCTAATTTTAGTAATATATATTCAATGTCCCAATCATCTTTAAATAAATCTGGTTTTTCTCCCCCTTCAGGATTAAATAATCTCAATAATCCTAAAGATACGCACAATTTAATTAAACAAGTGTATACCATATTATAATAATTTTTAAAGCTTAATAAATCGCTATGAGTGTCAAAATCTTCAAATCCGAAACACAAACCGGAATTTCGCGGATTTGACAAATTAATTAATGTTTTCTCTATATCGTTATTATAACAATCAACCAAAGCTTTAGCAAATACGATCCACTAAATTCATTTTATGTAATATATATATATATATAGATTTATATATTAAATAAAATGAATTTAGTGGATCGTATTTGTAATATTTTAAACTTTAAAAATATATTAAAGAGACTGATGCATTTAAATTTATAATTAATTTTAGCTATGATGACTTTTAAGAAAGTTCAATTAAATTATTTTTGTACTCAAAAAGTTAAAATTTTAGTTTGAAGTATATATACTTATTTTTGTCATTTTATTTATATGTCTCTTCACATATACTTTTATTTACTATTAATCTGCATATATACCTTTTAATTAATAAAGTTTTTTAAAATATGTACTTTTAAAAACTTTATTAGTATAATATACACATATACTATCATTTTTTAAAATATAAAAACGCTTAAAAAATGATAGTATATGTGTATATTATACTTTTTTAGCAATTTTATAAAAAGTTGACAAAAAATTAAAATCCATAAGTGCCTGTTTTAAGAAGCGACAATTTAGATTATTTTTGGGACTTTGTAATTCGAATTATTAAATTATTTTAATTTAATAATACAAACATAAAAAGTACTAAATATATCGCTAACATACACATATTTTATGATAATAAATATAAAACTTTAATAATTGTCATAGTAATATTCTTTTTAGTAATAATCAGGTTAAAAAAATTAAAAAGTCTATACTTTTTAGGCACGGTACCACTTATTAAATCTTGAATTATATTATTTCAATCGTAATATGAAAAAGTTACTTTATCTATTCGCTTTTTGTGCAAATATTTTATAATATGCGAAAAATACAAAATATAAATAGCCTCACATATTCTCACACAATACATATTGGTTAAAAATTAGTCAGTGTCATTCTCGACACTGACTAATTTTTTTAATCCCTCAATAAAATCCACTGCAATTTCCCATCCTAATTTTTTCAACTTTTGATTAGAAATATAATATCTCTTATCATTAAACGGTCTGTCTTTTACATATTCTATCCATTCGCGAAAATTTTCTGTATTTTTTATCATTTTTATTAACAATTTTGCAACTTCCAAAACTGAATATTCCATTCCTTCATCACAACCAATATTATATATTTCTCCCAACTCCCCTTTTTCTAATATCAGTTCAAATGCTCGGCTAGTATCTTCAGAATGTAAAAATGCCCTCACGCAGCTTCCATCTCCTTGTATTGTTACTTTTTTATTTGCTTTTAATAATTCAATAAATCTCGGAATTAATTTTTCTGGATACTGATTTGGACCATACACGTTATTTCCTCTTGTAATAATAATTGGCATTTGGTAACTGTGATAACATGCCTGTGCTATCAATTCTGCTCCTGCTTTTGTTGCTGCGTATGGATTTGTCGGACATAATATAGAATGCTCTGTTTTATGATTTTCATCATCTTCCAACATGGATTCGCCATATACTTCATCTGTTGAGACGTGAATAAAACGTTCAATTTTTCCATATTTTCTGCAAACTTCTAAAAGTGTATGAGTGCCCAATATATTATCCTGTGTATATTGTAAAGAATTTTCAAATGAGTTATCCACATGTGATTGTGCGGCAAAATGTATCACGTGAGTAATTTTATTTTCTTCAACGACATACTTTATAAAATTTATGTCGCACAAGTTACCTTTTATTAGTTTATAATTTGGAGAATTTCTTATATTTTCCAATACGCTATTTTCATTTGCACAATAATACATTGCATCAAAATTTGTTATATTGTATTTATCTTTATTATAAATATAATTAATAAAGTTTGAGCCAATAAATCCACATCCGCCTGTAATTAAAAGATTGATCATTATGATTAATATAATAATTAACTATATTAATCATATTTTTAAATACATTATTTTTTACGTTAAACAATTATTTGTGCGTTACTTTTAATAAAATTCTTCTTATTAAAAAATAGCCACAACCATGTTTAATATTTAACAAATTAATATTCAATGTATTATTATTAAGAATGAACCGCACAATTATAAATTATAAAATAATTTGTAAAATAAAAATATATAAAAAATATAGGCTATATATTTTTATATATTTGACGATGGACAAAATAGGTAAGTATACATACGGTGTTCATAACATAAATGTTAAGTCTTGGGGCGAAGGATTTAATGTAAATATTGGTTCTTTTTGTTCTATTGCCGATGATATTACAATATTTGTCGGTGGAAATCATAATACCAATTGGATATCAACATATCCGTTTGGTCACATACATAAGAATATCTTCAATAAATTTAACGGTGAAGGACATCCATCATCTAAAGGGAATGTCAATATTGGAAACGATGTATGGATTGGTTCCAGTGTGACAATTATGAGCGGGGTAAATATTGGTGACGGCGCAGTCATAGCAGCAAATAGTCATGTTGTAAAAAATGTTGAACCATACAGTATTTACGGAGGAAATCCCGCAAAATTAATAAAGTATAGGTTTAGCGAAGAACAAATTAAAAAAATATTAGATATTAAATGGTGGGAATGGAACGATGAAAAAATAAACGATAATGCAGAATTATTGTGCAGTGAAAATATTCAGGATTTTATAGATAAATATTCGTAATATTAAACACGTATCTATTCATAAAAAATACGTCAACATTGGATATTATAATATTTTTTCACCAATAACAACCTCCCTCTATTTTCATATAATTATGTGGCTTATATTCATTTGGAATATCCATTATCCAACATTCTTTATTTTGTATTTCATTTAATATGTTGGAATTGTGTTGTTTTGCTCTTGTATTCAATATCCCAAATATTGTTTGTAAATTACCTCCTACAGTACACACATCTTTTCCCCATTTACTTATTTCTTCTGCAATTAAACACGAATATGCTCCACAACTAATTATCACACAATCAAATTCGTCTTTAAAAACCGATATTTCATTAACAATGTGTTGTGTAGTTTCCAATATATTATTGTGCGGACCACTATTAAAAAATGTGTATATATTTTTGTAAGCGGTAATTTTTTTTGTCTTGGGAAAATTATCATGAATTTTTGCACAATTTCCTGATTCTATTTGACTTTTATATAGTGGCGCAAATGGACTAACAAATAATAAGTTTTTGTCTCTAATAAAATCAAATATTATATCCCAATGCTCCACACATAAGGATAAAAAGTTCATAATTGCTCTTAATTTAATTTATTTTTTTGCGTTAATTTTTAATGAGATATTTTTAATTATTTTTATTTATGTTTTTTATAATTGGATATTTTTAT
>Ga0214192_1001086_pt1 | contig 15508 bp, 12 predicted proteins | sample TroBogEpilimnion_44_FD_153030 | JGI IMG/M metagenome (GOLD analysis project Ga0214192, IMG submission 153030) | Freshwater microbial communities from Trout Bog Lake, WI - 29JUL2008 epilimnion | ecosystem: Environmental > Aquatic > Freshwater > Lake > Epilimnion/Euphotic zone | place: Trout Bog... | reverse complement strand
GCGCAGTCTCCGCCGGCAAAGACGCCCGGGGCGGAGGTCATCAAGGTGTCGCGATCCACGTGAATCAGGCCGCGGGCGGAGATTTCGACGCCGTCTTCGGGCGACAAAAAGTCGAGTCGCGGGGCTTGCCCGATGGCCAGAATGACGGTGTCGCACTCGATGACCGATTCGCTGTTTTCCTCGAACGTGGGATTGAAGCGGCCCGACGCATCGAATACCGATCGGGTGCGGACTGTTTCGAGGCCAATCACCTTACCGTCCCGGCCGATCACCCGCTTCGGGCCACGGCCATCGCGCATGTGGATCCCCTCGACCTCGGCCTCTTCAATCTCCTCATGAGCAGCGGGCATTTCGTCGCGGCGTTCGAGGCAAACTATGCTGACCTCGCGAGCGCCGAGCCGCAGGGCTGAAAGCGAGATGTCCATCATCTCGTGCGTCGCAAGAGCAGTCAGGTTTGCGTTGTTGGGTACCGCGTCCCCGGGTTGATGCTGTTTCAACACTTCTCGGGCGGCTGAGCGCGCCACGTCCATTGCGACGTTGCCGCCGCCGATGACGACGACCTTCTTGCCGATGTCGAACCGGTAGCCGAGATTGGCATTGAGGAGGAAGTCGATGCCTTTGTGAACGCCGTCCAGATCGACGCCGGGAATGGAGAGGTCGCGGCTGCGATGCGCTCCTACTGCGAGAATCACCGCATCGTAGCCCTGTTCACGCAGGCTGCGTATCGTGAAATCGCGCCCCGCGGCCTGGTTGAGTTTCAGCTCGACCCCGCCCGCATCCAGAATCTCCCGAATCTGCGCCTCCACAACGCTGCGCGGCAACCGATATTCGGGAATCCCGAGGCTGAGCATTCCTCCAGCAACCGGAGCGGCTTCAAAAATCGTGACGGTGTAGCCAAGCAGCGCCAGATCGTGAGCTGCCGAGAGCCCCACAGGACCGCTGCCGACGATGGCAACACGGAACGGCATCGCGCCAACCGGCGCCTTCCGCGGCTCAAGCGGTTGGCGCGACTCGGGACCGTAACGCTCGGTCAGAAAACGCTTCAGTGCCCGAATCGAGATCGGTTCGTCGATGGCCCCGCGACGGCAGGCTGTTTCGCAGGGGTGCGCACAGACACGCCCGCAGATGCTGGCCATTGGATTGGGATCGCGCGCATAGCGATACGCTTCTTCGAACCGGCCTTCTGCGATCAGCGCCACGTACCGGCCGGCGTTGGTGCCGGCAGGACAGGCCATCATGCACGGAAAGTTGCTTTCCAGCCAGTCCCGGTCGACTCTTTTGCTTTCGAAGCGGTTCAGCACGATGGCGTTTCCCGATTGCGCCGGGACTTACTTGGCCAGCGTGAAGTCAGCTGTAGCGGAACCACTTACCGTTACGGGCTTCGACTGAGTCTTGTATCCTTCGTGCCAGGCCGTAACTGTATAAGTGCCGTCCGGTACGTTGGTTATCCTGAAGGCCCCTGCTGCGTCGCTTTCCGCATAGAATGGCGTCGGACTAACAATGATGTAACCGGACATTTCCGGATGCACATTACACAGCAGCGGGACGATCCCGGTTGTTTCGAACTTAAAGGCACGCTTCTCGCCGGTTGGCCACGTGCCCATGTTGTGACCGAGCTTCTTGTTGCCGTTGATAGCCGGCCAGAAAATATTGTGGGCCACCTTATCGCTGTTCAGAAACTCCACGGTGGCGCCAACGGGCACAACGAGCAGATGCGGCTGAAACAGCAGCGACTTCTGGTCCATCTGCAAAGGCTTATCGGGAACAGGAAAGGTCTTTCCCGCCACGGCCTCTACGTAAACTACAGAGGCGCCCTTTCCGGCGGTAACTTTCCCGCTGATTTCACCTGCCGACAACAAGGCGGCAGTGGCGGAGAGTACAGCGAGAGTCGTAAGCAGTTTCGAAGTAATCGACATGGAACCCTTTCTAATAAACAAATTCAAGGCCGAACAGCGCTGTGTTCACCCGGAACGGATTGACCGCGACAAGGTTCCCGGTCTTCCCGTCGGCTTCGATGACCGTAGTCTGCTGCGGCCGGAACTGATATTCGAACGAGAACTTAATATTCGGATGAATCAGGATCTGCACACCCGGAGTGAAGCGGTTCCGCGTGGAGTGAAGCGGCGCGAAGAACGGCGTGGCGGTTGACAGCGCAAGGCCGTTGATTCGGTCCGCCGTGGAGTTCACGCCATCCCAGCGGCCGATGGCCATCATCCACGGGAAGATCATAAAGTCCGTCTGGACAAAACCGCCGCTGAAACTGGCCGGAACGCTCTTAAGAAAGCCGACAGGCAGCGGGCCCTCCGATGCGAGCGGCAGAGGAATCAGGTTGCCGCTGCCGTCGATCGGCAGCAGGTTCTGATCGCGGCCGTGCATAAATACGCCGTAGGCATTGAGTCGGCGGTAGTTGAAATTGAAGTCTCCACCCGCGCGGTAGTACGGCTCCTGTGCGCTGAGCGCCAGACTGGATCCGGAAACGGTGGCTCCGGAAAACTGCTGGAGCGATTTCCCGTACAGGTAGAACGAGCCGAATGTCAGCGAGGTATGGTCGTGGGGCCCCGTGGTTCCGGCGGCCTGTACGGCGTGCCGGCTTTCGGAATCGTGCTCCAGGTTGAACCGGTAAGAGTAGCGCCCATAGAACGTCTTGAAGGGCGAACTGGAGCCGAAGCCGGCCCCGCCGCTTGCGCCGCCGGTAGCAGACGGCACGTAGGGACTGGAATTAGAGGACTGATCGATTGCCGCGGTATTCTGATCGACCACCGCGAGCGAGTAATGATAACCGCCATACTGATGCCCACCGCTCAGTTCAACTCCTTTCGCCGCGCTGGCGAACGTGAACTGATTCGCCACGTTCTGCTGCAGCGACACCATGGAATTCACCGCGCCAATGTTGGCCTGCTGATAGATGTCGTACGGGCTGAGATTGTAACTGCGCGCCTGCGTCACCGGCAGGTCGAGTTCGAACTGTCCGACCCGAACGGAGAGCGAATCGGTGGGCAGTTTCAGAAAACGGCTCACGTTGACGAACTTCAGGTACGCGTCGCCGAGCCCGCCCGCGCCGTTGCTGCCGCCCACGCTGATGTCGTCATCCACCCAGAAAGCGATTCCGCTGCCGAAGTTCCCTGCGGTGAAGATGCTGAAGTAACCGCTCGAAAAATCCGCGCCGGGAATGACCTGCGGCACGCTGCCGGGCGCAGTCAGAGAGTTGAAGTTGTTCCGGTTCGCTCCGGTCAGCTGGAAGAAGGTATTGAAACGCAGACCGATGGGGGGCATGCCCGGAATCGAACCTGGCCAGACGGAGTTGGGGAAATTCTGCTTTTGCGCATCCGCGCCCAACATGACCGGCGCCACTTTGAGCTGGTCTTCGTCATCTTTTGGAAATTTGAAGCCGGCGTCCTTAAAAGCCTTGCCGAAGTCGTTCAGTTTGGGGAAGTCCACGTGGCAAGTCATGCAGGAGGTCGAGTACATGCGGGAGAATGCCGGAATCGCCGCGCCTTTTTGCGGGAGCAGAACCAGCAAGCATGCCGGAACGATCGATGCCGTGAACAGTTTCAGCAGAGTCCGTGCCGCGGTATTCATTCTCATTGCCCTCAAAGCCTTTCCTGATACGAAGCAGTGAAGAAAGCAGGGCAAATGCGAGGCCAGAAAGGACGTAGGTATTAAAGCCAACGAATTGTTACGATTGCGTGGCTGTTTCGGCCGTTCCGCAGCGCCATGCGCGAAACGGCGCACGCATTCACAGCCTCAAGTGCGGCAAGCCGCGCAGCAATGACAACTCCGGCCGTGGCTACGAAGAGGCCTCGTTATCTGAATTCGTATTGCGAATTGCGCAAACTCATTCGGCCAGTCGCTTGCAGGACACCCGAAAGCTTTCGCGAAATGGCTGACAATCAAGTTGTGACTTTGGAAGAAACCCATGCCCGCCGGATGCATCGATACGCCATCCTGGTGGTCTTACTAACCGCTGCGCTATTGGTCACCGGACCGGCGGTAACCAGTAACGAGAATCGGCCTCTGTATGATTTGGGGCAATGGCACCCATGGCTCGGAGCCGCTTTAACGCTACTGGTCGGGGGCCTCGCGATCGGGCTTTGGCGCGGGGGGTATCGAGTGCGGCTCCGTCAACTGGGATGGGCAACATTCGCGGTCAGCCTCATTCAGGGTCTGCCGTATTTTGTCGGCGATACGGTTCCGGCGCCAATGCGAATTCTGCACGCTTTGCTCGCGCAACTCTTCTTTGCCGGAGTGGTCGCGATTGCAATTCTGACCGCCACGAGCGCCCTTCGCGGGCCCGCCCCGCTAAATCCGGAAAGCGCGTCTCGGGTGCGATTTCTTGCCACGGCGAGTCCTGCCGTAGTCCTGTCCCAGGTGGCACTAGGTGCCGCGCACCGGCATGGTGCGGTCGAGGCTGCTCCTCACATCATCTGGGCGCTCGTCACGGCGCTGTTTCTGGCCGTGGCATTGACGCTGATCCTTCGCGAGGAACATCCGGAACTGCAGCCGGCGGGAATCCTGCTCGCCATCCTGATTGCCGTGCAGATGCTGCTGGGATTTTCCGTATTGATCCTGCAGTCGCTCGATATCGACCCCGCGATTCAGATCATCGCCACGTCCGCACACACGGTGACCGGTGCCCTCACACTTGCCGCCACGCTTGCGCTGGCGATCAAAGTTCGCCACCTGCCGGAAGCGGTCGGAGAGAGCGGGACGGCTCTTAAGCCATAACGGACAGCAACTCGCTAATTCCCCATATCCCCGTAGCCTTTGAACCGCATCGGGATCTTAATCTTACCGGCCGGCATCCGCTCCTGTCCGCGCAGTTCATAAACGAGAATATTCGCCGCCGGCGATTCGTCGCTGTTAATCCCTGCTGGCAAATCCACTCGCTGCCATTTCTCCGGATGCGAAATGATTCCCTGATACAGCAACCGGCCGTGGGGCGTATTGCGCCCGGCGTCGTCGATCACGATCACGCCCGCCGGGATTGCTTCCACCAGCCGCAACTGCTGCTCCGGATCGTCGAATAGCGGCCGGTAGTCGTACCCCATCCAGTCGCTCGACGCCAGCATTTTGCTGGCACGAAGAATGATGTGCCCGGGTCTCTGCTCATGCATGGCCGTTTCCGAAATCAGCATGCCTTCGCCCGTAGAGTCGCTGCAGACGAGGAGCACCGAACTCCGAAAGCGCTGCTGCGCCAGCAACTCCTGGGCCACCTCCCCATAGCCGAAGTGTGTCTTGGCGTGACTGCGGCTGATGTTGAATCCGATCAAGCCGGCAACGGCCACCGCCGCGACCGCCGCTGCGACGATCCGCGAAGTGCCACCCGAGCGCCACCGCCGTAACAAGTCACGATCGAAAATGCGGTCCCACCCCGCCGCCGCGAATATCAGCAGGAGCGGCAGGCTGACCACCAGATGCCGCGCCTCGAATGCACCGAGGAACAATCGCGTCGTATACGCGCCCAGCAGCGCCGCCAGCAGTGCTATCCAGACGCCCTGGATCGTCCCCTTACGGATTGCGGCAATCACCACCGCAACGCCCGCCAGCGCGGCCAGCGACGGGATCAGACCAAGGAACTCGCCCCACAGCGCGATCGACTCGGTGAACCTCGAATACTCCACCGCCACGCCCCCGAATCGCGCGACCGACTCATGCTGCGCGTCAGGCACGTACGCATACCACGGCAGCGCCAGAACGAGAACAATTCCGGCCGGGAGCCAGAATGAGAAGCGTCGCAGGAGCCGCCACCGCCCGGTAATCGCTAACGTCAGCGGCGGGATAAAGGCCAGTTGTATTCCGGAGCCTTTCGTCAGCAGCGCCAGCGCGGACCAGATTCCGAACCACGCCGCCGCCTGCCACCGCCCGCTGTCAATGTAAGAACCGTAAGCGATCACGGCCAGCAGTACCAACAATGCCATCAGCATTTCCGCCATCACGTCGTGGCTGTATTCCTGAAATGCCGGCAGCGAAAGCAGGATCAACACGGCGCCAACACTGACGCCGGGCGAAAACCGCGCCCTCAGTATCGACCATGTGAACCAACCTACGGCCGCCGTCAGCGCGGCCAGGAAAAGCATGACCGATATACGGGAAGGCGTGAAGATCAGCGTCCACGCCGCCTGCAACAAATAGAAGAGCGGCGGCCAATGGCCTATCGCGACTTTTGGATAGTGAAGGTAGTAATTGCGGGCATACTGCAACGGCGCGCCGGGAAATCCGGCAGCCACGTAGTCGCGGAACAGCAAGCCGGTGACGTAGTGTGCCGGCTCATCCGGATCGGAACCGAATTCTGCCCGGAACGCCCCCGCGTGCCACTGCAGAGCTGCGGCGCAAAGGAAAAACAGCGCGAGATACAGGCCGCCGCGTATATTTTTCCGGATAGTCATTACCAGGCTATTCCGGCAGACTCGGCGATGGCGTTCATTGTGGGATCGCTTTCACCGTGTACGGTCAGGCTGCTTTCTTCCTCACCACCCACGTTGTCATCGACCGCTGATTTTGCACCACCGTGGTCTTCAGCGGCTCGATCATTTCGCCGCCCAGCCGTTCGGTCAGGGCAGCAAGCAGCGCGGCGTCCACCAGATAGCGCTCCGCTCCGTCCGGCGAGCGGTAGCGGCGACCGGCGATCTGCACGAACTGGCTCTCCATGCCGATCGTCGACGCCAGCCGGCAGAAAAACAGCCCGCCCGGTTTCAGCAGACGCCACGTTCCCTGCAGCATGGCTTCGAACTGCGCATCGCCGGCGGCCAGATGCAGAACCGTATTACTGATCACGACATCGGCACAGACGTCGCCAAACGACATGTTCTCGACGGTTTCCACGCGGAAATTCGTTTCCGGCAGGCCCGGCGCCAGCTTTCGGGCGAGCGCGCGAACATGCTCCACCGCTGCCGCGTCGGCATCCGCACCGAACACTTCGTAGCCCTCGCGCAGCAGGTAGACGAGGTTCCGCCCGGCATCTGCAATGCGCATCCCCGGTGCGATGCGGCCCTTCAGAAGCTGGTCGAAAAGATAAATGTCGATCTGGCCGAATTGTTCCCGCAGGGCAGACATAAGAATTCTTCCCAGCCTACCCTGGGCCAGCGTGTTTTGGGCCAGCGTGTTTTGGCCCAGTCTGCCGTGGCCGAGACTGCCCTGGCCGAGACTGCCCTGGGCCGATGCGCGGACCGGCGCGATTACATCCGGTGCTTCAGCCAGGTCTCCGGCACCTTGGCCGCCCGGTAAAGCTGCGTATCGGGAATACCGTTGACCATCTTGACGAACGGGTCGACGTACTCCCACACAATCTCGCCGGCCGGCGTCACTTCGAAGACGCGGCCATTGACGGCTTCGCAGATCAGCGTATTGCCGTTCGGTTGCCGCTGCACGCCGCCCGCGTGGTCGCTGAAGAAGGTCCAGATCGGCAGCTTACTCATTTCCGCCGTGTACTGCCAAACGATCTTGCCCGTCATCGGGTCGACTTCCACGGCCGCCGAATTCGGCCTGACTTCCTGATGCCGCGGATTGGCGCCCACGCTGTTGTAGCCGTTGTCGAACAGCAGCATATGGCCGGTGCCCGGCACGCCCGCCGGCAGGAAATGTACGTTGTGCTGCCCGATGCTGACGTTGTTAATCTTCCAGACGATCTTCTTCGTCTCTTTATCGATCACCACCAGCGTGCTGAGCGGCCGGAAGCTCACCACAATGTTGCCCGGTTTGAAGCGGAGATCGGTTAGTCCGGTGGTTGCCGGGATTTCGCTGGCGGCGTTCATGTGTCCCCAGTCGAGGCCTTCGGTGTGGGGTGAGGCGCCCATGGCCAGCGTCACCTTTTCGCCGTAGCCGTTCATGACTTCGGCCTTCACCGCATCGGAAAGCCCCAGTTCATCGAAATGGTCCGTCGTCTGCCATTCCCAGACCACCTTGCCCGTCTTGTCGACTTCGATCAGGCAGTCATCCTTCAGCAGCAGCTTCGAGATGGCGGGCTTCATGAACTCCTTGTAGCAGACAATCAAGGTGTTTCCGTTCGCCATCCGGTCCTGATCGTGGTGCAGCGTCCGGCCCTCTTTTTCCGTGTACTGCCAGACCACCTTGCCGGCCTGATCCAGTTCAAAGACGGACTTGCCGGATTTGGCGAGCAGATTCCCGTTTTCCAGCGGGCGCGTGTATCCCATTCCGTTAAACGGCGCCGGAGCCGACCATTTCCCGGCGACCTCGCCCTTCACGTCGATCGCATAAGCGTTGCCGTCCGGCGCGCCGATCACAAGGTACCCCGGCTGCACCCCGGGCCTGGAAATGGTCACCCCGGTCTTGAAGACAATTGGGTAAGCGAACGCCGCGGCGGCGGCCAGCAACAAAGCGGCGGCGGCGGTTCCGGTGCGGCGGCGAAGAGTCTGGTTGGTCATGTCTGGCGAATGCTCCTTAGAAGTCCGAATGAAACTATATCGAGTTTTTCCGGCTTTTGCCACCGCCGCGCCGGGCACCCGCCGGCACGACCCCTTCCGGCGTCCGGCACGCGCACGCCGGGGCGATTTGAACAACCTGATGGCTGGCGAATGCATCGCAGTTGAGATTGGAATATAATTTCATTGGCCGTTCGTGACATGGCCACCAGTCTGGAGGTAGTAGCCGCTTGAAACATCGAATCCACATTGCCCTTCTTGGAGCCGCCCTTTTGGCCCCCGTCGCGCCGCTGCTCGCGCATCACGCCCCGTCGGCGATCTTCGACATGAAGAAGACCGTGACGCTGAAAGGCACGCTCACGAAAGTGAATTGGGTCAATCCCCACATCAATATTGAACTGGATGTGAAGGAAGCCGATGGCGCCGTCGCTCACTGGATGGTGGAAAGCCAGCCGCCGCGCTACTACACGAAGGTCGGCGTCACGCGTGCCGATTTTGTGGCAGCCGTGGGCAAGAGCGTGTCCGTTGAAGTGGTGACGGCCCTCGATGGCTCGAAGTACGCCTATCTGAAGGCGATCACGTTCGCCGACGGCAACAGATATTCAACCGAAGACGGTCAAAGTGGTGCATCAAAATGAAGAACCTGATTCAGACAAGAGCGTTTGCGCTGACCTCCGTTCTGCTGCTGCCGGCTGCGCTGACCTTCGCGCAGGCGCCCGCTGCTAAACCCACAACTGCCGCGAAGACGGCGACCGCCGCTCCGGCCAAAATCCGTCGCACCGCCGACGGCCACCCCGATCTGAGCGGCAACTGGACGTTCGGCATCGACCTTCCGCATGCCGACTTCCAGAAGGTGATCGACGGCAAGGTCGATCGCGTCCACTATGACCAGAGCGCGCGCCACGCCATCAACAACGACGTGCCCGGCGCCCTCCCCTGGGAGAAGGGTCCCACGTATAAACCCGAGTACCTGCCGAAGGTGAAGGAACTTTTCACCAACGAAAGCAAGGTCGATCCGGTGTTTTATTGCGAAAAGCCCGGCACCCCGCGCATCGGGTCGCCGCGCAAGATCGTTCAGCTTCCCACGGAAACGATCTTCTTCTATGAGGACATTTCCGGCAACACGTTCCGGATCATTCCGACCGACGGCCGCAAGCACGATCCCCGAGCCAACCCCTCGGCCTACGGCGAAGCCATCGGCACCTGGGACAAGGACGTATTTGTCGTGGATTCGGTCAACTTCGTGGATGACACCTGGTTCGGCGAAAACGGCTACATGCACTCCGACAAAATGCACGTGATCGAGCGCCTCTGGCTGTCGAAGGAAGGCAACCTGAACTATCAGGCAACTGTTGACGATCCCGAAGTTCTGGTTAAGCCCTGGACCAACTACGCTCGCGTCATCCCTCCGGATAATTCTCCGCTCGAAGAATCGCCGGCATGCCGCGAGGACGATGCGCACCGTCTGATGAATTCGGATCATCATCTGCAGCGGTAACGTCCCGTCTCACCGATTTAACGGGACCAGCGGGATCATCTGCTGGTCCCGATTTTTTTGACTTCGGCCGCATACTTCCCGGCCGCAATAATGGAGAAATCATGAAGTTTGAAGCAGGTCGAATTCTGACGGCAGGATTGTGTCTGGCCCTGGGCCTCTCGCCACTTTACAGCCAGACTGCGGCGGCACCCAAGCCGCCGGCAGCAACAAAGCCGCCGGCACCGAAAGCCTCGCCCGCAACGGCCAGCCCGTCGTCGGCGGCAGGCAAAGCGGCTGCGGCTGCTGACAAGCCTCTGATGGCGGAAGACGTCTTCACCAACGTAAAGGTGCTCCGTGGAATTCCGGTCAACCAGTTCATGGAGACCATGGGCTTTTTCTCGGCCTCGCTCGGCTATAACTGCACCAATTGCCACGGCAACGCCGTTGCCGGCAACTGGGAACGTTACGCCGACGACATCCCGGTCAAGAACACCTCCCGCCGCATGGTGACCATGGTGAACGCAATCAATAAGGCTCAGTTTGGCGGCGCGCAGGTGATCACCTGCTACACCTGCCACCGCGGCGGGCCCACGCCGAAGTCGATTCCCAGTCTGCTCGAACAGTACAGCGAAGCCTCGCCGGAAGATCCGAACGATGTGGAGCGGAGTTCGCGCGCATCGTCCGCTCCGAGCGCGGACGACATGCTGAACCGCTACCTCAATGCCATTGGCGGCGAGCAGAAGCTTGCCACCCTCACCAGCTTTGCCGGTACCGGCCACTACGAAGGCTTCGACAGCTACCACGGCGGAGTCAAATTCGACATTTACGCCAAAGCCTCCGGCGAACACAGCGTCAACATTCACACGCAAAACGGCGACCAGGTCACGACATACGACGCGCACAACGCCTGGATCATGGGTCCGGACAAACCGGTTTCCGTACTCCAACTTGTTCCCGGCGGCGACATGGACGGCGTGAAGCTCGAATCCGCCCTCGCCTTTCCCGCCAAACTGAAGCAGGCGCTCACCAGGATGCGCACCGGCTTCCCCACCACCACGATCGACGATAAGGCCGTGGACGTACTTGAGGCCACCGCCGGCGCCAGCCGCGTCAAGCTGTTTTTCGACAAGGAATCCGGTCTGCTGATCCGCATGGTGCGCTTCAGCAAAACCGTGGTCGGTTCCGTTCCCGTTCAGGTGGATTACGCCGACTACCGCGAAGTCGCCGGCGTGAAAATTCCGTTCCAGTGGAATCTCACGTGGACCGACGGCCAGTCTATGTTCAGCCTCGAAGACGTGAAGCCGAACGTGGCGATCGACGCCGCGAAGTTCGCCAAGCCAGTGGCGCCGGCCAAGCCCGCCGTGGCCCCGGCCAAAATCACAAAATAACTGTCCATCGCCAATGCGCCATCGGCTCCCGGAAAGGGATATGATGGCGCATTGGCAATTTTTGCAGACGGAGGAAGCACGCTGTGACGAGATGGCTGCTTTTGATTCTGATCGCCACAACAGCGCAGGCGCAGACGCCCCTCGACGGAGCCACCCGCGCCGACTGGCCCCATAACGGCGGCCAGCAATCCGCCTGGCGCTACTCGGCGCTCGATCAGGTCAACACCTCCAACGTGCGCGGCCTCGCTCCCGCCTGGCTCTTCCAGACCGGCGACTACGCGGACAATCTCCAGGCCACGCCAATCGTCGTCGACGGCGTGATGTATCTGATCTCCGCGCGCGCCCAGGTGTTCGCCCTCAACGCCGCAACCGGCGACGTCATCTGGCAGTACAAATACGGCGAGCCGCGCTCAGGCACGCCCGGCACTCACGCCGATTTCATCCTCAACCGCGGCGTCGCCGTCGGCGGCGGCAAGGTCATATTCGGCACCAAAGACAGCTACCTCGTCGCGCTCGACCAAAAGACCGGCCGCGAGGCGTGGAAGGTCGCGGTCGACGATCCCCGCCAGTGTGGCTGCAACCTCGGAGCCGCGCCGCTGATCGCCGGCGACAAAGTCATCATCGGTGGTAACGGTGGCGAGATCGCTCATCGCGGCTACCTCACAGCCTTCCACATCAGCAACGGACGTCTCGCCTGGCGGTGGTATGTGATTCCCGGCCCCGGCGAAAAAGGCAATGAAACATGGAAGGGCGACAGCTGGAAGTTCGGCGGCGGCGCCCCCTGGATGACCGGCTCGTTCGACGCCGACCTCAACACCGTCTATTGGGGCACGGGCAACGCCGCTTCCGACTTCTACGACGGCGATCGTTCCGGCGACGCCTCGAAGTACCCCAACCTCTACACGGCCAGCATCGTGGCGCTCGATGCCGACACCGGCAAACTGAAATGGCACTACCAGGAGGTCCCCGACGACCTCTGGGATTTCGACTCCGCCTATGAAGTCATCCTCATGGACCGCGTCGTTAAGGGACAGCCGCGCCGCATCCTGGCGCACATGAACAAGAGCGGTCTGACCACGGTCCTCGACCGCGTTACGGGCGAACACCTCGGCGTCTTCAACGTACCTGAAATGTCCACCTGGATTGCCGGCGTCACCGAAGACGGCAAACTCATCGGGCGCAAGGACCCGAAACCCGGTACTGTCGTCGACGTCTGCCCCAGTTCGGTCGGCGCCAAGAGTTCGAACGCGATGGCTTACTCGCCGCAAACCGGCTATCTCTACATCCCGACGGTGGAAACCTGCAACGCCATCAGTTCCACCGATCTTCCGCCCGAAGAGGGCAAGCGCTATATGAACGGCGGACACCCGCTGAAAGTCGCGCCCGGCCACAGCGACGCCAGTCACATCGATGCGTGGGACCCGGTTACCGGCAAGCGCATCTGGACGGTGCCGTACAAATATCTGCTGCTCTCGTCTATGCTCGCCACCGCCGGCAATCTCGTTTTTACCGGCGACCCCGACGGCTACTTCTTCGCGCTCGATGCCCGCACCGGCGAGAAGCTTTGGAAGTTCCAGACCGGCGCCGGCAACCGCGGCGCGGCCATCTCGTATTCGGTCAACGGCCGCCAATATGTTGCCGAAACAACGGGCTGGCAGCAGGGCATCACGGGCGGCTTCGCGTCCAATCTTTTTCCGGATCAGAGCTGGCGAAACGGTTCCACGCTCGTTGTCTTCGCGCTTCCGGAGGCCACAAAATGAACCGTCTGCCGAAGACGCTGCTGCTGATCACGCTTCTTGCCGGCCTTCTGCCCGCGCAGGATCTCGCCACTGTTCTGAAAAAGGGCCAGGCCGTCTATGCCGCCACCTGCACCGGCTACTGTCACGGCGAGTCCGGTGCGGCCGGCAGTGCGCCGAGGCTTTCGGGAAGGGGCTTCGATCAGGCCTACATCACCGGAGTCGTCACGCGCGGCGTTCCGGGGACATCAATGCCGGCATTCAACAGCGGAATTTCGGCGGCAGACCGCGCTGCGGTGATCGCCTACGTGGCCTCGCTCAACGGCATCGTGAGCCCGAGCCTCGGCGCCGCAGTCAGTTCAACTCCCGCCACTGCGAAGCTCACCGGCGAAGCCGCCCGTGGCCGCGCTTTGTTCTACGACGCCACGCGCTCATTCGGACGCTGCTCCACGTGTCATGAAGTCGACGGCGTCGGCATCCCCGTCGCCGCGCCCATCGCGAAGATTCCGGCCGACGTTGCGGCGCTGCGTGCGCTCGCCACGCCGAATGTTCTCAACGTCACGGTGGCGGGAGAATCCATGCCGGCTCTGATCCTGAGCCGCAAAGCGCAATCCGTTGTGTTTTACGATCTTACGGTTGCCCCGCCCGTGCTGCGCACCGTTGCGGCATCAGATGTCCGCATCGGCGAAGCTTCCCCATGGCGCCACGCTTCCGCAATTGCCTCGTACAAAGACAGTGAACTATCACCCATCCTTGTGTGGTTCCAGGCCTCCAGAGCTGCGAAAAACTGAGCGTATATCGATAGCTAACAGTTATACTCAGTTACAGATGACCCCGCGTCCACGTACCGGTACGCTGCCACGCCTCGGCACGCTGATTCTTGCTTTGTTCATTACTTCTGTCCCGGGCTTTGCCAGTCTTCTCTATACCTGCGATCCGACCATTGGCACGACAACCTGCGCAGCCATCAACGGTTCCTCCGTTTCCGGCATCTACAGCAGCATTTTCACCAGTTCCATGTCGGCCGACATCTATATCACGTACGGCAACACCGGAGTTGGACAGAGCAGCACGCCGCTGACGGCAATTTCTTATTCGACGTATTACAACGCCCTCGCCGCCCACACCGACGACCCGACCGCGCTTGCCAGTCTCGGCAGCAGCGGAGATCCGCTCGGAGCGCAGAGCGATAACACCGTCAGCATCACGCCGGCTCTGGCCAATGCGCTCAGCATCCACACAAGTGGCGCCAATACCGCGGGAATCCAGGCGGATGGCGCGACGAGCTGCGTGCTCGGCAACTCGGGCTGCTACGACGGCGTGATTACCATTTCCAACACCGCCGGGGCGTTTTATTTTCCGGCTTCTCCAACTTCGCCGCCGCCTTCCGCCCCGCCATACCAGATTGATTTTTATTCGGTCGTGGAACATGAGACCGACGAAGTGCTCGGCACCATTTCCTGTATCGGCACCCGAAGCAGTGCCGCCTATGACCAGTGCAGCCCGCTCGGCACCAACGCATCTCCGGCCGACCTGTTCCGCTACTCCGCCGCGGGCGTCCGCAGTTTCCTGAATGCCGCCAACGGAACCTCGGCGTACTTCTCCATCAACGGCGGCGTGACCGATATCGCCGACTACAACAATTCGCCGAATGGTCAGGACTACGGCGACTGGCTGAATCTCTACCCCTATCTGGTGCAGGACGGCATTGCTTCTCCGGACGTAACGCTGGATATTTCGACCGACGTCGGCACCAACGGCAATGCTTACCCGAGGCCGGAAGTCGCTGTCCTGAACGCCATCGGTTACAACCAGATCGTGGCGCCGGAGCCCGGAACGTTCGGTCTGCTCGCCGCCGGCTTCGTATCTTTCGCGGTATTCGGAAAGCGTCTCCGCGGAAAGCTCTGACCGGGCACATACACCGGTTCCGCATTGTCCTGAAATGGAAGCCAATCCTGGCCGGTGCCGGGCCCGGACTTCAAACCCGGCGTGCGGCTGATTTGCCGCGGGTGGGTTCGACCCCCACTGGCTTCCGCCACATTTCATTCCCCTTTCCATAGATTTTGCAGTATTACAACCGCATGCCATAAACTGGAATCCGGCACTTCATTTTGCTGGTGCCACGCGGCATGCAGGCAAATCATCGGGCTGGAGACATTTCGTACTACGAAGAACTTGGCGTGAGTCCTGAGGCCACTGCCGAGGAGATCCGCGATGCCTTCCGCGCCCTCGCCCGGATGATGCATCCGGACCAGCAGACCGACCCCCACCTCAAGAGCATCGCCGAGCGACAGATGCGCAAACTGAACCGCATCTATTCCGTGCTTTCCGACCCGGAACGCCGCCGCCGCTACGACGAGATGGCGGAGGACGTACCGACCGCCCTCATGGTGCGACCCCACCCCGTCATCGTTCAGGCGCAACGCTCCAGCTACGGCGTGTGGCTTGGCGCCGTGTTCGTCGGTCTCGCGCTGCTCGGCTTACTGTGGTGGGACAACGCAAATTCCCTGCAGAACCGGCCGCGCGAGG
>Ga0214192_1001084_pt1 | contig 15536 bp, 13 predicted proteins | sample TroBogEpilimnion_44_FD_153030 | JGI IMG/M metagenome (GOLD analysis project Ga0214192, IMG submission 153030) | Freshwater microbial communities from Trout Bog Lake, WI - 29JUL2008 epilimnion | ecosystem: Environmental > Aquatic > Freshwater > Lake > Epilimnion/Euphotic zone | place: Trout Bog... | reverse complement strand
CTTGCAAAGCTTAACCTTTACGCCAACATCGCATCAGGGTGCATCTGGGCAAACATATAGCACAGCGTTGACGCTTACCGTGACGAATCAGGTGCTCAATTATCAAGACCAACCTGCGTTGACAGTGCAAGGTATATATAATCCTACTAGTTTGGTTTTTGATTCTCTGGGGCATCTATGGGAGAGCAATTACGGTGTATGGGATAATAATTCTGATCGTTATCTTAATGGTAACGTGAAAGAGTTCTCTAATAGCGGAGTGTTAATGCAAACCCTAAGTAGCGGAATTAATTTACCTAGTAGCTTAAAATTAGATAATCAAGGTCATGTGTGGATTGCCAATGCGAATACCATAGAAGAGTTTTCGAACAGTGGCGTTTTAATGCAAACTCTGAGCAATGGAATAATTAACCCTAGTAGTCTAGTATTCGATAGTCAGGGAAATTTATGGGTTGCAAATAATAGTACAGTTGAAGAATTTTCGATCAGTGGGGTGTTAGTGCAAACTCTAAGCAGTGGCGTAAATAATCCTAGTAGTTTGCTGTTTGATAGTCAGGGGCATTTATGGATAGCAAATGACAGCTACAGTAATAGCAATGTCGAAGAATTTTCAACCAGTGGTGTTTTAATGCAAACTATGAGCAACGCGATTAGTTTTCCACAAAGTCTAGTTTTTGATAGTCAGGCACATCTTTGGGTTATGAATAGCGGTAATAACACAATTGAAGAATTTTCTGTTAGTGGTGTTTTACTGCAAACTTTGAGCAATGGGATAAGTAACCCTACCAGTCTGGTATTAGATAATCAGGGACATTTGTGGGTTGCCAATAATAGTTACGCTACCAGTACAGTAGAAGAATTTTCGACCAGCGGCGTGTTAATGCAAACTATGAGCAATGGGATTGACACACCAAGCAGTCTTGCATTTGATAGTCAGGGGTATTTGTGGATAGCAAATGACAGCAACAGTAATAGCAATGTCGAAGAATTTTCAACCAGTGGCGTTTTAAAGCAATCCTTAAGCAGTAGCATTAATCAGCCTGATAATCTGGTATTGGATAGTCAGGGGCATTTGTGGGTTGCCAATAATAGTTACGCTACCAGTACGATAGAAGAATTCTCGACCAGTGGGGTGTTAATGCAAACCCTGAGCAACGGGATAAATCAACCGACTACTCTGGTATTCGATACGCAAGGGCATCTGTGGGTAACAAATGACAGTTATAGTAATAGCACTATCGAAGAATTCTCGACCAGTGGAGTACTAATGCAAGCCCTGAGCAACGGAATAAATCAACCGACTAGTCTAGTATTCGATAAGCAGGGGCATCTGTGGGTAGCAAATGACCGCTACAGTAACAGCACTATCGAAGAATTCTCGACCAGTGGCATTTTAATGCAAACACTAAGTAATGGCATTAGCTATGCCAATACCTTACTATTTGATAATCAAGGTAATCTCTGGGTAGCCAATTCTGGTAACAATACCATCGCAGAATTCTCGGTCAGCGGCGTGTTAATGCAAACCCTGAGCAATGGTATTATTCAGCCTGAAAGTCTGCTGTTTGATAGTCAATGGCATCTGTGGGTGGCTAATCAGTATGGAAATACTGTAGAAGAATTTTCAACCAGCGGAACTTTAATACAAACTCTTAGTACAGGTATTAATGGTCCTTGCTGCATGGCGTTTGATACTCAAGGTCATTTGTGGGTAGCAAATCAGAATGGCAATACTATAGAAGAATTTTCGGTCAGTGGCTTATTAATGCAAACGCTGAGTAACGGAATTAATAGTCCAACGAGTGTAGTATTCGATAGTCAGGGTAATCTCTGGGTTGGCAATCAGGCAAGCCTTGAAGAGTTTTCTGCTAACATGCTTTCCAAAAGTGTCACTTATCAATCTGCTCAAATCACGGTTACCGAGACCACTCAGCACTTAACTATTAACCCCAATAGCAGCATTGCCAATCCGACCGTGTTCAATACTGTGCATAGCGGAGATATCCTAAATTTTGCTGATGCTACCAGCTTTAACACCAATGCAGTGACCGCAGCCAATGTGACAGCAGCTGGAGGTGCGGTGACTACTTTAGCCGGCTGGGTTACTGGCGCTTTAAATGCTAAAGGTGCTAACGAAGCCAGCCATAATATTGACTGGTTCAATTTCAATGGTAATACTTATCTAGTTGAACAGGCGAATACTCAAGGTAGTGCTTATTCTTCTGGAGATAGTTTGGTGCAATTAGTGGGGGTGTTCAATGAAAGTCATGCCAGTTTTAGTGGGCATACATTAACACTGGCTTAATATTAAAAAGCTCCTTAGGCAATAAAATTGGTTAGTAATCAAACAAGGGGTTGTGCCGCAAACTTTAGTGGCTTGAGCTAAAATTTTGCTTTTTTTGAGCATAATGATCAGTTTTAAAGGCATCATATCCAAAATGATTTATTTTGTATGCGATATTTGGTGGCAGCTTAAACCTGTTAATAAACACAGATATCACCACCAAAGTTGACCTTGCTGATCATTAATCTAGTGACTGTATCTTGCTTGCTAGGATTTTTTGAAAAACAAAAGATTCTTCCTGCCAATCGTTTGCTTCAGGTTCTTCAATTAAGATTTTTTTCATTCAAATTTATGAGCATTACGATTACCAAAGACATAGACTAAAACCGTATTAGTAACATAATCAACCGCATACCAAATACATCTCTGGTTGGATTGATGCCTTTTGTTCATCCAGTTCTTTAGCTAATCATGATAGTACCCATTTTCACACTGTTGTCAATGCCGATTCAAAATTGATACAGTTTTTGAAGTATTGCCGATTTGAAATTAATACACCCCTTAAAATTAACGTGTAACTGGCTCCTGTCACTGTTTCTTCTTCATATTGTCATCGTTTCTTAATTTTCAAACTTTAGTATTGATGGGATTTCAAATGATCAATCACTCCTTCAGCTTCGAGAATTGTAATCTTTGAATCGCCCCACTAATCATTGGAAATGAGGAAATTATCACTATGAAAAAAATTATTGCTACTCTGGGTCTATTAGGCACAGTTGCTGCTGGTACTGCGGTTGCTAACGAAGGTCCATCACCTGCAGGTATCAATCGTCTTGATCATGTTTTCGTTATCATGATGGAAAATCATGGTTACGGTGAAATCATGAACAACCCAAATGCGCCATTCATTAACCAATTAGCAACGACTGCTAACTTGGCAACTAATTACTACGGTGTTGCCCACCCAAGCTTGACTAACTACTTAGAAGTTGTTGGTGGTTCTAATTTTAGTGTCTTAAATGACTTTAATCCTGATTGGCATAACAAAAACTGCGTGACTAACCTCGCTTCAGGTGTTGTTAGTAATGAATCATCTTCAGCAAACATCTGCCCAATTACTGGTTTTGGTACTGATGCAGCTACTCCAGCAGTTGACTATAGCAACGAAACATCTGATCCAGCTGGCGAAAACAATATTGATGGTGTAAAAGCAATCCCTGCCAAAAAAGCTATTTCTGGCAAAACTATTGCTGACCAATTGGTTGCTGAAGGTTTAAGCTGGAAATCATACCAAGAAAGTATCGGTCTGCAAGGTGCAGACGGTATCAACAGCAGTGACGGTTATTTCAACAACACAACTGATTTCAGCAACTTAAGCCCATTAGTTCCTGGTGGCGTAGTTGCATTATATGCAGCTAAACACAACCCTTTTGTATACTTCAAAAGCGTTCAAGAAGGTAAAAATCCTAAATTGAGCTTAAATCAAGTTGTTGATTTTGATGGTCAAAATGGTCTGTTTGCTGATTTAGGTGCTGGCAAAGTACCAACTTTCTCATTAATCGCTCCTAACCAATGTAACGACATGCACGGCAAAAGTGGTGCAGGTCAATCTTGTGGTTATGATATGAACAACAACGGTACTCAAACTGGCTTAAACCCAGGTTTGATTAAACGTGGTGATGAAACTGTACAAAGACTGGTAACAGCTATCAAAGGCTCACCAGTATGGAACAAAGGCAATAACGCTATCGTTGTTCTTTGGGATGAAAACGATTACTCTGTTGCCCCAATCACTAACCAAGTTCCTGCTATCGTTGTAACTAACCATGGTATGGCACAAGGCGTTCAAAGTGGTACATATTACAACCACTTCTCATTGTTGAAATCAATCGAATCAGCCTTAGGCTTACCTTGTTTGAACCACGCTTGTGACGCTGACGTTCAAGTAATGTCTGATTTATTCAACTAATCAGTCTTATAAAGTAACCTATTCAGTGACTTAATGTACTGTTTAGGTTACCTAATGAATTGACGGGGACTGCATTCGCAAGCCCATCCAACTGACCTTTATGCCATAAACTTCTTAATATTCTCCGCTCCCCTGTTATTTTCACAGGGGAAGCATCTTATCTGTCATTACAAGTTATTTAGGTTCAAAAGTTAGCACATAACCACTGTGGTCAGAAACTCGACCATAATCTTGATCGGTAAATAAAATATTTGCTGAAGTGGCTTTTAATAAACTACTTTTATTCATAAAAACATAATCAATACGGTAATCATTACTTTGATATTGTTGCCAATAGGGATCATTTATTCTGAAGTTTTGCTCTTGACGATGCGAACAGTTAGCCATTAAATATTGATCTTCGTATTGACCGTTTGCCATTACCCACTGATAACCTTGCGAACCAACAGCAACATTAAAATCACCGCATAACAGGGTTGCCGCTATATTTGGGTGCTGCCGATCAGATGCCCAATCACGTAACTGATTAAATTGGTAAGCGAAACCATCTTCCCACCAACTTAAATGAGCTGAAAATACATTTATTGGACCCATATTGGGTGCGTCAATTTCCGCCATGACTACTTTTCGGGAATGGATACTAAAAGGATCATGACTTTCTGAAACATAACGTGCTTCGTGATGATACATTGGGTAGCGACTGAGTATAGCAACACCTTCTCGATAGCGATCAAAACCCAGATGTGACCAATCCGTGTGAATATGATACGGTACAGCTAATTGATCATTAATAATTCTGGCGGCATTAGAATTCCAGTCACCTAGACCATTGTTCCAAAATTCAGCAACTTCCTGTAGGCACACGACATCCACATCCAGCTCATTAATAGCTTTAGCTATTTGGCTAAATTTGTAATCCTGATTATCTTCTTGATAACAATGCAAATTTAAAATCATTAACTTGAATGGCTTACGAGCCAAGGTATAGTTTAGACCTTGATTATTAGCCCAGATAACATCCGTATCTGTTTCGCAGCATACGCTGTATTGCAAACGAAAAGCCGAACCCACTCTCAGCCAAGCTTGCCAAATTTGAACGCCGTACTGATTAGGATTTCTGGCATTACTGAGAAAGTTTTTATCCCAATAATGACGACGGTAATGGCAACTGGCTTTTTTAGTATGTTGCCAGTTGTCAAGCGTCCAGTGAATAGTCACTTTGTTAATTGCTTGCGAACTTTTAACAGCAATATTAACAGGCACAAACTTTTGTTTGTCGAGCAATCGAGGGTTATAAGCTAAAGGCTGTATGACCTGACGAACTAATTTAATGCCGGAATCTGCTTGACTATGATACTGACGACCGTTTTTATTATCCCAATATTCATTGTTTAAAACTTGATACCGTAAGCCAAACTGAATATTACCGGGTAACGACTGATCGACAGTCGCCTTAATATCTATTTGCGCTTGCCAATACTCCTTATTGTCGCTCTGCAGGCTATGAAAAACAGCTGGAAGTGTTTGCCAAATCCCGTCTTCTCCAGCCCAGATAACATCAATTCGTTTGTTATAATCAAGATTTTCTATCTCAATAAAAAAAAACACATGCTGTTGCAACGTCTTTTTTTTTCGGGTGATAACGTTTTCTACATAGAGTAACTGGATTTTATCCATTTTATAGCCTCATACACCGAGCGTGTTTAACTTGCAGAATACCGATGGGAGAGATTACTTTTGAATACGCGGACGGTAATCATGAAAATCAATTGTTGGAAAAATATTGTCCATAATTTCTAATGCCGTTAAATAACGCTCATCAATTCTATTTTTACGAATACTATCATGTAAATAGTTAAATCTAGCCAAATGATCAATTAAACGTTTTTTTGCGTAATCAATAGCGGTACCTGATTTTAGTATAAAAGGCCAATCAGATGCCTGAGCCAACAAAATAGAACGAACAGCCTGATTAAGTGCTCTTTCTTGTAAACGACTAATCGCTAACCCATACAAATCGCTCGCCAATTTCTCCATATCGGTCTCAGCTTTATAAAGCAATGGATAAATCCAGTCATTAGTCTCATTTAACCAATAACTAAAATAGCCTTGATCTCCCCAAGTTGAAGCCGATGGCATAGCTATTTGATGTTCTGAAACTACCTCTAAATAATCACTACAAGTCACCGTTGACAACTGTCCTGAGTTATTCGCCAACTTTAACACAGACTCCAGCCAATAAGGTCCTTCAAACCACCAATGACCAAACAACTCAGCATCATACGGTGCCACAATAATAGGTGGTCGATCCATGGTTACTGTTAACTGCTCCAATTGTTGCTGACGTTTATCAATAAAATCTTGTGCATGCCGTAATGCTTTCATTCGCGCTTTTCTAGGATCGTAAATTTCCTTAGTTTGCTCTCCTCCTGTTACGCGGTGATATTTAATACCCGTATTAATGCGAATAGTGTCATCAAGAATATAAGGAGCGATATAATCAAGATCCAAATCGAAGCCAATATCACTGTAATATTCTCGATAATCAAAATCACCTGGATAGCCTTCCTGAGCACTCCAAACTTGAGTGGATGATTCTGGATCTCTGGCAAAAGCCATCACACCATTACCGCAATTTACAGGTGCATAGACTTTATTAACGGGAGCTGGACTCGCCTGCATAAGCCCATGACTATCAACAAAAAAATAATTGATACCAAACTCAGCCAACAACTTCTCTAACCCCGGATAATAAGCACATTCGGGTAGCCAAAAACCACTGGGATTAAATCCAAAATAGGATTTAAAAGTATCTATCCCTATTTTAATTTGATTACGAACAGCTGTTTGACTAATACTTAATAACGGTAAAAAACCGTGGGTCGCTGCACAAGTTATCAATTCAAGATGACCCGAATTATGATAATGTTTAAAAGCAGACAATAAATCGCACTGGTACTTGTGCTGATAATCCAACAAGGTTTTTTTAAAAAAGCGCCTATAAAGTCTTGCCAATTTTTGATAGGGGCGATCTTGCCGCGTTCTTATAACTTCTTTTTCGGCAAGCTCTAATAATCTTTGTAAATGCTTAAGGTAACGAGCTTGCAATAAATCATCTGTTAACATCGTCATGAGTGTTGGTGACAATGACAACGTTAATCGATAATTAATATCTTCCCTTTCAAGTCGTTCAAGCATGCCAAGCAAAGGCAAATAACTTTCTGTAATAGCTTCAAATAGCCAGTTTTCTTCAAAAAACCGACTATATTCAGGATGTCGCACATAGGGAAGGTGCGCGTGAAGAATAATACTGAGAAAGCCACTACTCATAATGACAAGGACTGCCTTTGACCTGAAGCGTGAAGCACTTTAATAGGCAACGATTTATTGACTGGTATGACTCCTTCATTCAGATAATCTAAAGATGGGGAAACCATACCATCCTGACAAGGCACTTGAATAGTGTTTGATGTCACTTCAGGTACAAATTGATTATTAATATCAAGGTATCCTAACGTAGCAGAAACTACAAAAGCTTCAGACTGCGGGGGAATTGTAATTTGTTGCTGGTGCTGATTAGGCTCAATAGCTACATCAAACCATGGAAGTGCTATCTTATTGAGTCCGTAATCATCATTCTGATGATAAACTCTAAGCGTATGAACAGCAAAATCTTCAACGTTATTATTAACACTAAACATTCTGTTGTCTTTTTTCGGCAAATCCCAATAAATATAAAGATGGCTAGGATCAACAGGCAACATCATCAAATCAGCCATTTTGTTTTGTTGCGGCTGATAAGTTAAGCTAATAAATTCGCTAATATCCAACAGTTCCCTTGATGAAAATATCATGGACGAATAACGAGCAGAATAAACAGGCGAAAAATCCTGACTTATTGTCTGACTAATCGTTTGTAATTCCTTTTGAGTCAGCAGATCGGGCACTAAATCGACGACTTTAGCAGGGATCTGTTGTTCGACTAATGGTTTACTAATATTAACTGTAATACCCCTGTCAAAAAAACTCGTGGAACAATCATAGCTTGAATCCCAACGCATCATCATATGCCTTAAATCATATTTATACCCATCGCTTATCCACTAAAAATGGATTCAAGGCATTTCCTTAACTAACACTAAAATTCAGCTCAACTGAGAAAATTACTGTTAACAAATAATTAAGTTTGATTAACTTGATCAATAGCTAAGTATTACAAAATTAGATAATTAATTGTTCTAATATCACTGTAATACTGAAATAAATCTCACTATTATTAGAAAAAACTGTAACCGTTGTTGCTTATTATTGCAAGTCCTTTAGTGGCAATTAGTCATAAATATAGCGGATTTCAAGACCTAATTCTGTCACCTTTATTCCTTTAAGAAATGTGATGTATATCTGTGTTTTCAAAAACAACAACAGTTACCTGAGGCACTAAATAATGATCGAGACCTAGCGGAAATTGCTCATTACGAGAAATAATATCATTAGGTGAATCTTTTGATGTATCTAACGATAAGCACCATTGATTATTGGCAACTTTTGGTAATTCAACCAAAATATCCTCATCGGACATATTCATGACCACATGTAAATCGGCTTCATGATGATCCGCTCCGGCTAATGTAAACGCTAAAACTCTGGCCTCTTTGTCATGCCATAATGGCGTGTTTAATTCAATTCCATGCCAAGTAATATCAAACATACCTTTGCCCGCAATCGGCTTACCCGTCAAAAAACGACGCCGCATAATTGAAGCATGTCTTTTACGCAAAGCTATCATGTGACTTACAAATCGGAATATGTCGGCATTGGCTTCTAACTTATTCCAGTCCAGCCAGCTCAATGCATTATCATGACAGTAGCCGTTATTATTACCATTTTGACTATTTAAAAACTCATCACCCGCTAACATCATCGGTACACCCTGACTGAGTAATAAAATAGCAAACGCATTTTTAACTTTTTTCTTGCGCAAGGCTAAGATAACCAAATCATCGGTTTCACCTTCTACGCCACAATTAAAACTTAAATTATTATTGCAGCCATCCTGATTTTTTTCTCCGTTTGCCTGATTATGTTTTTGATTGTAACTAAATAGATCATAGAGAGTAAAACCATCATGACAAGTAATAAAATTAATACTGCTTATTGGCAACCCACCTTTATATTCATAGAGATCACTGCTACCGCTGATACGCGTCGCTAGCTCCTGAATAACACCCTTATCACTACGCAAAAAACGTCTGACCGTGTCCCGATAACGACCATTCCATTCTGCCCAACGATATCCAGGAAAACTACCCACCTGATAAAGTCCGGCTGCATCCCATGCTTCAGCAATCAATTTAGTCTTGGATAATTGTTCAGAAAGTTCGATTCCCCATAGCACTGGTGGATTATGCAGTACTTCGCCATCTTCACCGCGAGCTAAGGCGCTGGCTAAATCAAAACGAAAACCATCAACATGCATTTCCCTAACCCAATATTCCAGACAACCAATAATGAAACCAGCTACCAATGGATGGTTAGCATTAACCGTATTACCACACCCCGTATAATCACGAAAAATACTTTTATCATATTTGTCGAGATGATAAAAAATATTACCGCCAAGCCCCCTGAAATTGATAACCGGACCGCGACTACCCGCCTCGGAGGTATGATTAAATACCACGTCTAAAATAATACCGATACCCGCTTTATGGAGGGCTTTAACCAAATTACGAAATTCATGAATATGACTGCCTTGATCGGGCGTAACACAATAGCCTGGATGTGGGCTAAAAAAGCTATGCGTACTATAACCCCAATAATTTTTTAACCCCAGTCTTGCCGTATTTTCTGGTACATCCTGTTCATCAAATGCCATCACTGGTAATAGCTCAATGTGAGTGATACCTAGTTTTTGCAAATAGGGTATTTTTTCAATTAAACCATTAAACGTTCCTGGATTAGTAACTTCAGCCGAAGCATGTCGGGTAAAACCACCCACATGTACTTCATAAAGAATCGCCCGTTCGCTTCTAATCCGTAACGGCGTATCACCTTCCCAGTCATAACAGTCATCAACAATCATGCTACGCATAGCTGTCGAACCATTGTCACCGGGTAAACAGGCAGCTTCCCTACTCCAGTGTTTATCACTGACTGCTTTTGCCCAAGGATCTAAAAGGTGTTTGTCCTTGTCAAAACGGTAGCCATACTCGCGTATATAGTCAGGTCCATCCATCCGCCAGGTATACCATGTACCAACAGGTAATTTGCAAACAAAGACGTGCCATGAATAAAAGGTACGATGAGTATCTTTATCTAGGTTAATAATCTGAAACGGTTCTTGACAATCAACACTGTAAAATAATAATAGCTCTACTTGTTCGGCATGGTGACTAAAAATTGAGAAATTAACACCCTCCTCACTCCACTTAGAACCAGATGGATAAGGGTTACCGTGTTTAATTTTATAATGTTTTTCTTCCATTTATTTTAACCATTGTTTTGACAAGAATTTACCTTTTAAACTTCAATATATTCAATGTATAGAGCCATAAAGACCCTATACAATGATCTGTGCATTTTTTAATAATAAAAAGCAGCAACATAATCCATCGTCAATTGACTACACAATTTTCAAACAGCGGCTAACCTATAAACCCTATAGAGTTTATACTCAACAAGCTTGTTTTATTCTGGCTAAAGCATTTTCCAGATTGCTCATGCTGGTTGCTATAGAAATTCGAACGTGTCCGGGACAACCAAATGCGGAACCAGGAACTAAAGCAACACCGGAGTGTTCAATGAGATACTCAGAAAATTCCAAATCATCATTGATGTTATCTAGTCTAGCGATCAATTTTTCAATATTAGGGAACACGTAAAAAGTGCCATCAGTTGTTAAACACTCTATACCTTCAATATTGTTCAGTTCTGCAACAACAAAATCATGACGACGTTTAAACTCAATGCACATTTCAGCAATAAAACTTTGGTCACTGGTTAAAGCCACTTCGGCGGCAACCTGAGAAATTGAAGTTGGATTAGACGTACTTTGAGACTGAATAGTACACATTGCTTCAATCAAATCCGCAGGACCGGCAGCATAACCAATACGCCAACCTGTCATTGAATAGGCTTTGGAAACGCCGTTCATAACCACGGTACGGTTATATAAATCAGGATGGGCATTTAAAATATTAACAAAAGTACCTGACTGCCAAAGAATATGTTCATACATATCATCAGTAGCAATAATAATATTTGGATATTCCTTAAGAACATCACCCAAAGCAGCTAATTCAGCTAATGAATAGGCTACTCCAGAAGGATTAGAAGGACTATTAATAAAAATTAAACGCGTTTTATCAGTAATAGCAGCTCGTAGCTGTTCAGGAGTAATTTTAAAATTTTGTGCTTGTGTAGTTTCAATAATGACCGGAACACCATCAGCCAATAACACCATGTCTGGATAAGATACCCAAAAAGGAGCAGGAATGATAACTTCATCACCAGCATTCAATAATGCTTGAGTCAAGTTAAAAGAACTTTGTTTGCCGCCACAAGAAACTAAAATCTGTTTCGGTACGTAATCCAAACCATTATCATTTTTAAATTTATCGATAATAGCTTTCTTTAAACTAGGAATACCATCCACAGCTGTATATTTAGTAAAACCATTTTCAATCGCTTTAATTGCTGCAGCTTTAATATGATCTGGCGTATCAAAATCAGGCTCACCTGCACCTAACCCAATGATATCTTTACCCGCTGCCCTCATAGCTGCTGCTCTGGCAGTAATCGCTAATGTCGGCGAAGGCTTTACTGTTTGTACTCTGTTGGAAAGTATAATGCTCATAATCTACTAACTAAAATCGATGTAAAATGATACTAATTATACACAATTTACAATGACTTGATAGCAGCCTGTTAATAAACCCAGTAATTATCAATTTATAAAGCTGATTATCTGAAATGTATTCTCCATCATTCATGAATGACAAAAATGACTACCATTCCTTAAACACTATAAACTGTATTAACGATCCTTATTAGACAGAATTACTCATCACAGAGATTTTTTAGCAACCGGTAACGATTCTTATCGATTTAACCAGCTTAGAAAAGTAGTATAAATCCAATAACTCTAGCCACTAACTTTAATCTTTTTGACGCTCTTTCTGGGAAAATTGTCGAAATTTTTAAACGACGTTTTGCAAACATGGCTGTAAAGTTGATTTAGATTCCAGTCCAATGTCGGTTTAACTGTAACAAATAGACTTTTGTCAGAAAAGTAATGCTGATTACTAGAAACAATTGAACGCTTTTTTACGTATAGAAATATTTTCTATACAATACTAATCGATGACGACTAAAAAAACGCTTTCGTAACAAATACCGTCTGCAACTGCGCGAAAAAGACCATAAGCCGATGCACGTCCACTTGGTAGGTGGCGAAGTAAATGCCAAATTTGATTTGACAACCCTCAATCTGGTCATTGGTAGCGTACCGGCAGATTTAAAAAAAGAAGTACTTGCTTGGCTGTCAGAAAACAGCTCGAATTGATAAAGGAGTGGCAACGATGAAACGCCCACGTTTATTAGCCGTGGAATCCTTGGCTGATTATCGACTCCGCCTGAGTTTTGTGGATGGCAGCATTTATACTGTGTCTCTAAGTAGCGAAATAGAACGCTGCCAAGGTTTGCATCCGCTAAAAGATCTGAATGAATTTAATAAAGCCTGCTTGATTACCGATGAAGGCTGGACAGTGGAATGGGAAGACCTAGACATTCAGATTGGCGCAGACACACTCTGGCTAGATGCCCAAGCGCAAAATGCAACGGACGACAACACCCGCGTATTTGCTCAATGGCGTGCACGGCATGGATTATCTTTATCGGAAGCGGCAAAAGCCTTAGGTATGACCCCACGAACCATCAGTGCTTATGGTAGCGGCAAGCGTCCAGTACCACGTTATATCGCATTGGCTTGTAAAGGTTGGGAAGCCGAACACGAGTCCAAAACACCGTATCATCACTCCGCAACGTCTGGTTAAGATGATTATTGTAATCAGTTACTATCGCAACCAGAGTTATTTAGTACACCAACAAGCGTCGCTGTCATACTGGGTTTTACCCAAAGCCCACGCTCTAAAATTTGATCCAAATGAAAATCATATTGATCATTCCAATAAATGCGTTTATTTTTAAACATCACCGTCTTAAATAACGATTCATCATAGAGCGGTTTATAACAAGGTATCCGTTCCAATTCAGCACTCACGTCAAAATCAACAATTGAATCATCATCCAGATAAACCCGAACAATATAATGATCTCTAGGCTCCACATTAACTAATTTCATAACCAGCTCTATCTTGAAGGTTCAATGTGCAAAGGTTCTTGACCTGCTACAGCTAATTTCCAATCGATCATTAAAGATTCTTGATGCAACTCAATCCAAGCCTACACTAAACGCGTTTGTTTACGCGGCAAACTCCCCGAAATAAGTTCAGCATCTAAAATTGAAAACACAGCCTCATCATCTTGATATTCAGCGTGAATATGCGGCACATGATGTCTTCCGTTATCAAAAAAATACATCATGATTTGGATACCATAAAATATTGCTATCGTTAGCATTGATTAATCTCCTGAGTTAATTAATTCAAACAAAACTGGGATCAAGAGTGATAACAAAAAACTGCATTGTTTTAGATACTAATATTGCAACATCAACTCGTTTCACCAATCTCATTCCTCAACATCATCCATAGGCAATGACGATAAAACATCAAGATCATTCTTCAGTTGGATACCCCTCAAACCAATTTAAGTTCAGGATGCGCAATACTAACGCACCAACTGGCTATATACCCACCAACCATCATAATCTTCAGCAGGTTGGTCATGGATCTCAGAATCCTGATTGGTATAAGGAACTTGTGCTACTTGAGAAAATTTCCAGTCAGGCTCTTTTAACAAAAAAGACAACGCGTTGTTTAGATTGTAAAAATGTTTCTGGAGAATGACAACTATCTTTAACAAACGGGTTTCTGCAACGTGTCGCGTACAGGGCATAACAAATAACAGTGCGGCAAACTATGTCGCGTAAATTTCGCGTAGTATCTGCGTGATTATAGGCTGCAGTTAGTTACAGCATGTGCAATAACCGTTCGATAAAATCGGTAAAACTTGATGGTGCTTTTTTAGAGAAAGTCTATGATGGAAAAGGATTGTGCAATTGCAATCCACCAATCCACTCAAAATCTTTTATATTTCGAGTAACCAGTGTTTCATTGTAAATGAGTGCAGTTGCTGCAATGATAGCATCGCCAACTGACAACTTCTTTTGCTGACGTAATTCCGTTCCTTTTTTGATGACAGCGTCTGAAATCGGCAATTGCATAGCAAAGCTAAAAAATCTTTCTAAAAAAAACTTTTCTTCTAAATTGATTTGATGATATCCCAAGGTTTCAAGATAACTGATTGCCGAAACGTAGATTGTTTTATCACGGATAAAGTCGCGGATGATCCGGTACTCTGCTTTATGTGAGTAAATAATAATATTACTGTCCAGCAACATTATTCTCTTCCAGATATTGGGCGATCTTGGCGAACCTCACGCTGCCATGCACCAGGATCATCAATGCTTGCAAATAAATCATTTTTTACGGCATTGTCCAGCATTTCAGCCAGTACAGAGCCATTGTTTTTTGTTTCGGCTTTCAAGGCATTGTTTTTTTTCAATTTAGCTTTAAGGAACTGGATAAAGTCGAGCGTTTCCATCTGCATTTCAGTAGGCAATTCGGCAAGGTTATAGAGTATTTCTTCGGTAATTCCAGTCATAGTAAAACTCCTTAGTAATTTTATATTCTGTATAAGTTAACAAATTGTATAACAATATTTTATTGCTCTATAGCCAATACAACCTGTTGTGATAAATCTTCCATTGAAACTTGTAATGGTCAAGTAAAACAGGACACTTTTTAAGCAACTTTCTTATAAAACTCCCGTTCAAAATCTAATGGTGTTTGATAATCTAATTTTGAATGAACTCGTCTACTATTATAAAAAGCTATATAGTCAATAATGCTTAATTTTGCCACTTCTTTTGTTTTAAATTTTTCGTAATTTAATTGTTCATATTTCAAACTTCGAAAAAAACGTTCTGTTGGCGCATTATCCCAACAATTTCCCTTGCGACTCATGCTTTGCACCATCTGCATGATATTTAAGTGGTTCCGGTATTCTTCACTGGCATATTGACTGCTTCGATCTGAGTGA
>Ga0214192_1001082_pt1 | contig 15564 bp, 27 predicted proteins | sample TroBogEpilimnion_44_FD_153030 | JGI IMG/M metagenome (GOLD analysis project Ga0214192, IMG submission 153030) | Freshwater microbial communities from Trout Bog Lake, WI - 29JUL2008 epilimnion | ecosystem: Environmental > Aquatic > Freshwater > Lake > Epilimnion/Euphotic zone | place: Trout Bog... | reverse complement strand
CCTGAAGGATTAGATAATTACGAAAGAACACTTGTATTGTTTGGTGACGAACCTTTTAATCACGCAGACAAATTAGTTTATCTTGAAGATGAATATGAAGCTGGTTGGTATTTGAACACTGCTTTCTTTGGTCCTGAGATGATTTGGCTTTGCGAAGTTACAAAATTTGTCTTTGGTGATTATCCTAAAGTGATTTACTTTGGTTAATAACTTAATAGATAAAAGTTTGCATGCATCAGATAAAAGTATTATTTTTATACTATAAAATTAAAACAAACAATTATGGCAACTAAATTAGTAAAAACAGAAACTACATATCATTTAGTTGTAAATGATAAAATAATTGGTAGTCTTGGCGATTCAGATGGTAAATTACAGAAGCTATCAAAAGAAAACTGTGATGAGATATTTGGAGTTGTTGATGTTGAGAAGTTGGCTTATAAAACATACGAACCAGAAACATTTGTTAATCATTCAGATATGTATAAATACTTATGTATAAAATTTTTTAAAGAAGGCTTCAACAAAGCAATGGAGTTGAACAAAGATAAGTTGTTTACTATTGAAGATATGTATGAAGCTATTAGAAAAGCAAAAAGTTATGATGAAATTCCTAATCACGATGGTGTTATTGTAAGTTTTGATTATTCAAAAGAAGAAATAATCCAATCACTACAACAACCAACAGAAATGGAGGTTGAGATTGAGATGGATGATATTTATGATGGCATAGATTCAGCAAGAATATTTACAAAAGAAGAAACAATAGTACCAAAATTAGATAAAAATGGTTGTATTGTATTAAGAAAGAAATAAGATGTGAGAGATCTTGATAAGTTAACTACATTTGTAAACCGTTTGAAAAACATTGGCATTGATGTCAAACTTGCGGGTAACTATCCGTGGATATACATACACGAAATTAACGGTGTTCTTGTGACTGAAAAGTTTGAAGGAGAACATGGGTTCACGGTTGCATTCTTACCTGTTCGTGTTGATAAAGAATTAGTGTTTACAGACATATCTGAAATCTTTAAACTTATCAGATCTTACTTATAAAAGGGATTGTTCTCTTTGAGATAAGACACAAGTTCATCTGTCTGTTTACAAGTTTCGAGAAATCCTATTACGTCAGCAGGCGGTAAATTGAACCATTCATTTCCTGCCTCAGTTGCATATACTTTGTACTTGTTATGCAACATTTTTTCAATCTTATGATAGTTTTCGGACTTGTAAGATTTGTGTAAACTGATAATGCAATCGTTGCCTGTTTGTAATTGCTTTACTCTTTTAGCAGGATCGTTTTTTGATACACCGATCTTATAACTTTCTTTACCGTCTGTTGCTACTTTAAGTAACAAATATACATATCCTATCATTTCATTAGTTTTACAATGAACTACACATTAGCTAAAGACTAATGTGTTTCAGGCTTCACAGAGTATGCTTCTTCACAGAAGTCTGATTTCCTCTCCACCTTTGTAATGGCAAGTTCCTTACCATATATTTTTAAACCTTCTTTAAGAATGTTTTTTGATGCGTTTAAATCTCTATCGTGTTTTTTGCCACATTTACAAATCCATTCTCTTTCTGAAAGTTTTAAATTTTGATTTATCCATCCACAACAATTACAAGTTTTGCTCGATGGATAGAACCTATTTACCTTTACAAGTTCCTTTCCATACCAATCACATTTGTAATTTAGTAAATTAACAAAATTACCCCAACTTGCATCAGAAATATGTTTAGATAATTTTGGATTTTTAATCATACCTTTTACATTCAAATCCTCTACTATAATTAAGTCATTTTCTTTAACTAATTGGTAGGAAACTTTATGTAATGTATCTAATCTAGAACTTGAAATCTTCTCGTGTATTTTAGCAACTTTGAGTTTTTGCTTTTCAAACCCATTGCTACCTTTTTCTTTACGAGAAAGATGTTGTTGTGCTTTCTTTAATTGTCTTGAATATTTTTTAGTATATCTATTATTTTTATATTTAATACCATCAGATGTTATTACAAAATTTTTTAAACCTAAATCAATTCCAACTTTTTTATTTGTTTTAGGTAATTGTTCTATTTCTTGTTCAGTAAAAATTGAGACATAATATTTTCCAGTTGGTGTTTTTGTAATATTCATTTTTCCAACTTTACCTTTAATTTCCCTTTTATCCAAATTAACTTTAATACCATCTTTAAATTTTGGTATTAATATCTTACCATCTTTTACTAACCCAAATTGTGGAATGGTAAATGTGTTTTTATGTTTTCTTGATTTGAATTTAGGAAAATGAGCAGTTCCTCTAAAGAAATTAACATAAGCTGTATCTAAACTTCTTAAAGCAAATTGAATTGTTTGGCTATTAACTTCTTTCAACCATTCATATTCTTCCATTTTCTTTAGATCAGTTAATGTCTTTGCTTGTTTATAGTAATTATCTGATTTTTTATCCTTTTGGTATTGTTCCTTTCTTTCATTTAAAAAGTAGTTATATACAAATCTTGAACATCCAAAATGTTTAACCAATAAGATTTCCTGTTCTTCATTTGGATATATCCTAAATTTATATGTCTTATTAACTAACTTCATATAATGTATATATTAAACTTTTAAACTCTCTTTTTACAAAATCGTAAATTATTTTGTAAATATTTCCATTCTTTTTGAGAAACATTCACAAAATAATTTACTTACTATGTCTAAAAATTCAAATTATCGTTCAAAAAATCGTTCAAAACATTATCTAAAATGTCATTTAATTTTTGTATGTAAATACAGAAAGAAATTACTTGTTGGTCAATTAAAAGAGGATATGAAAAGTCTATTACTAAATATTACTCAAAATTCAGATTTTGAAATAGAAGTTTTTGAAAGTGATTTAGATCATATCCATTTCTTAATTAGGTATTTACCTAAATTATCTATAACTTCAATTGTCCGTAAGTTAAAAAAAGAAAGCACTTACCATATATGGCGTTCAGTTCATAGGAATTATCTTTATACTCAATTTTGGAAAGAAAAAACTTTTTGGTCCGATGGTTATTTTGTTTGTTCAATTGGCGAGGCAAATCCAAATACCATCAAACAATATATTTTAACACAAGGTTAAATTGTTTTAAGTTCAAATTCATCACAGAAGCTAAAGAATTCTGTGTTTTCTTTGAAGGTCAATATAAACTATATATTGTTAATAACTTTGTGAAAAAAGTTTGCATAACCAATAAATTGTTATTATATTTAACTATAATTAAAAACAAAAATTAATCGTTATGAAAACATTTAGAAACGTACTTCTTTTAATTGGCACTCCTATTTTTCTTTTATACATTGCCGTTAAATGTGAACAAGGAAAAGATCCTTACGAACCAGGTATGCATTTCAGTTATTCAATTGAATGTGAAAATGGATTCGTATATAAATCATTAGACCATAGAAGAGGAACTATTCAAGTACTTAATAGTGATGGAACTCCATTAAAATGTGGAGAAAAGATTTACTAATTGTTAATAACTTTTAGGAAAAAAGTTTACATGCTTAGGAAAAAAGTATTATATTTAGCTATCAATTAAAAATAAACAAAATGAGAAAACAAGATTCACTATTCAATGCTGTTGCCAAATTCATTAACGAACAGCCTATAGGCTCTACATTTTCAACTCAAGAATACTTAAATCGTATTGCTGGTTATGAAACGTCAACAACTTGGAAAAGAAATAATAAGTCTAATAACTACCGAGCACATTCTTATAAAGGAATGTTAAAGAAATACTTTATACTAAAAGTTAAACGTGGATCTTGGAAGGTAATTGCACATATTCCTGATTGGTTTACAACTGCTCATTTATGGACTTTGAATTGGTACACCACATCTTCTAGATATGAAAATAAAACAAAAAAGTGGACTAATACCAATAGAACAAAAATGACCAGAGACGAGATCATTGCAAAACTTGAAGTTGAAACAAACACAAATATAATCTTTCATAAAATGGCAAACTCGATTGCTGATGAATCTGTAATTGGAAATAAAACACCAACCGATCCAATGTATTACGCATCTGGTGCATATTTTTTAGAAAAAGCAATTCAAAATGGGATACCAAAAAATAAAATTAGTATGGCGCATGGAACATCAGAAGTTAAACCACAAATAAAAATTACAAAAATTGAAAAAGAAGAATCGCAATTCTTTGCTAACCAAAATCATAAATTAGAGATTGACGAACTCTATAATAATCTACGCGAAAATGTTGGACTTGTTCGTGCTGCAACTCACATTATGGATCAAGTTCGTATTCTTGACCCGCTTGTTCAAGGCCGAGCAATAAATATATTTGAGCAATTGAAAAGTTTACTTATTACAATGGAAGATAGATTAGTTTCAAACACTCCTAAACAATCAATATAATGAAAGATCATATGTTTAAATTTCAGCCCCCTTACACCGATGAACCTGTAACTCTTTACGTTCAACGTAAGCAATATCAGTCAGGCAATTTATGCCTTAATTTAATTGATGCAAGAGATCATTTCCCTTACATATGTGCAACTGTAAATGTTGATGGACTTAAAGAAAATGAAGTTGCCATTAAGAATTACTCAGAGAATGAAGGGATCTTACCTACATTAATTAGAGAAGGCGTAATTAAAATGCCTCATCGTTATGTAAATAGCGGATTTGTTAAAATCCCCGTTTGTGAATTATGTTAATAACTTTATAAAAAAATCTCTTAAATTATTTTGAGATGTGTAAAATATTGGTTATTTTTATATTATAAAATTAATCGATATGGAAACTGTTAAAATAGAATACTGGGCATTACACTCTCATATATTGACATTCTTTCAAAATGGAGGTAATTTTAATGAAGCTATCGCAAAATGGAAAAATCACATAAATGCGGTTAATTATTTTTGGCAATACTTTAAATTTCAAAAATACTAAAAACTTTAAATTAATCAATATGGAATACAATAAAAGAATAGGATACGCTTGCATTAATACTCAATTATCCGCAAAGGGTATTACAACAAATCGTGATGCAATTAAGAGAACATTTGACACTAAAGGTCTGCCTCATATTAGTTCACTTGTCCTTGCCAATGTAACAGATCTTGAAAAAGTAATACATTGGAATGAAGCTAATGGTTTTAAATTTTATCGCGTATCTTCTGGTTTGTTTCCTTGGATGACCGCTTATGAATTTGAAGATCTTCCTGACTGGCCTGCTATTCAAGCAATCCTAAAACGTATAGGCGATTATGTAACATCAGTTAATCAAAGATTAGAATTCCACCCAAGTCATTTTACAATTCTTGCATCACCTAATCCTGATACAGTAGAAAAATCTATCAAAGATCTTGAACAACATAGCCGCATCTTTGATGAAATGGGTTTAACACCTTCTCATTGGAATTGTCTTAACATACATGTAGGTGGTGCTTATGGTGATAAAGAATCAGCAACTCAACGTTGGTGTGATAACTTCCTAAGTCTATCCGAAAATTGTCGTAAGCGAGTTGTCGTGGAAAATGATGACAAAGCAAATATGTATTCTGTACTTGACCTGTATAATATGATACACAAAAAGGTAGGTACACCAATTACATTTGACATCTTTCATCATACATTCTGCACCGGTGATCTGTCAGCAACTCAAGCTGCTCAACTTGCAGCAAGTACCTGGAAAACAGCTCCTCTTGTTATTCACTGGTCTTCATCAATGAAACTATATGAAAATGCTGATGCTAAATCTGTTGCCCACGCCGACTACATTTATGATGAACTAAATGATTGGTCAACTGACGGGTGGTTTATGTGTGAATCCAAAGCAAAAGAATTATCTATCCAGGAATACTGGGAAAAGGGACCAAGAAAGCAAATAATCATTTCTAAAGAAACAATAGAGAATGTATAATGGATTCTATTAAAAAAATAAAGAGTCCTTTAAATGTCATTTATTTACATCTTAAAAAATGTTAATAATTAAACAGAACCAAATGCAGAATCTTAAATATAAAAATAAACATATGACAAATTTTCAATCCAAAATAAATATAGCAACTGCACAGATAAACAGTGACCCAATTGCCTTATCTATGGCAACGTCAGGTAAGCCCCGTGAATTGGATGCAATTGATGAAGTTTTCTTGTATCGCACATGTTTCCCTGATGTTGGAGCTTTACAGTTAAGAAAAGTTTTTTCAAAAAAGACAGATCCTGTTGGTGTATCAAATTTCTTAAAAGAGTCAGGTTTTGAACTTATTCGTTTACAATCATCTTGGAATGCTGACACAAACATTGAACTTAACACTATGTTTATATGGGTTCATGAATCTGGTATAATGTTAGGCTATGGTATTCAAGTTATGGGAACTGAAGAATATAGTGATGGAGAAGAATGGTTTGAAAGTGATGACCCAATTACTGAAGAATCAAAAATGACAGGTATTGGTTGGATTAATCCTGTTGAATCTTCTGAAGATATTGAAATTATTTGGGCAAACTTTAAAAAAGCAATTAAAGATAACCCAGCAATTGAAACTCTTAAAGCAAAGATTGGTATTATTTCGCACAATGGTCATAACCTATATGTTAAGAATTTTAAAATTAAAGAACGCGAGAAATTTGATCATCTTGATTTACATTATGGAGAAGGTTTTAGTAATTTCAACGAAGCCTTAATTGAAAGAATTAAAAACGAAACAAAAGGTCTTGTCCTCTTTCATGGTGAACCTGGCACAGGCAAAACTCAATACATTAGATATCTTTTAAAAGTATTGAGAGATAACAACAAAGGTATCTTATATGTACCACCTAGCTTTTCTTCTCAATTAACCGAACCTCACATGATTGAATTTATCAGCAACTGGGTGAAGGACGAAGAAAAAGATTGTATCTTACTGATTGAAGATGCTGAACCTCTTTTAGAAATTCGCAAAGGCGGAGACGGTCGTACTACAGGAATATCAAACTTGCTAAACATGACTGATGGTATTCTTAATGATATGTTAGGTCTGATGGTGATTGCTACTTTTAATACAGAGATCAGCAAAATTGACTCTGCATTATTAAGACCTGGTCGTTTAATTGCAAGAAAGGAATTTACAAAAATATCAGAACTTGATTCTCATAAATTGGCTGATGCTTTAAAAATTGAATGGCCTGAACTTGAATACCCAGCAACACTTGCAGATTTCTATACAGCAAAGAAAGCAAAAGAAGTTCTTATTCATCAAGTTGAAGAAAAGAAAACTACCCGCATTGGATTTGGAAATTGATTTTGATATATAATTCTGATATTATTCTTATGAAAACAATTAGGTCATAAAAACAGAAAATACGATGGACGATTCCTGTGAAAATATTACTGAAACTCTCGAGCTGGTTCAAGAAGAACCTGCACCACATGTTATTAATTCTAGCAACGTTCTTCAATCCACTAGGGTTCGACGCCCTCTTTGCATTCGTGATGAAGTTAACAGGATCTTTTTGGATAACCGATCTCGTTTTCTATTCCGCGTCTGCCCTATTTTTTGGTTTGTACTACTTGGTAACCAGAAATAAGAAAAAAGAATAATAAAATTTGTTAATAACTAGTAGCCTGAGAATTTGCATTCTCAGGTTTTTTTTGTTTATTTTTATACTATAATTAAAAATCAAATATCATGGAAGATTTAATAGGTAAAGAATTCAAAACTATTGCTGCTGCAAAAAATTACATAATGAAAACAAACATTTACTCATCTAAGATGGGAGATCCAAATTATGTAGGCCGAAACAAAGCTGAAGGTATGGGCGGCGGCGGATTTACCGATGATGAAGGAATTCATAACATATTCCTAACTCTTGGTCGTACTGATGCAAACTGGACGAATACATTTTATGACGCAAAAAATATGTGGCTTGAAACTTGTACTTATCCTGAGAAAGAAAAACGCGATGAATGGATGCAAGAAAGGTTTTCTGATAAAAAACATATTCGTGTGTTCTTGATGGAAGAAGGAGCAAAAACATATAAATGTAAAGGTGTCTATAAACAAATGGACGCAAAACTTGAAAGCAGTATTATTGCATGGAGAAGATGTTAAAAAGAATTGAAAAATGGCTTGACTTAAATATTGGATGGTTTTTTGTTAATGGCCGTAAACGCGAAGCATGGGAAAAGTATTTATCTAAAAAGTACAAAAATGAGTAAAGAAGTAACAATTACAGTATACGAATTTGCTGAACTTGAACCGCAAATAAAAGAACAAGTTTTAGAGGATCATCGTTACGTACATGTTCAACTTGATGTTGATTGGCATTACCCAATCCTTGAAGATTTTATTAATGATATGCTAAACTTTGGAATAACACCTGATGTTAAGTTTACTGTTTTTGGTTCGCAAGGCGATGGTGCAAGTTTTACAACTGATACTTGTGATACTGATTTGCTAATACGAAAACTTTACGAATCTGGTCATGACATTTCTGAGACAGCTTTACTTGACTCCAAAAATTTGTCTGTTCATATTGAACGAAGCGGTTGGAATGTACATGAATATTCTATGGAGGTTATTATTTATGACGAAGATTTTCTGAATGATAAGGAAAGGTATAAACTTGAAAATACAATTTTGGAATGGGCAAGAACTAAATCAACTGAATTGTATAAAAATTTGGAAAAGTATTATGATGAATTGACTTCTGATGAAGAGATCATTAAATACTTTACAGAAAATGAATTCTTATTTTTTAGTAACGGAAAGGTATTAAACAAATACATATGAAAGTATTATTTTTAGACATAGATGGTGTTATTGCTTTACCTAGACAATATGCAATGCCAAGAAACAAATTTCATTCAAAGAATTCTTCCGCTAAAAGTTTGAATATCCCATATCCTTGGGACGAACGTTGCATTAAAGTTCTTAATAGGTTTATCCTGGAACATGACTTACGTATTGTACTCTCAAGTGATTGGAAACTTCATTACACAATGGACGAAATTGAAAAGATTTTTAAATGGAACGGAGTTGCGACAACTCCAATAGGATTTACAAAAATGACTAACCCGGATCTTTCTCAATTAGAAGAATACCGAGTAAATGAAATTCAAGATTGGATAAAACAAAACAAGATTGAAACTTGGTGCACGATTGATGATCTTGATTTAAGTGCACTTGGTGAAAGGTTTGTCAAAACTGATGAACGAATGGGGATAGCTGAAAAAGGAATGATTGAGAGATTAGAAAAAGCGCTTTACCCACAGCTTAACGGTGTAGAATACGGTAATGTGTTATGAGTAAAAGAGTAAAGATAACTTTTGATAGAACTTGTGATTACACGGTAATACCTGCTAAGGATATTGCTGAAACAAATGCAAAAATTGCAGAAAACATGAAACACGTAGTTAGAGAATTTAAACGAAAGGAACGTGAATCTTGGAATGCCGTCAAGGATAAGATTAAAAATTGTTAATAACTTTTGACCCATAGATTTTTATCTATGGGTTTTTTTATTTAATTTTAACTATTAATAAAAACTATGGATACTCTTTCAATTATTGCATACTCTGCGTCAGCAATCATTTTGATATCTTTCACGATGAAGGACATTATATTATTAAGAACATTAAATACTATAGGAGCCTTGATGATCCTCTACTATTCAACAATCAAACATGATGTACCTGTTATGTTCATTAATGGAGCTATCGCAATAATCAATTTAGTTTACATATATAAATTAACAAGAAAATGAAAAGCGGATTAGAACTTAAAGCAGAATTAGAAAGATTAGAGGCAGAAGGATACTTAATCTCTTCTAAACATAAAAGCTTACCTCTTACAATTTACAACTACAGCGTTAAGACTCAATATGAAAACTATTGGAACGAATTAACATTGGCTTGTCGTGGACTTGTTGTTGACACAAACGGGCAAATCATTGCAAGACCTTTCTCTAAGTTCTTTAATCTTGGTGAAGTCAGAGATCGCATACCAAATGAACCTTTCCGTGTATATGAAAAACTTGATGGATCTTTAGGTATCTTTTTCTGGTATGAAGGATATCCTGTGTTTGCTTCAAGAGGATCTTTTAATTCCGAACAAGCTGTTCGCGGATGGGAAATCTTAAAAAGCAAATACCCAATAAATGAGTTGAATGAATTTCATACTTATATGTTTGAAATCATCTACCCAGAAAATCGTATTGTCGTTAATTATGGAAATACCGAGGATGTGATAATGCTTGGTGTTATACATACAAAATCTGGTGAAGAAATTGAAAGACGCATAGTTGAAAAGGACTATAATGAACACTTTAATATTGTTAAGGATTACAATATCACAGATTCTTGGGAACATCTACGGTCATCTAATGATCCTAATAGGGAAGGATATGTTGTCAGATTTGCTAACGGTTTTCGTATGAAGATTAAATTTGATGAATATGTTCGTCTGCATAGAATCTTGACTCAAATATCAAATGTAAATATCTGGGCTATGCTTAGAGAAAACTTACCACTTGAAATGATTCTTGAAGAAGTTCCTGATGAGTTTTACAATTGGGTAAGATCAGTTGAATCTGAGATAAAAGAAAACTACGGAAACCTAATGCGGAAAGTTTTTGATAAATGGGAAGAGATCTATACCGAACTTGGTCCTGAGGCTTCAAGAATTGAATATGTTGACTATATATCCGCAGAAGGCCGAGAAATGTCTTCACTTCTTTTTGCTCTATATGATATGAATATGAACAAATTAAAAAGTTACATCTGGGAAAGAATAAAACCTGAATGGGAAAGACCTCTGTTTCAAGTTTAAAACTTTTTTCACAAAACTCAGAACTATTTACAAACTGTGTATAAAAACAATATGGTTAGTTGGGAGGGAAAAGATAGTTTAGACTCAGTAGAGATTAAACTAGATAATTAAGGTAGACTGAGATAGTCTGAGAAGAAGAAACATAAGAACAGATAAGTTTATAAATTGTTAATAACTTTTAGCCCAGGTATTTGCATTCTCAGGTTTTTTTATTTAATTTTAACTATAATTAATTAATCAATATACACTATGAAAAAAATGATTAAGTTTCCGTCAATCGAACAATTTAGGACGGTTATCACAAATGTAAATCGTAGATATAACTTTCTAGGTCTCGATGAAAACGGTGAAGCAATATACGATCCGTCTTTGCCTAAACCTGTATTAAAGTTTAAAGGAACTGTAAAGTTGCATGGAACTAATGCTGGAGTTTCTTACAATGCAAAATCTGGTATGTGGGCTCAATCACGCGAGAATATTATTACGCCTGAAAAGGACAACGCAGGATTTGCATTCTTTGCGCATTCTCACGAAACCGAATTCTTAAGACTGTTTTTTGATGTAGCAGGGAACGAAGATATTGATTTGCATCAAAACACAATTACTATTTACGGCGAATGGGCAGGTAAAGGAATTCAAAAAGGTGTAGGTATTTCTGAAATTGATAAAGCATTCTTTATCTTTGGCGCTAAGATTACTCCGCATACTGAAACTGAAGAAGAACTAAAAGAAAATCCTGCGTACTGGGTTGACCACTCGTACTTGAGATTTCTTTCTGCAAGAATTTACAACATTGAAGATTTCACTACATACGAAATTGATATTGACTTTAGCATGCCACAGTTAGTGCAAAATCAATTAGCTGACTTAACAATTGCTGTTGAAGAACAATGTCCTGTCGCAAAACATTTTGGAGCTGAAGGGATTGGAGAAGGCATTGTTTGGTCTTGTGAGTTTCAAGGTGTAAGACAAGTTTTTAAAGTAAAAGGCGAAAAGCACAGTTCTTCAAAAGTAAAAACGTTGGCTGCAGTTGATGTTGAGAAATTAAATTCTATTACGGAATTTGTTGATTATGCTGTAACTGATAGCAGATTCAAACAAGCATTAGAAAATACTTTTCCAAACGATGAACCGATTGACGTTAAGAAAATGGGTGACATTATTCGTTGGGTTGTAAATGATGTGATTAAAGAAGAATCTGATACATTGGTTAAAAACGGATTGGAACCGAAAGATGTGAACAAATACATTTCAACAAAAGTTCGTGAGATGTTTTTTAAACTTGAAGTAAATTGTTAATAACTTTTGGAAAAATAATTTGCATAACCAATATAATTGTATTAAATTTAACTATAATTAATTAATCAATATAAAAACAAACATTATGTCAAAAAGAAAATTTGAAATCGGTGATACTGCAGTCGTAAACAGTAATATAGGTACTTATGATATTAAACATTCCAATGTAGGACCTGGTACTGAGGTTATAATTAAAGGTTATGAAACTAGCTATGGCGGTTCAGGTATTTACACAGTACAAACTCCACTTGGCGCACTTATTAAATTATATTCTAATCAGTTGGACAAAACTGCAGGCAAGACTTCAATTGAAAAATTCCAAGTTCTTATTGACCAAGCAAACGAAAAGATTGAAAAAACAAAAGCATTCATTACGGAAACTGAATCAAAGATTGCTTTCTTAAAAGAGACTGGATCTGATACGTTTGATGAAAATGAATTTAAGGCATTCCACACGTTGACTATTATCGAGCAAGGCAATATGTCAAAGATTGAAAAAGCAAAAGCAATCGCTGCATTAATCAGCAAAAAATAAGTAAATAATTAATCATCATAAAAAAACAAAAATCATGGCAACAAAAAATGTAAAAGCGTTAGAATTATTAAAATCTAACAAGTCAGTTTCTGAAAGAGCAGAAAACTACATTATCTCAGTAAAAAGAAATTTACAAAGAGATGTGATTGACGCATTGGTTCAAAAGAAAGAAGCAATGGAAGATGAGTTATTTGAGTTAACTAACTTTACGTTAGAGACAAACATCAATAACGGAGTTCAAGCAATGACTAAAGAAACAGTTGAGGCTCGCTTCAAAAAAATTATTGACTTGGAGTATAAGTTGAAATTGACTAATTTAGAATTAACAACTAAACAAGAATCATTTGACAAATACTTTGCATAATGAAACCAAGAATCGCAATAAGTGCTCCAATGTCAGTGCCAATGGAGCACTTGAGAGAAGTTGAAGATTTACTAAATGAAAGACATGGTATTCCTTACGGACATATTTCTTTTTGGAATCGCAAATCTGCGTATGACCAAAATCAATTTAATCAAGCAGATGCGGTTGTTGTAATTCTTCCTAACTTCAGCTTTGACAGTACAAAAATAAAACGTAAATGGTATGTTCCTATTGGTGTTCATGGAGAATTACAGATTGCCGAAAAACAATCCAAGAAAATATTCTTAGCATATCTAACATCAGCAGGAGTTCTTCAAATTTACGCAGCAAACGTATTTGTTGCCACTGGAGACCGTCATCAAGAAACGGTCATTAAAGGAATTGCTTCTACATCTGGGCCAAATGGCGCATTTTGTGGGTGGCTAAAAACATTAGAAGGATCTGAAACAAAACAAGATTTCTTTGTTGATGAAAAAGAACGAGAAGCAGAACTTAGACAATGGGCTGTGGCTCACCGTATAAATCAGAATTCTACTTATGGCGCTTTTGGTGAATTAGATCATCCGTCTGAACAAGTTAAGTTTCCTGATGTGCGCAGAGTTTATGCAACAACTATTCCTAATCCTGATTATTTAGATGAACATTTATTGTTAATGTTATGAAAGGAATATTAAAAGTCAAACATACTGAAGGTGTTCGCTATATAGGTCAAACTAATGAATTCGAATACATAGGAAAATCTAGAATTGATGGGTTTCCTATGTACTCTTTTGATGATGTAAAAATATACATAAAAAATCATTATCGAGATTTTGTTTTTAATACACGACCTGGATATACACCAACCGAATCAGATTTTGAATTACTTAATGCAGAAGAACTTTGGGTACCAATGAAGAGTATGACTGAAAGATATTCTGGAAGTCTCGTAGCTAACGATATAATTCAAGTTCAGCCTTTATCTCCTCCTTCAGGATTACTTCACTATGTTGATTATGTTTATGAATCTGAATTTGATGACAGATTATTGCTGATGTTATGAAAAATTACGATGGAATACTAATACTTGAACCTGAAGATACTTACATGTCTTCAGGTCCAAAAGACGAAAAACGATTATCTATACGAGGAGGAATACGTCCTGTATATGAAGCAATAATGGTAATTGCTAAAATGTTTTCTGGCGAGCTACTTTGTTTGAAATCGAGAGAACGATCATTAAATAGTTACACACAAGAAGAACTTCAAGAAATCATTGATTGTTGTGAAAATGGATTTGATAATCGATTATTGTTGACGTCATAAGTCCTTTAGTCAGGTGAATGGTAACTGGTAACCGAAACCGTCCGGGTGATGTTGAGATGCAGGTTCGAATCCTGTCCTGACTACAAATTGTTAATAACTTTTTAACAAAGCATTTTTATATTCAAATAAAAAGTATTAAATTTATACTATAATTAAAAAACAAATATGAAAAATTTATTATCAGGTGCTCCTCTTTATTATCCATCAGCAAAAGAATGGATGTGGGACTATTGCATTTATTTAGGTCCATTCACTTCAGAAAATGGTAAAAATTATGATTTAGGAATCTTCTTAGGAGATGCAATACTAGGTCCTTCAGCTGCTATAGTTTATGGAGATGAAGCAGGAAACTACATATCAGGTCAATTAAAAAATGTTATTGGAGATAGACCTGATTATTACTTAGAAACAGTAAAACGAGCAGAAGCTCTTAATTTAATAAAATAGAAAACATGGAATTAGCATTTTATTTAGGAGTATTACTTCTTATTTTTATCGACTTTAAAGATTTATTAAACGTTAAAAGTTTAATTGACATGAGACTTTTTCTAGAAAAAGTCTCTAGTATGGAAAAGTCAGACTTAGTAAGTTTAGACAGCGAAAAAAGAAAAAATTTCGTTTTTCAAACTTTTGAACTTTACTTTTATTTTGCAATTATGATAATCGGGTTGTTCTCTAGTCAATGGATATTTTTTGTTTCTATGATTGTGATAACTTTAATATCTGGAGTTGTAGCGAAAAAATTAGAAAACGACAGAAAAAAATTCACTACATATTTTGTATTTGACAAAATTGTTTCTATGTTAGTATTAGCATTTGCATTAATTAACAAATTCTATTTATGAAAATTGTAAGATGTATAAATGAGAATTTCAACTTCTCTGAAATCTGTAAGAAATTTATAGACTTAGGTGAACCTACACCTAAGTTGAATGAGATCTATAAAGTTTCTAGTGAATTTATCGATAATGACTTAGGATATTCAGGTTACGAATTAGAAGAATTCGATTGGACTGAATTAGGAATTCGATTATTCTTAAACACTAATAATTTCGAGATTGTCGATAGAATTCCTACATTTTGGTCAGATAAATCTAATAAGTTAATTAATCTAGACACTATACATTACAAAACAAGTTTTACAATTGATTTTAAAGAAATTTAAAATTGTTAATAACTTTTTGGATATTTATTTTTAAATCTCAAATATTTTGATTATATTTATTCTATAATTAATTAACAATTTAA
>Ga0214192_1001080_pt1 | contig 15568 bp, 2 predicted proteins | sample TroBogEpilimnion_44_FD_153030 | JGI IMG/M metagenome (GOLD analysis project Ga0214192, IMG submission 153030) | Freshwater microbial communities from Trout Bog Lake, WI - 29JUL2008 epilimnion | ecosystem: Environmental > Aquatic > Freshwater > Lake > Epilimnion/Euphotic zone | place: Trout Bog... | reverse complement strand
TGACTGGTTATAAATATAGAACTATTATTATACATTTTTCCTGTAAAATTTACATCACCAACAACATCTAATGCATATTTCGGCATGGCATTCGATATACCAACATTTCCAAGTAATAAGCTTTCACCGATGACATGTAATGGTTGCACTGGATTTAATGTTCCGACACCAATATTTCCACCATTAACTATAACATTGCCATTCATTACATCAATTGCTTGACGTGCATTTGAACTTGCCCCGACGGCTATCGTGCCATTGTTTATATATACACTATTCGGTGTTACATTAAATACTATATCACTAATTTCTACGTAATTCGTTACATTATCACCACCATAAATACGTGTAAATATTACGCGTATATATTCAAATGCACCCTTATTTGCTGGAATTGGGAAATTTGTGTATATATTTTGATTAGGTGTCGTCGATTGATAAAATGTCCAAGAAATACCTTGAACGCCATTTCCAGTATCTATATTTTCTATTGGTATAGCTAATAATGTCCAATTTATACCATCATGAGAACCTACTATTTGTAATGAATACGGTGATGAACTATTTTGTATATTTAAGTTTGGATCATTAAATGGATTGGGAATCACAACTGGGCTGATATATACAGATGAATAATATACTGGAGTATATGTTGAAACTTGTATCCAGTGTCCATATACTATATTACCATCAACAAGTGTTTGACCAGCATACTTAATATTATTATCAGCGGGATACTGTGGTGTATATAATGGATTGTATACACTATTGGAAGTATTACCGACCCATTTACCAGTTATGTTTGGATCATTATTGGTACTATATCCAGCTGCAGAAGTCCATTTACTACTATTACCAGTTGCACCATCGAAGGCATTTAATATATTAGACATAGAAGATGAAAGTACGGTATAATTGTATGAATTTAGTACATTTGGATTATATTGTGTATTAACATTTACGAAACTGGTATATGATGTCATAGGTATTCTTTGGTAAAGAGCATGACCTGGTATATTAAATGATGGACCGGTAAGAATGGTATTACCATACACTTCAAATTGTGAATTTGGATGTAATAAACCTATACCAACATTACTTGTAATATTTACACCATTTGTAGTGGAACCATAAGGATTTGGAATATTTTCACGATCACCTTGGAAAATACGTCCAGATACATTTAAATCACCTACAATATCTAATGAATACGATGGATTTGGACTACTTGTATTAATACCAACTAATCCTAACATTTCCACATTCGAGTTAAATATAGCAATGCTATTTACATTTAATAATGAACCACCATTTATTTGTAGTACACCTCCATCAGTTGTTTGTAAATTATTTATATATGATATACCAGATGTAAATGAATCTCCTTGTACATGTAATGTATGAACTGGTGAAGTAGTACCTATACCTACAAATTGTGTACTGTCATTTAAAAAGAGTATTGGTGATGCAGTAAGTGTAGAACGGAACAGTGCAGTACCATTTACTTGTAAGTTATAGGTTAATGGTGGTGGATTTGATATAGTTTGAAAAGTATTTATACCTAATTTACCTGAAGGATCAATTTGTATTTTATTTTCAAAGAAAACACCATATGCATTAATTTGCATACGTGGACCAGCAATTGTTGCACCAAGTGATGATGGCTGATGATTAATATAGAATGTGTCAGCGCTGTCTATTCCTACTACTGACTTTGTATAAATGGGGTTTCCGCCACTTCCTGCATTGTCTTGTTTATAAAGCTGATATGATGGATTTCCTTGTGAATTTACGCGAATACAATTATCCCATACACCTTTTACTAAAAGACCAACGGATGTAGTGCTATCACTTGGTGTTTCTGTAATAATTTTAAGTCTTCCATCCGATGTCATAGTTGCCGGTGTTTGTAAATCCGCCGAGTTAAATGATAAACATATATTACTTGAACTAAACCATGATATTGGTTGATATACGTTAAAGAAGCCATTCGTCGATGAAATATCTAAACCATTGATGTGGAAATTTTGTGCACTAAAAAAGTCAGTAATGAGTGTACTTAATGTACTGAGACTATTCATATTTATACTTGAACCATATATAGAACCGACATTAGATAGCTGTGTATTATTCAATAATATATAATTACTACCATTTGCATCAATGTTCCCTCCATTTATTTGATTGACTAAAATAACTGGGACATTCATATTAGAAGCGAGATTGATGTTAAAATTAGAATTTGGTGGAATATTACCGATTGTTAAACTGCCGTTATTATTTACATGGAATAATGGTATATTATTTGAAGAAGCTACTATAAAAGGTGATGGATTACTATTGTTAGCATAATTGTAATTATAGTTATATAAACCGATAAAAGCATTGGAATCGAAAGGATTAAATTTATAATCTTTGGAAATATGCAATTTATTTTTAGGAATATTTGTACCTATACCAATATTTAATGAATTATCAATAGCTAATAAGTTTGATGTAGTAACTATATTTAATACATTAGATGTACCATAAATATTATTGTAGTTATAGAGGTTGAAAATACCGCTTTGGATAGCATTTGTTATTATATTTTTATTACTTATAATATTGTTATTGCGATCTTTAAAGTTATCTGTGCCAGGTGGAGGACCTACATAAATTAAACCAGCAGAATCCATACGTAATGCACTGAAATTTTGACTATTTGAATTATTTATAGAGACATTTATAATATCTGTATTAGTAAATAAACTGTTGTGTTCGATTTTTAAGGTTATATCATTCGGAAAATTATAATTTGATAAATGAAGTTGTGACGACAACATATTTGATGTACATTCAATATATTTCGCAATAACAGTAGTTAAATTGAAAGTACCATGTACTGCTAAGTTACCGAAAATTTCAAGGTTATTTTGATTTATTCCAGTGGTATTATTTGGACTACCAATTTGTGTGTTTCCCAGTAATGATATAAGTGCATTTGTTAATTCAATTCTTACATTTTTCTTTGGATCAATAAGATTATTTGTTTTCCAGGTGGGATTATAAATATATCCAGTACTGAGTGATCCTGTATACGTATCTAAAGCTACTGTTGAGTTATTCATAGTAACATTATTTGTAATATTTACAGAACCATCAGATGTCATAGTTACAAGAGAATTTCCGGAATTATCATATGACCCATAATAAACAGGCGGGTTATTATTTATAGTACTATCATTTTTATTATAAGGAATACGTATTTGTATATTACTTGAATAAATATTTGGCACACTTAGATTCGAGTTTATAGTTACGTTTGAAGAGAATAGTGCGTTTTTTGATACAGATAGGCTATTTTTAATATATGTCGCGGGATAGGCAATAATTCCAGCACAACCCACAATTAAATTATCAATGCCACTTTGGTTAAAATAAAAACTATTATTTGACCGTCCAAATATAAAACTTGAATCAAATTCAATATTGGTCGATGGTAAAGTTGTTTGTAATAGAACCAAATTGGATTGTGTAGTAGAAACAAGATTTATACGTTCTTTATTTGTCAAGTTATTACCTGATAATGGATTTTGTCCTCCAATTAATATTGACATTCAGTCAAACCCTATTTGATAAAAAGAGAAAAATGAATAAGTTTTATATACTATTTATTATCTAAATAGATGGCGCTGGCATGACAGCACTCATTTTTGTTTCAAGTGCTGTGACGCGATTGATTAGATCTTGAATGGTTCTTTGTTGTTGTGATATAGTGGAATTGAGTAATTTCACACCATTGAATATTAATGGTATAAGACGTTCATTTTCAAGAACCTTGAAGTCATTTACTATTATACCAAATACGAATACAGTCGATCCATTTTGTAATGTATTATCTACAGTAAAAGTGCTTTGTGTAGTATTAGTTACTGTAGCTATTCTTTCTACATCTCCTATTAATAATTTAACTTTATCATTAATATTTAAACCATGATTATCAAGATGTAATAAGAATGGATTGCTATCATCGACAACGGCATTCTTCATGACATTTGGTATTGGTCCAGATGTAGTAGATACTGCATATGGTGCATATTGTTCGACTTCTTGTGCAATGAAACCAATGGTATCTTCAGTTGGTGTTTCAATGAAATTGAATCTATGAACTGGTATATTGGAAATAGTTACCATATCATCAAGAGAAGGTGAGTATGTAACATTCATCTTCACTCTTCTATCAGAGATAGTAAGTATAGATTTACCTAATATGGAATTTGATACACGTAAACCAATATTTGTACCAGTGCCTGTTACAAGTACATCACCAGAAGAGTTGTATGTATTATCTAAACCACTTACAAATAATCCTGATGTTACTTCGACATTTGGACTTCCAACAGGTGCGGTAATAGTATTTGTAATAATTGATGTCGCAGTGGTTGTCGCTAAATTTGTATTCGGTAATGTTACAGTACCAGTAACTGTTAAGTTTGTAATATTAGCACCTAATATATTTGTAAAGTTGGTAGATTGGCAATTTATTGTTCCGCTGTCAGATTCTAATGCATTTGTACGTACGGATGTACTTGCGTGTATCTTACCACTTACGTCAAGTGAGTATGGTGAACCGGCTGATGGTAAAGTATTAATACCAACATTTGATGTAGCATTGATATATAATACTGGTGTAGTGTTTCCACCGCTACCGTATATACCTACAAGATCTGCAGAACCTTGTTCTTGTAATTTGAATACTTGACCAGCTACACCAGTACCATTATCGTCATATACATGTAATGGCGCTTGTGGTGCAATTGTACCTATACCAATATAACCACCAGTTACGCACTGGTTACCATATACGTGTAATTTTTGTTGTGGGTTTCTTAGACCGATACCTACTTTATCAGTGGTACGAAGTAATGTATTTGTGCCAGATGGTACAGTTGGTAATAATGCTGGATTAATTGTACCATCACTCATGAGACGTACAATATTTGAGCTGATATATTGATCAAGGATTCTACCAGTTCCGGCATCAACGGATACTAAATTGGTTGGTAAGTTAGTATATGTAGCTGTACCAGCAATAGATACTGTAATGTTGCTGCGAACAACAAGAGAATCTATATCTAATACACGGTTGTAATTCATTGATACTTGTCCAGTTGCACTTGTAATACTTGGTGTGACTACTTGTGGTGCATTTACTGTAGTAGCGGCGGTAATACTTGCTCCAACATTTAAATTCTTAGCTATACCAGCACCACCATATATTATAGCAGCACCAGTAGATGAACTTGTACTATCTGTAGTATCGCCAACAAGTATATTTCGTGATATCGCAACGCCACCAGTTACAACTAATGCTGCAGTTGTTAGATTATTTGCATATTGATCAGTTGCACTGCCAATACTTAAATTACCAGATGAACTTACTGAACCAGTTGTATTGATAGTAGCTACATTTATGACACTTACATTACTTAAAGTGCTACCAGTCATGTCTATCGAAGTTTTACCTGGTGTAGTAACTATGCGGTTGACTTGTAAGTTGGGTGTATTGATTGTTGCTGGACCAGTATTACCAAGATCAAGAGTGTATTGTGGTGAAGTTCTACCTATACCTACTTTTCCTTGAACTATGAGACCACTGTCTGGCGCAGAGTATACACCAGCATAGTTTGAACCAATTGCGACACCGCCAGCAATATCGGCAACATTCATGGAATTAGATGTACCAAGACCAAGTGTACCAGATACTATTAAACTATTGGGATTTGGTGCGACAACATTATTTGCCGCATAGTCACCTATAGATACTGCACCGGCAACATTAAGTTTATTGGTTAAGTTATTACCGTATGTACCAATACCTACATTACCAGCAATAATCATACCATCAGTTGGAGATGCTTGTAAACCAGCATATGTCGCACCAATACCTACATTACCAGCTAAATCTACATAGTTAGTTGATGTAGTAACATTTACACCTACTTTACCTTTAACGAGTAAACCATCAGTTTGTGCTGCTACTTGTCCTGCATATGCAGAGCCAATTGCAACTCCACCAGCAATATCAACTTTATTAGTAGATAAAGCTGTACCAACACCTATTGTGCCAGATACTATAAGACCATTAGCAGGTGCACTTATGTTTCCAGTTGCATATGTGCCAATACCAACATTACCAGCAACATTTAATTTGTTATTTAAACCTGCACCACTTACACCAATACCTACACCACCAGCAACTATCATACCATCAGCTGGTGCAGCTGCTCCGGCAAATGATCCGCCAATACCAACATTACCTGAAACATCTATTTTATTTACTGGTGTAGCACTACCAACACCTACATTTCCAGATACAATGAGACCATTGGCTGGTGCACTTGTATTGTTAGTAGCATATGTACCAATACCAACATTACCGGCAACATTAAACCAATTATTTAAGTTGTTACCATTTGTATTAATACCAACTTTACCTTGTACAACTAAGCCGTTAGTTGGTGATGTAACTTGACCAGCATAACTTGAACCGACTGCTACAGCACCAGCAATGTCAACTTTATTAGTAGATAAAGCTGTGCCAACACCAACTGTACCTGATACAATTAAACTATCTGGATTTGGTGCAGCTGTATTAGCTCTAGCATATGAACCGATTGCAACTCTTTCTGTCACACTGAGTTTATTAGCTATATTTGCACCACTAATACCAATACCGACATTACCGGCAACTATCATACCATCAGCTGGTGCAGCTGCTCCGGCAAATGATCCACCAATACCAACATTACCTGAAACATCTATTTTATTGACTGGTGTAGCACTACCAACACCGACATTACCAGATACAATGAGACCATTTGTTGGTGCAGTTATATTGTAAGCTGCATATGTACCAATACCAACATTACCAGCAACATTGAGTTTTTTACTTAAATTTGCTCCACTTGTACCAATACCTACACTACCCGCAATAACTGCACCATCAGTTGGTGCACTCGCTCCAGCAAATGTTGCACCTATGCCGACACCACCAGATATATCAACTGTATTAACTGGTGCAGTGCTGCCAATACCAACGCTACCTTGTACTATGAGACCACTGTCTGGTGCGGACCATGTACCAGCATAGTTTGAACCAATGGCGACACCACCAGCGATGTCGGCAACGTTCATGGCATTAGATGTACCAAGACCAAGTGTGCCAGATACTATTAAACTATTTGGATTTGGTGCGACAACATTATTTGCCGCATAAGAACCAATAGATACTGCACCAGCGACATTGAGTTTATTAGATAAACCAAAACCGTATGTACCAATACCTACATTACCGGCAACAATCATACCATCAGTTGGAGATGCTTGTAAACCAGCATATGTTGAACCAATGCCTACATTGCCGTTAATATCAATCTTATTTGTATATGATGTAACGCCAACACCAACATTACCATAGACAAGTAAACCATCACTTGGTGCGGCACGATTAATACCAGCGCTGTTATATGGTGCACCAATAGATATACTACCAGCTACATTCACTTTGTTAGCTAAATTTTGATTTCCACCAGAACCATATGTACCAATACCTACATTACCAGCAATGATTGCACCATTTGCAGGTGCTGTTTGTAAACCAGCATATCCTGCACCAATACCTATGCTACCATTAATATCAACTTTATTTGTGTATGATGTAGTACCTATACCAACACTACCGCTAACAAGTAAACCATCAGTTGGTGCGGCACGATTAATACTACTGCTATTATATGGAGCACCAATAGATATACTACCTGCTACATTCACTTTGTTAGCTAAACTGCTACCATATGTACCAACACCAACATTACCGGCAATTATCATACCATCAGTTGGTGCTGATAGTAAACCGGCATAAGTTGCACCAATACCAACATTACCAGCTACACTAAGTTTGTTGGTTAATGAACCAGTAACTGCATTATATGTACCAATACCTACACTTCCAGATATAATAGCACCTGCACTTGGTGCTTGTGCGCCAGTGTAACCAATTGATGCATTACCATTAATATCAACATAGTTCGTTGGTGAAGAACTGTTAATACCAACTTTACCAGATACTATAAGACCATTCGCGGGTGCAGCAGTTGCGATATAACCAATTGATGCATTATTGCCGACATCAAGTGAATTCGTTGGTGCAGTTGTACCAACACCAACGCTGCCTTGTACTATAAGACCACTGTCTGTTGCAGAATATACACCAGCATAGTTAGAACCAATTGCGACACCACCGGCTATATCTGCTTTGTTCATGGCAATAGATGTACCAAGACCAAATGTACCAGATACTATTAAACTATTGGGATTTGGTGCGACAACATTATTTGCTGCATAAGAACCAATAGATACTGCTCCAGCAACATTGAGTTTATTAGATAAACCAAATCCGTATGTACCAATACCGACGTTACCAGCAACAATCATACCATCTTTAGGTGATGCTTGTAAACCAGCATATGTTGAACCAATACCTACATTACCTGCAATATCAGCTACATTAGTATAAGTTGTTACACCTACAGCGACACCACCTTGTACAAGTAAACCTTGGGAAGGTGCTGAATAGTTGTGAGTAGAACTATTGTTGTAATCTGAACCAATAGATACACCACCTGCAACATTTACCTTGTTAGCTAAGCCAGTACCATATGCACCAATACCAACACTTCCAGCAATAATTGCACCATCTGTGGGAGCTTGACGTAAACCGGCATATGCTGCGCCAATACCTATGCTACCATTAATATCAACTTTGTTAGTATATGTTGTAACACCGATAGCTACACCACCGCTAACAAGTAAACCGTCACTTGGTGCAGCACTATTAATACCACCACTATTATATGGTGCACCAATAGATATACTACCAGCAACATTAACCTTGTTAGCTAAATCATAAGTTACATTAGTTCCATATGTACCTATACCAACATTACCGGCAATAATAGCGCCATTAATGGGGGCTTGATGTACTCCGGCGTATGCCGCACCAATACCTATGCTACCACTAATATCTATCATATTGGTTGATGATGTGACGCCAATACCAACATTACCGGCAACAATGAGACCACCCTGATCTGGTGCAGCTGTATTATTATCGGTAAAACTACTACCAATTGATACACTACCAGCAACATTAAGGACATTATTAAATGAATAATTATGTGTACCGATACCAACTGCTCCTTCAACAATTAAACCGCTTGGAGGTGCACTATAATTACCCGCATATGTATTACCAATAGCAGCATTACCAGCTATTTCAGTACGATTATTTGTAGTTGAAGTACCAACACCTAATTTGCCTGATAATATTACAGATTCAGAATCACTAGTTGCTGTACCAGCATATGCACCTATACCAACACTTCCATTTACAGATAATTTATTTGGCATTGATTTTGTACCGATTCCTACATTACCACTACCGCCATCAACACGCATTTTTTCAGTACCACCTGCAGTAAACGCTAAAACACCAGCACTTGCTAAAAATGTACCTGTTGAATCATCATTTAAGAAAGTATAACCAGGCGATGATTGAGTACCATTTTGTGCGAGTTTTATTTGATTTGGTTTCATGATGCCAATATTCTGCATATCGTTACCACCGAAACTTAAGTAATTTTGTGAACTTGGTGCAACCATACCGTAACCGGTAATAAGGTTTGTACCACCTGAACCTCCTCCAAGTACGATATTGTCTGCACGAATAACACCTTTCACTGTTAAAGTGCTGCTATCAGATGGTGCAACACCCATACCAACTCTTCCATCGGCAGTAACTAATAAAGCAGCATTGCAATTGGGATTAGATAATCTTAATAATTCATTTTGTGTATTATCGCCATGGACTACATGTATACGTGCAGAAGGTGTATCAGTACCCATACCAAGTCTACCTGCGCCATCGAAGACTACATTGGAAGCTGTTCCATTAGCATTATGCATTTTAAGTAAATTGTAACTTGAATTATCTTGTTGAATATATACTGCATGTTGATTGCTTGAAGATACATTTTCTACATAAAGTTGTGCTCCTTTTGAACCACTTGGTATGTTTGGTCCGAAGCTACCGATAGCAGTTTGACCATAACCGTTTAAGTAAAATACGACGTTTGAAGCTAAAGAGAATTCGGCTATGTGTGCAGAATTGGCATCACCTAAGTTATTTGCTTGATTTACAGTTAATGCTGGACCAGTGCCAAAATTATTAATGGCAAAACGATCAGTATTACTTGTTAAAGTATTAACAACTAAGAATTCTCCGGCAATATTTAAACTTCCAGACATATTTAAATTATTTATTCCAGCAAGTGAATTACCATTAAAGTTTATGCTGCTTCCGGAAGATGTGCTTATAGAATTCGTTGAAAGAGTATTTGCCGGGTTTAAGTAAACATTGGTCATATTGGAAAGAGCAGTACCAGTGAAGTCGATTGATGAAGATGATTGAGAGCGTACATTATCTACTTTAAGAGTAGTTACATCTAATTCCGCCATATTTGTATAGGTTTTTTGTGACATATTTATGGTGTTTGTAGGTAATGTGGTCGTAATTTGAGTAATATCAAGTGTAGTTACTTTCGATAATGTATTAATATTTGAAAGTGTATTATATGATACATTGATAGTTCCTGTAGCTCCGGGTGTAGCAGTTGATGTAGCGGTTGTTAAGTTAACAACTTGAACATTTGTAGATATAGTAGTATTGATATTACTTAGATTGTTATAATTATAATTAAAAGTAGATCCAGTAAGAACATTGAAATTATTAGTAACTAATGTATTTGATGTAGTTATATTGGAAGATACATTTAAAGTGCCATTTAAGCTATTAAGACCTAATATACCACTATAGGTATAACCACTTACATATAGAAAAGTAGTATTACCACTGCTAATATATGGAGGTACAGTATTAATAAATGTTAAAATACCACTACCATAATCGAATACATAAGGATACGCTGTATTATCGACAGTTGTTGTAGCATTTCCGGAACTTGTACCATAGTATACAAGTGGTAAATAAGCAGCACCGAACTCTGGTGGAATCCAGTTTTTAAGTTGTGTATTCCATGTACGACCATTTAAATCGGTTACAACATCAGTTCCAGGTTGATTGTGAATATTTACACATTGTACGAGGGTTTGTGCGGTTGCTGGAACTCCTGGACCAGGACCTGCATATAATTTAGAGCTATCAGACCAGATGTAATCTGAGTGTACAATTTCAGTACTTGAGTATAACTCATTCGCCGGAGATATAATGGTATTTGTAGACAAACCATCAGTTTTTATCTTCCGGTTGATTACCTTTTTATATAAGTAATCAACTTCCGCAAGTTGTTGCTGTGTAACAGTCGTCGACATATATATCTAATAATCGTATATATTTATTTCTGATACTTTCTTTCATTCAATTTCAAATATATTTGATTTGAACTTTAAATAAAAATAATGAAAATGACTATATACATGTCATATTATTTATCATACTATTTATCATAACATTTATTATAACAATTATTATAACATTTAACTATTCGTAATAGAGAATCCAGATAAATCAATAGGACCAGTGAAGTGTATATTTACATAAATATTAGTAGAACCACTTAATGTAGTACCTTGAGGTAATTTAACAGGGTATCTATCACCCGGTGCTTGATATACATATGTTGCTGCAGCACAGCCTTTATTTGCACTATCTGTGTATAAGAACTTAGCATTATACCATTGACCAAGTGATACCCAGTATATATACACATCAGTAATGCCCGGATTATAACCAGAACCTAAAGTTCCACTGGTGAAGTTAAGTACGAATGAACCCATCGCCGCAGACGTTGTAATAAGTAATGATAAGTAACTATGATTACCTGATGATAAGCTAGTAAGTGATACATCAGGTACATATGTTGCAGATATAGCAGTTTGTAAACTTGAAAGTGAAGTGTATATATACTGAGTATATGGTGAATAGAATGCATCATTTACTGATATACTTGAACCACCGGTAAAAGTGGATAAATCAGATAAAGCAGGTTTTAATGGACTTGCAGAACTTGTATTCGTTTGACGAAGTACATTATTTATAGGCATACCGGCAAATGTACCAATTGCCATAGTTGATTCATTTATTGCAGTTCCAAGATAAAGTATACCTGATAATAAAGTTCCAGATATACCACTTGTATAATTTACGTTATATACAACATCACTAATTGAGAGTAAATTATTTGTGCTTGTTGTAAGTGTTATAGTTAAAGTACCTCCGGTATTTGTACCATTTGCTGTTTTGAAAGCGGTAAAAACTTGTGCGTATGTAAAAGCAGTACCGTTAATATATAAAACATTCGTTAAATTTGTTGGAGAACCAGTTGGGTCTATTGAATTATATATATTTGTAAATGTGAGTGAATTAATTGGGAAAGTAATTGTAGTATTAGCTGAATAATATGGTACACCACTTACATATGTGTAATGAGTTGTACTAAATGCAGTTTTAACTAATGGTGTTGTTGTAAGAGCAACTGAAGGTGCGCCTATTGGATCAGTTGCACCTACAGTAAATGGTGCTGAACAATATGCTTGGTAAAATGAAGCACCCGCACCAGTACCAAGAGTTGTTACAGTGGCATTTATATTATATGTACCTGAGGCAAATATTTGGGAAAATGTTTCAGTACGTAAACTACCAGTAAGTGTTCTATTTATTGTAGTTGTTCCGCCTCCATTTTTAATAACACTTAATGTATAATTATAACTAGTTGAATTACCTCCGATAGTTACATTAAATGTGACTGAGCCAGTTGGCAATATATTAGTAATAGTTACAGCAAAACTGTCTACGAATGTAAAATTAGCTATATTCGTGAATGTTTGTAAAATATTGCTACCAACTACATATGGTGAGAATATGCTACCGGCGACATCTAATGCTACACGGGGAGTTTGTGAACCAATACCAACATTTCCGTCTGGATTCACACGTAGTGCTTCTAATCCGGATGTACTAATTGCTAAATTGTCTGTAGCCGCTTCGAATATACCGGTTCTGCTATTTTGTTGGAAGGTTAGCGCCGGAGATGCAGCGGTTCCTGAATTTGTGAATTGTATTTGATAGGGATATATAATATTAATGTTACTTAAGTTTGCGTTACTGTATGTTATTGTATTTGAACCTTGGAAAGGACTATAGGTATTTGCATAAATGGTATTACTTGTGTATAATGAATTATCTAATATCATGTTGTAAATATTACACATACTAGAGTCATTGTATTGTAAGTATCCTCCATATACTGGTGTTTGTAAACCCGGGGCATTAATAAGTGGAGGTCCACTGCTGCTGCCTCCGGAGGCACCTATTTGTAAAGAATCAACTTGTAAAGTACCCTTTAATGTTACAGTGTTTCCAGAAGAGGCTTCCGTACCGATACCAATATTACCATTGGCATCAATAACAAATGCCGGGAATACTGGTTGACCTGGTTTAGCTATTTCGAAACGTGCAAGACTTGTCCAACTTGAATATACGTTACTGCCGTATACTTGGAAAAGCGCATTTGGACTACCGGTACTAATACCTACACGATCGTTTTGTAAGATCATGGTCTTTTGTATATTCGATGTACCAGTGAGCATACCGAAGTATAAATTATTAAGTTGTGATGCAGATTTGTCATAATTACTCGAACCGATAACTACACCAGTTTTTAAATTATCATATGGGGAAGGAGAATAATTATTAGTAAACATTCTCATATATACATCATTAGTAGTCGATGAGAATTGTGTGACTTCGGCTAAATTAGAAGCTTGAACTCCTAACGTAATTTGATCTGTTGTATCAGCCATAAAAAAAGTCATTTTATAATATCGTCTACTATTATAGTTTATTTTTTTGATAGTGTTTCAGAAACGTATTTTATTTGTATTACTATTTATTATTATACCTATTTATTACTATTTCTATTTATTACTATTTATTACTATTTATTATTATATCTATTTATTACAATTACTTATTAAGGTTTCTACTTTTTGATTCAATTCATTTATTCCTGCTATTAATAAACCAATGACAACATCATATTGAACACCATAGTTTCCATCTTTAGTTCTCTTTACCGCTTCTGGTAAAATAGATACTAATTCTTGGGCAATAACACCACCTGCTAGTTGATTTGAATATTTATATCTAAATGTATATCCACCAATGGTTGCTAATCTTTTAAGAGCATTTCTGATAGGAGTTATTTCAGATTTTAGTCTTTCATCGGATGATATAATCGGAGAAATAGATAAATAAAGATTATTATCTACAGTAAGCGATGAATTCAGAATGCGTACATCTGCTTGTGAAGATGATATATAATCTGTTGTAATAGTTGAATAAGACTGGAATGGTATTGAACATCTTAAAGCTAAAGAGGTAGTATAATCACTATTGACAACTGTTTCTAATTTTAATATGGGTCCTTGTACAGGATCTGTAATATTAATTGTATTACCATAAATATTTGTCATATTAATATTGCATGTAGTAAGTGCTCCAGAAATATTAACGTTACCTATAACTTGTAATGCAGTACTGATAGGTATATTTGATGTACCAATACCAAGTCCAGGATGAGTTCCGGAGATATATACTGCAGGTGCGCCTGATATTTGAGACTGGAATAAGTCACCACCCGAGTTATTTTGTAAAATAACAGTTGGTGTAGCGGCAACATTTTCAATGGCATGTACTCTTGCCGCAGGATAAAGAGTACCAATACCTATTCTGTCGGAAAACGCGGAAGTACCTTGGACTTGAAATTTTTGTACTGGATTCTTTACACCAATACCAACATTTTTCTGTGATTTGAGGTATTGAAAATTATAGCCTTGAGCTAAAACAGAACTATCAATTAAATTCGATGAATTTAAGAAAACAATATTATTAGGTAATTGTATTGGTGCTATTCTTCCTGTATTTGAATTTAAAGTAACGAATGATGATGTATCAATAAAACCATAAAATCCGCCAGATACGGTAATATTACCTTGGACATGTACATTACCTGCGACTTCAAGCGCAACATTGCTTGTAAACACACTTGTACCTATACCAAGTTGTGCATTACCTTGGACATTTTCTTGAAGACGCATCCATTCCTTGCTATTATTAGCAGATGCCGCAGCATAAAAGGCATGTATACCTGAACGTGTTGGTAATTGATAATTATTAATACCATATGTAAAACCTATACCACTAAATTGATGAGAACTTCCTGGATTATAATCATTAAGTATTATTGCCTTGCGTGAAGTTGCACCTGGAATAATACTTATATTTGAAGCATATGAAGTACCATATACACTGAATGACGCGGCATTACCACTGCTACCGCCACTTCCGCTTCCTGTAAATTGAGCTATTGGTGAGCTATTCTGTAATACAGAGAAATTGTATCCCGATGATGAAAGAGCAAAAATGGGAGTAGCATATTGATTTACT
>Ga0214192_1001078_pt1 | contig 15572 bp, 25 predicted proteins | sample TroBogEpilimnion_44_FD_153030 | JGI IMG/M metagenome (GOLD analysis project Ga0214192, IMG submission 153030) | Freshwater microbial communities from Trout Bog Lake, WI - 29JUL2008 epilimnion | ecosystem: Environmental > Aquatic > Freshwater > Lake > Epilimnion/Euphotic zone | place: Trout Bog... | reverse complement strand
GAGCAACAGCTCCTGAAGCTGTGGCAGCTATACGTTGATTTTCAGACTGATTGCGAGCGTTCATGTAATCTTGGCTGTACATGCCTTGAGGCAATACTCTCATATTGCTTGTAGGGAATTGTGGGTCAGTTGGATTCACTTTGCGCTGTTAACCTTAACTACTGGACGGTCCTTACCGCTACCAACCATTCCTTGGGCTTTTCGGTAGTTGTTAGTAAGTTCGTCATCTTTTTGACTCTGCTTAGTAAATTTACTTTCTTTAACGCTGCTTACTAAATCTGAGGAAGCGGCGTTAAAAGCAGTTTTCTTGTCACCAGCTTCTGGGCGTGCTGAAGTATTGGTGGAATGACCACCAAGAGCATGATGAGGCTTATTAGTTTTTCCAGTAGGCAAGGCAGCATAACCTGTTTCTTGGCCTGAAAAAGCACCGCCACGATTGCCTGGAGCAATGGTGATGCGACCAGGGTTTAGTGACTTACCACCTACAGCTACATGACTCATAGGAAACTGTGAGTTAGTAGGTTCCATGCTACTTACCTGGGTTTACTTTAGAAGCTTCTTCAGAGTTGATGAAACCATAGTTCATATAAGGATGAAGTCCTGCACGGTTCTTAACGACCTCTTGGTCACCAAGTCCAGGAATAACAGTAGTGTTTGGACGGCGCTTGCGGTATTTACCATCTGTTGCGCCCTCTTCAAGGGATGCGTTCTGAGAACGTGAGTTGTTGACGGTCATGCCATGCCACCTTTGACTAGATGTGCTGCCTGCCTACGGTTGCAGTTAGGGCACATATCTGAATGTAATGATTGTACGGGATTTAGGGTCAATCCACACTTAATACAAGGTTTAGAACCATTGTAATAGGTGGTTTTAAGGTCACGTTGGGTATTAAGCGCCACATCTTCAGCGCCAGCCATGCCATCACCTGTTGAATCAGTAAGTAAACCTGGGTCATTAATCATATTGTGGTTCCTAACGAGTTAGTGCTGCTGGACTCTGTTGTATTTGGGGTCTGACTAAAGTCTGTTTCATTGCGCTGCTGTTGTGCACGACCAGGCAAATTAATAATATCCTCAATGCCTAGCTCTACATCAGTATAGCCAAAGCGGTCAGGAAACAATCGTACCTGAGGTAGTGGTGGGCGCACCAATTCTTGAATTTCTGCGCCAGTCATCATGTTAACTGCCAACGATTGGCTAAGCAAGCGCTCTTGATTAGAAGCAAAAGGTCCAACATACTGTTGTGGAGGATATGCAGCTTCTGGTGGTGCTTGCCATGGTTTACGGGAATAAACACCGTCTGACATTCTACCTGGCATTTATTTCCAATTCGGTGATAGGGAGCTCAATCGTTTTGCACGATTAAGGTTGACACCCATAGGTGCATCGCTCTTAGCTGCAGGACCTGCTTTACCATCGTTAGGTAGATGAGGTGCTGGTGCTAAATACTGTAGGTCTTCGTTACGTTTGCTCATAAAGACATTGCCCTCTTTAGTAGCAGCCATCTGACGAGCAATGCCACGAGCTGGGCTCAACTCTTTTGGATAGTAATAGCTTGAGCCATCAATGCGCTCACCTTTGTGAACACCGCGTTGGTAACCACGTTGGGTAATACGAATCTTAAGGGAGTCTAAAACGTTTTCAGATGTGCTGTTAGGGCGCCCACGGTCATCACGACGTGAACGAATTGTTCCAAGATAACCGTCTGGGTATTCTGCACTTGGCTGTCTTCCAACTCCAAGACGGAGGAAGTCCAACTCGCTTCTTGCAACGGGAACACCACCGCCACCGTACGACGTGTTGGTACCATAAAGGCCGCCTGCGCCTAAATTTTGAACGTTCTGGTGGGTACCTGGCATATTCTTATAATAACCCTTTTTTTACCTAAATAAGTCCTTTATACCAACCTTGCTGTTCAGCCGTCCTTATAGCGTGGCAGTTAGCACACCTAACGTCGCACTTAGCCATTTCTTCTAAAATTCTCTTTTTAGAGTGCCCTTGACGAATTGCGTCTGAAATACCAAATTCTTTCAAAGAAGGGTCTCTGTGGTCCCACTGAAGAGTGGCGGGTCTAGATTCACCACAGTCTAAACAAAAGCTATTTAACAAAATGTCGTAGTACCAAGACTTTCGTTTTGGCATCATCTTAGTTTTGGCTTTTTTAGCCCAAATTCTTTGACATGTTCTACAGACTTTTGCGTTTTTATGAGGGTGTCTGTTTCTGATAAACGTGTTTTCAGGAGTGTATTCGTGCCCTAAAGGACAATGTGTAATATCTTTTGTTTGGTACTGAACGCTACGTTTGGTATTATTCATTTATCACTCCTTATTGAGTGGTCATGCCCCTGGTAGTTGCTGCTACGCAGGGGTCTTTAATTACCACAAGTCTATCTTATCTAAAACCAGCTAACACAGTAAGTTCTCGTCTTGGGTCAAAACCTTGACCTACTACCATGCTCACAATTCCTGGGTGTGATTCAAGGCCCGATTTATCCCTAAACCAAGCTGAGCCCCCGTCCATCGCTGGATTTTGCACAAACAAACGAGTACCAACGCTCTTGGCGTGATAATGGTGTAGGTGACCAACATTAAGGATGTCGGCTTGGGCTACGGAGCAATTGCCCATAACCTGACCTTGCCACCACTTAATCATGTCACGTCCTTGATGTCCGTGCGCCATTCCATACGTGGTTCCGCTCAAATTAATGCACAGGGTGCTGTCATCAAGGGCGGGATAACGGAACTCAACACGGTCTTTAAGGAAGTCGTTCTCTGCACATGCGTCTTCTACAGCTTTAACTACCTCTAGTGCCCACGAATCTTCAGGGCGCGAAACTAAAAATCTTTGCACTTCATCATGGTTACCTGGGACTACTGGGACGATAATCTTTTGTGCCAAAGGCGCCATCGCTTTAATCTGCGCCATAAGCACACGACGAGCAACCTGAACTTGCTGGGAAACACCAATATCGTGGCGACCCATTACCTTACCTTTTTGGCTGGTCATGCCTTCAATGCAATCGCCTAGTTGTGGCAGGGCAATTTGACCAATGGTGTACTTCTTATTTAGCCACTTATGATGGGCAACAGACTCATCAATTGCACGGCGCATGCGGTCTACGATTGCTGGTGTATCGTCTTTACCATACTGGGTGTCACCGACGCTATAGACAGCAGTTAAATCGCCTTCAAAATCGTTTACCTTACCTGTTGGCTTCCATTTAACAAGCTCGTCAATAAGCTTTTCTGCGTCGTAGTCTGTGTTAGCACCTGCTGAAGGCACGACGTTAATGCGCCAAGAATGAAGCCATTCTCCATCCCATTTTTGCCAGCTACCACGACGGCTGTTTACTAATGTCCATTCTGCAGGGTCAAGGTTTGCGTCTCGCAATAGCTCTTCTGCACCTGGAGTGTTGCCATCTTGACGGGCTGATGTAACTGCCCATCCACCAGTCTTCTGGTCAAGCTCTGAACGAGGACGCCAATTTTCTGGTACCTCTTTGTTAACGTTGTCGGAACCTTCTTTGCCTGTTTGAACAAACTTATTGAACTCGTCTCTTATTGACATGAGCACCAGTGTTTTCTGTGAAATTTGAAGGCGGTAAGTCCGAATTGAATGTCGAACTTCTGTTGTAAAAACCTATAAATACTTGCAGTAGATGCCTCTGAAGTCAGTATTTCTTCAATACCTTGACGGTCCTCATCTTTTAAGGTTGCTGCCCAAGTTTTATACGAGCATGCCCTCTTCTTAGTGTTCTCCACTTGCGTATTCAATCATAGATATGCTAGTAGTGCAAACAAAAAACCCCACCAATCCCTAAGGACGGTGGGGCTAGTTTGTTAAAGCTTATTCAGCCATACCTGCTGAGAAGTTAGAACGGCTGCGGTTAACAGCTGGGGGAATGATACGACCATTACTCTGGACTTCTCCAGCTTCAGGTGAAACTTGCTTTTGGAATCCTACACGGATACCGTAACGAGCACCTGAGCGTTCCTTAACGTTTGTACGTGAAGGCTTAGCCTCACGGGTTGGGTCTCCTGCTTGTGCTCCCTTTTTCTTTTCAAGGGTGCCCTTTTCAGGTTTTCCTGATTCATTCTTAAAATCTACCTTGCTTACCTTAGCTGATGCTGGGGCAAGATGTGGTTCGCTCTTTGGCTTTTCCATTAGTTTTCCTTTGCAAAGGGGTTTAAATAAGGATAAGGGCTTTTGGCCCAAATTTACGGCTTAACGGACCTCTACGAAGAAAACAACGGCGCTGATTGTGCCATCTTTGCTCTCAATGTTGTCGAATCCTGTGGTGTAGATAAGGTCTAGGCCACGAGGTGCAGTGTATCCACGAGCGATTGTGATGGCTTTTACGGCCTGATTAACGGCTCCTGCTCCTACGGCACGTAACTTAGCTGTACGTGTCTCATAGATGCTGTGGGCAATGGCTGATGCTACGGACTTTGGGTTGCTTCCTCCGCCTACGCGCAGCAAACCTTCTTCTTTTTCTTCTGACAATTTATGCTCCTTGGGTTTACGTTTACTCCCGTGGCATAAAGTATGGCAACTAACCCTCTTTAGGTCTGCTTGAACATTTATCAAAAATCATATGGCAGGTGGTGCATCGGGGGAAATAGTGCTCTAAATGAACGCAATAGGGGTTGAGGTTTGGTCGGCCTTTTTTAGCAAAACCGTACAAAACCTCTTCGCAAGTGCCTTGCCAGGTCCAATCATCTGCAGGGTTGCCGCAGTCAAAGCAAAGATTTTTTGAAGCACTTCCCCTATTAACTCTTAAACGACTGTGCATCCCCCAATAAGAAACTGTAGTTTTACGGGGCCTACCTCTGTTTGGTTTTCTGTTTTCTTTTGGCTGAAGAACCCACCAAGCATGGTAGTGAGTGTTGCACATATTTTTCGCTTTATGCTTTCGTGTGCACCCTTCAACTGAACAAATCATTATTTATCCAATGGGGTTGGCGCTAGGGCGTAACTTCCGCAAATAGCGCATTCCATCTCTAGTAGATAGGATGCAATTTCATAATCTGCAAAGCTGACCTTTAGTAACCAAAGGTTGCTTTCGCACTTAGGGCACTCTTGGCATATCTCATTGGCATAGTCCATAGTCCCTGTGTAATCAGGTTTAAGTTCCCTAACGGACTTCACTTAGAGCCGCCCCAACCTCCGCCTTTAAAGTGTGCTGGAGTAGCGCTGAAAGCCTTAATCATAGGGTTACCACACTTTTCGCACTCTACTCGGTGGGTTTCATCAAAGGTAAAGTAACGTTCAACTTCGATGTCGCAACCTACACAGGTGAAATCATACGTCGGCAATTGGGTCTCCATATCCTGCTTCTCGCAGCAGCTTAACTAAATCTTCTAAACGAATTATACCCACCCATTCGGTAATACTGGCCTCACCTTGTCCATTTAGGCGCAAAACTGCTAAAGGAAGGTCTTTACCATTATGGCGGTCTTTTAACTGCTTGATAACAGCGCTTGGGGAAAAGTCTGCTCGAGCCTTAATTTCCCAATCAATGCCAACAGTTCCTGTAATGTCTGAGCCACTACGCCCAGCACCTGTACTCTCGGCAAAAGGAAAACCATTTTCAGCCAAGTACATGGCGACAACTTTTTGGGAACGATACCCACGATGTTTTCTTGATTGACTAGGCACTGAACTTACTGCTCCTCATACGCTCACGGTCACCTGATGTACGGCGAGTCAACTCACGGCTGACTAGGTTGTAGTAACGCTCTAGGTTATCTTGTGTAGTCTCCATAAGCTTACGATAAGCATAGGTGTAGTTCTTAGCTTTTAACTTATCTTGCATCTGGTCTGAAGCAAGTACAGCAGCTTTAAGAAGCCCCGCTTTTTCTGTGCTCTTACCAGTTGAAGTGTTAATCATTAGTTTTGCTTCTGTAAGGTCGTAATCATTAGTGGCCTCAAGCTCAGCAATTTGAGCACAGGCAACCTGTGTACGCATCATGTTGTAGTTTTCCATGTACTGAGAAGCTAGCACCATAAGGTCTTGGTCACCTACTAATGTAATGTCGCTAGGAAGCATTGGGATATCAATATCCAAGGACTGTCGTACTGGCAATCCCTGCTTTTCTAGAAGTGCAATAGTCTCTTCACTAATTCCTGTAGCAACTAAACTAAACATTCTTATACCCCTTACATTGATTGCACCCTTCATTGGGCGCGATATTGCACATAGGTGCAACCTTATCTTCTGCAGACTTTACTACAAAAGCGGCTGCTTCCAAAATATGGGTTAACCCAAAGTCGCTCTTCTTAACCACAAATTCTTTGGTTGTCTGATTAGCTTTGTTCTCGTATAAAAATAACGACTCTTGCGGTTGGTGCTCTAGGTTAGATAGCTCAGCAAGCTTCATGTACAGACCTGCTTGAAGTATGTGGCTCATAAACGGTGCATCTAGTGCATCCCACATCTTATCTAAATTACCGTTGTGTTCTACAGTCATCCCAGGCGCTTCAAATCTAAAGGTACCTGCTCCTACTGATTTAATCTCTAGAAGTAATGGCTCACCAAAACCAACAAGGATTCCATCTGCATGACCGTGAATACGAAGCGGTTCATATACTAATGGGACCTCTTTGTAGATAGTGCAAGCATGGGAACAGTTGGGACATGCTGGGTACGCTTGACCCATGGTTGTTTGACCACAGCTTTCACATTGCCACTTTCCATACAAGTTGCCCATTTCACCAAAGATATCTTGCCATCCTCGGTGAATGTCGTGACCTACTTGAAATATTCTAGACTTGCTTAACGTCATTTTAAATGGTGGTGGTGGAAAGCCAATTAATTGAAAGTAAGCTCCACGATGACACCAGTCTTCTTTAATAATTGCTGATGGGTGAAGCACGTCTGAACGACGTGAAGTATCTGCAGGCTTTGCAAGGACATAGCGTTCTACACTTTTTAGAACACGTGAATCTTTTTTACCTACATTAAGAAAGTCTTTTAATCCGCCTGTTGGCTTAAACTTGTCGTCCTTTATTGCCATTTTGTAATACCCACTCTTCTAATGAAAGCCCTACCTTAGCAGCTTTTCTCTTGAGTGCATTACGTTCTCTGTGGCTTAGACCGCCCCAAATACCGTGTTGCTCATCCATCTTCTCGGAGTATAGTAGACACTGCAGACGTACGGGGCAAACTGGTGCACCATCTTTGCCAAAGCAGACAGCTTTAGACTTATCAGCAATTGATTTATATAAGGCTTTATCGCGTGGTGGGTACCAGTCTTCGGTATTCCTATCACGGCACTTAGCCTTGTGGCGCCAACCTTCGTTGTGCCCAACATCATCGTACAAGTATGCTCCTGGAAGTTAGAAGGGGTAAAGCTCAACCTCTCCCAGGTATAACCTAAGTCTAGCACAAAAGGGACTAATCCTCCATTGCCTCAAACATCTCTATGAAGTCATCTTCCAGTAAGACTACATAGTTCTCATTATTTAGGCTGATGCCCAAAACAGGCTTACGGCTATCCATAATCGCTTCGTTCACTATCTTCTCTAATACCTCTGATTTAATGGTAAAGGACTTCTTACCCGTCCATTTGTGCTCAATAAGCAGCTCACCTGTGCGGACATCACCTTTACGGCTCCAAAAAGCACCGCTACCAGCAGTGCGCTTACCGCCTAGCTTTTTAGCTAAGCGGTCTTCGTGTTTACGGCTTTGCTTCTGTCCTTCACTCCTCATCGGAGTCATCTGCGACAAACTTAGACCCTGCTTTAATGGAATCTAGAACATCGCGTTCAATGACCTCTTTAAGGTCAATCTCTTCACGAATTGAATCTAGGAGGGCATCTGCACCCTGCCATTGACGCTGTTCCCCGTTAACTGTATATCGGTAATAAGCACCAGCTCTGGTAATGACCTTGTTGATAATACCCATAGCAACGACTTCCTTAGCAAAGTCATAGTTACCACGGTCAACAGGTCCACCAGGCGCAAAATAAAAGTCTACGAACGCAGTCTGGCTTGGTGGGGCAGATTTATTCTTAAGGGTCTTAATCTTGATAGTCTGACCTACACGGTGCTTTTCCTGACCTATGCCAGCATCTAGCCAGTCATCGCGCTTAATCTCAATACGGGTAAAGAAAGCGTAATCCTTACCTTTACCTCCAGGAGTGGTGCGAGGGTCTCCATACATGACTCCTACCTTATCACGCCACTGGTTAATCATAATTCCAATGAAGGGGCGCTCAAATTCAGTAAGGGAACGCTTGGAGGCAATTCCTACTTTACGAAAGAACTTGTTAGTTGCAATTGCACCACGGCCTACCGTGAACTCTTCCATGTTTTTTTCATCTTCTGCCATAGGAACAAGAGCAGGAAGGGAGTCAATGACAACGCAATCAACAGCCTTGCTTTCGACGATTTCAATAACGGCTTCATATGCTTCCTCCATGATGTTAGTAGATACTACATAAATACGGGACAGGTCCACACCACACATTTCAGCGTATTCAGGAACCCATTGTTCGGCTGCTACCCATACAGTTGTAAACTCTGGGTCTTTAGCTTGGTTAGCTGCAATTGTTTTAAGCGCAATAGCAGTCTTACCATTTGATGCTTCACCAATAATTTCATGCCATTGGTTTAGTGGCCATCCGCCACCTAACGCTACATCGAAAGCAAGCGAACCAGTGGTGATACGAGCCATAACATCATCACGAATGTCTTGGCCTAAGACAACAGTGTCTGCGCCAAGCTTCTTGTTAATCTTGTTAATTACTTTTAGGAGTTCTGCGTTTGCTGCCATTAAATGTGTCCAATGATTGTCTGTGGATTGTATCCGCCTGATGCTACTTGTTTTGCAGGTGTTGCAGGTCCTCCGCCACGCCCACCTTGACCAACAATTCCTTTACCTAATCCAGAACCTGATTGCTGAATTGGATAACCGCAATCATAACAACGAGCTGCAGCAGCCATGCCACGAGCAGCGTCATTAAGGCTTCCATAGTTACCACTACCGCATGAAGGGCAGCGGGGTGCTTGTGGAACTGTCTGTTGAGTAGGTGGATACTGAGGTTGAGGTGAAGGGGTGTATTGCGCTGGTTGAGGAGCAACATATTGTGGTTGAGGTGCTGGTGCATACTGCTTAGGGGCTGCAGATGTTCCCATCTTATTTGCCCACCAATTAGAATTGCTCATAGCCATCTTCCTCTACAAAATCGTTATGCGTTACGTTGGACTCTATCATACCAAGATGCACCGCAGATGAAAAGGCGATGATTAATGCAGAGATGGAGATAGTTTTAAAAAAACCTGCTAAAGCTTCTATATCTTCTTCTTCTGGTTCATCTGCAATAAGGCCCGATTCTTTAATAAGGTTTAGCTGGCTGATAGTCAGGATAGTGCCGTTTAAGTCACTTACCATGTCTAGGAATGGCGCAAGGTGGTTAATAGCAGCAATTCTATCGGCGCTATCTTCGCGCTCTTTTTCATCACCCTCATCGCTAACAGGGTTTAATCCCATCGCAACGCCAATTTGATTTGGGCTTTCAAGCTCTAGGTCATACAACGACCAACGGGCAAGAGTGCTAAAAGGAATCTTAGTTGTTTCAACGTAGACTTCATCATCTCGGTTAAAGAACTTATGAAACCAACTCATTTAGCTTCTCCCCATTTCTGAACTATTTTTACATCAGCCAGTAATGGAACATCAAGAAGCGTAATTCCTTCCATAGCCTCACGAATTGCCTCTGCTGTCTCATCTGCCAAATGGTCAGGAGTCAGGGTAACAAGTTCATCGTGTACTGTAAGAAGGATACGAGACTCTTTAGGAATCATATCCTGGGCCCTAATCATAGCAAGTTTCATAATATCTGCTGCAGAACCCTGGATACGGGTGTTAAACGCCTGACGTTCAGCTGAGGACTTATCTCCAAAGTTCTTGGAGGTAATCTCAGGCAAATAACGTCTACGGCCTAATATGGTAGTTACGTACCCTTTTTGACGGGTGCTGTTAACCACCATGAGTTTGTACTTATTGATGGCATTGAATTTGACGCCAAAATCATCAAGAAGCTTTTTAGCCTCATTTAGCTTACAGCCAATTTGGGCAGCAATCTTATCTGGACCTACTCCGTAAGCAATAGCAAGCACAAGAACCTTACCTGCCTTGCGGTCTACTCCCATCGTGTCACCAATGGTTGTATAGATATCCCCGTCCTCAAGGTAGTTTTTCATCATAATTGGGTCTTTAGACATAGCCGCAATTACCCTAGGCTCAATCTGTGAGTAATCGGCTACCACTAGTTTGTATCCTTCAGGGGCTGCAAAAAGGTTACGTAACATGCGCCCATATTGCTTATCTTCAGGAACTTTTTTAGGGTCTTCTGGGGCGGGAATATTTTGAAGATTCGGGTTACGGCTAGAAAAACGCCCTGTTTCAGCGCCATGTTGAACGAAATCGCAGTGAACCTTGCCATCAATAAGCAAGCTCTCTTTGTACTCTGTCTTAGACTTACCTGCTGTAGTGCGAGTAACTTCACCACCAAGGTAAGGGATGATGTACGTGCTTAGTAGCTTGTTCAAGTCCGCATAGTGCAGGATGGCTGCAGCTAACGGGTTACTCTTTCTAAAGTACTCTAGAGCATCAGCAGAAACAGAGTAATCGGAAGTTTCTAGAGGCAAACCTTCTTTATCTTTTTCTTTGCCTTTAAGTGTCAATACCTTTGGCTTTAATCCCTGTCCACCAGTTTCTTTAGACCCGTAGAGCATCTGTTGCTTTTCGGGGTTCGAGTTAATGTTGAAAACTTTACCTGCAATACGATAGATGTCTGCGCGAGCTTTTTCGATATCAATTTCAAAACGACTGTACATCTTTTGAAGCTGTTCCATATCAATTGGAGCACCAGTTAATTTCATATGGCACAAGACCTTAAGTACACCCATCTCTAGGTTCATTACTTTAGTTAGCTGACCTTCTTCGAGCTTCTTCTGAAGCACGTTGGTGTACAGCATGTAGGTGTATTTAGCATCTAGGTATGCGTATTTAGCGACTGTATCAAAGGAGTACTTCTCTACCTCTTTACCTACACCCTTGACCATGTGATAGCCAAACTCACGAGCTAAGCAGTCATCTAGACCGCATTTATTCTTATTTTTATTGTCATAAAGAAATGAAGCAATCATCGTGTCAAAGTAAGGACCTGTAGGAAACTCTCCGTTGTAGTACTTAGCAACAGAAGTTAAGTCAAAGACTAGATTATGCCCTACCAGTGTGCGGTTCTCGCCAAACATCAAAGGCTTAAGGGCTGCAAAAACTTCTGCTGGAAATAGCTGAACAGGGGCTGGTCCAAACTTTGCAGTGGCCTTCTTATCGTCTTTAGAATAGTCAGACTCTTTAGGCTCTAATCCTGCATCTAAGCGCCGTTGTCCTGTTGGGGTCAATGGGCGCACTAATTCTATAAAGTCACCGTTTGGATGTCCCATGGGGATTACATCACCACGTCCATGGGTTGCTAAAGATATCCATAAGACTTCGTTAACCACAGTGATACCGCGATGTTCTCCAACGGTTTCAACGTCGTAGCAAAATGAGTCTTGTTTTAAATAATAGGCAACCATTTCATCTAGTTGCTCTTTAGTTGTAATAATGTTCATGCGTATCCCCTTTGTGGCGAAAAGGCTGGTAGAGAAGGGGATATCCTCAGCCAGCCTTTTCACAGTTAGTTGTTAGATTAAAGCGTTAGCTACTTCATCTAAATCAGCAATGCTAAGAGTGTAAATAGCACTTGCATCAAACAAAGTCATGCCAGCAATATCTGCTTCAACCTTTGCTTCATCAATACCATAATCTTCTAGAAGGTCACGGCTCTTAACAGGGTTAAGTGTAAGAATTGTGTCCTTCATTGAACCGTGGCGGAAAACAGACCAGTAGTTCTTAGTAAGTGGTCCTGATGGGGAATGCTCGGCTGCATGCAAAGCCTTGAAGTACAAAGGTGTTGCAATAAAACGAGCAAGAGTAGTTTCTGTTGGAGTGATTACTGCAACAGAGAAGCCGTACTTCTTCTTTGGCTTATCGTTGAGCTTAAGGCATAGAGGGCAACCTTGACCTGCACAGACGTATGAACGCTGGCCTTCAGTCTTTGCATCTAGCCAATGCTCGTTGTAAACAGCGAACGGACCTGACTGGTCCAAAAACTTAATGAGTTGAGCCTTCTCAGTAGGCTTAAAGTTATTAGCGTATTCCTTAGGCTTGATTGCAGCTTCTGCTGCACCCCAACCACTTGCGATTGATGCGGTTGCACCTGCTGGACGAGCATCTAGTGATGACTCTGTGTTTTCAATTGAAAATTCGTCCACTTCTGGAACGAAGTCTGTATCTTGTTGTATTGCCATGGTGTAGCTCCTTTTTAGTGTGTGTTTGTTTCTTCTGCCAGGATTTTACTCCAAGCCTCAGCAATCTCGATTACGAGTTGCTGGTGTGTACTCCAGTCTATACGAGGTGACTGAAGAACGCCAAATTTGGAAAACAACTCAACAGCGGCCTCAATCATGGCTCTACTGTAAAGGCGACGGCCTTTGTGCTCTTTTCCATTTTTATCTTTTTTAGTTGGAAGTCTGTACGGTGGAGTAGGAAGGTAACCCTTCTTATTCCAAGTACGGACTGTAATGAATGGGCGACCTAAAGCTAGTGCTAAAGCGCCTACTGTAAACATCTCAATCTCTATGCCGTTAGGCAAAGGCTTTAGGTAGGGACGAGCATCCCAAGCTTCCTCTGATGCTACATCCTTTACCTCTACTGGTGCAAATTCACGACGCTTGCGCTTACTTCCTGGATAAAACTTATCAAGGTCGCCAAACGCAGCTTCAATGTAATCTTCAGCCATTATTGAACCAAAAACGCATAAGAAACTTTTTCAGGAAACATGCTTTCAATCTCTTCTTCGGTTAATAGGTCTTTGTAGTATGCAGCCATAAGCGCATCTTGGTCTAGTTTACGAACAAAAGGCATACATTCATCAAGGAGCCCTTTTTCAGTAATAATCTTTTCGGCAAGTTCTGCGTTTAAAGGGTTAGATACCTTACGCTGGTTAGTTAGCTTATTGTCACCAACTTGTAAGACAATGTGGCCTTTACCATCTACTTCACCAAGCTTTTCAGCAGCAGCTTTAAGACGAAGCTTAATCTCAGTTTCGCGTTCTGAAAGAAATTTAATTTGCTCTCTAAGTGATAAGAACTGAGCTAGTTCCTTTTGAACATCTGTAACATCCATAGTATCCCCTTTGGTAGTACAGGAGACATTAGTAGGTTAGTTAGTCTTTGTCAACTAGAAACTTCTCTAGGGCTACGATAATGACGCTAGTAACCGTAATTTTCTCTGAAGCTGCCTTCTTTTGTACAGCCTTCCACAGGTCATCAGGAACACGGATGGTACGAGTGGGGGTCTTTGCTGATGTAGGCATTGAATAATTTTACACTAAAATTGACTTAAAAGCCTGTCGGATAACGCAATTAAGTACTTCTTTTTCCTTAATACCCAGGCTTTTAAGCCAATGTTAGACAGAAGATAGCATAAGAAATTCTCTTAAGCTACCAACACTAAGTGGGACACCGCCCTTATCATCAATCCCTTTACCATCAATAATCGCTTCTGCTACTGACGATTTTTGTTGGAGTGATTCGTACTGTCGTTCTTCGATGGAGCCTCCGATAAGAAGGTCTTGTATGACGGCGGTCTTAAATCTAGATGAGGCGCGAATAATTCTTCCGTTCCTTTGGTTCGCTGCTCCTGAGGACCACGGTAAATCATAGTTAACAAGTAAGTTCCCAGACGGTAGGTCAACACCGTAGCCACCAGCGTCAGAGCTAACAAGAACACGAATGTTAGGGTCGTTGTTAAAGGCAATCTTGTTCTCCTCTTTAGTCTTTGCGTCCATTCTACCTGAATAGAGCCTGCATCTTTCTGGGCCCAAAGCTTTGGCAATCATTTCCAACATGTCAACATAGGTTGCAAAGATAACCAGCTTATTCTCAGGGTCTTGGTCTAGGAAGTCTGTTGCGTACTGAGCCAGATAGTCTAGCTTTGGTGAGTTGTTCACACCATCTAAAAGTCCTTCAGCAACAAGTTCAGCAGCATATTTAGAACCTTCTACGCCATCAGAGTGATGCTTTTTAGCGCTGGTGCGTATTAAATCAGGATGTGAGCACAGCATCTTTAGGGCGCCCACTTTAGACATAATCTTTCCACGCCAAGCGTCCTCTGCACCACCTCTAGTGCTTTCAACGCCATAATGAGCCAACAGATTAAAAGAACCACCGAATAAATCTTGAGCCTCATCTAAATCGGCTAGTAAATCTTTTTTAATCTTTTCGTAAAGCTTTGAGCATTTTCTGTCAAAGACAATCTTGATGGGGTCTTTGTGAATAGCATCTGGTAGGTAAGGTGCAACATCTGGGTCTTTTTGAGTTTTACGAACAGATGCGTCTTTCATTAACTCGTGAAACAACGGTAAGTTTTTATAACGAAGCACTGCACCCCAGTTATTGCGGACAATAAAAGTGTCTTCAAACTTTCTAAAGTCTTTAAGCACAGAATCGTCAATGAATTGCATAATACTAAACAGCTCTTCAGGCTTACCATTCTCAATAGGTGTTCCCGTAAGAGCAAACTTATAAGGGGCTGACCTTAAGCGTTTAACGTATTTAGCTCGTTTAGACTTAAAAGACTTAATAGCCGTAGCTTCGTCAAGTACTACAAATCCTCTTGGGAGGTCCTTAACGTATTCCCAATCGTTAACAACTTGCTCGTAGTTAAGGATGATGTAGTCAACTCTGGTGTTTTTCCAGTCGTAGGCAGTTTCATACTGTTCTGTTCTTTTAGCTTTGGTTCCATCAATGACCAAAGCGCGTGAAGTGCCATCGGTAAATTTCTCAATCTGATTAGCCCATTGATATTTAAGGGAAGATAAACAGATTACCAAACCAGGCTCTTCAATACTGCGTGAATCCATCAAGCGCTCAATAGCAGCAATTGTTAAGACAGTTTTACCCAAACCTAAATCGTAAGCAACCAACATCTTTTGACGTTGACACATGCGGTCAACAGCTTCAGGTTGATAGGGAAGAAGTTTACCCGTGAACGTCATCTAGAGTTACCTTGATAGTTTTCTTAAGGTCTTCAAGAGTACCGCCGTTAGAAATATAACGGTCAAACTCCCAATCATCAAGAGAATGCTCTGAAGGGTGGCTGTTAACAGCATCTATACCTGTACGCTCAATACGCCAAACTTCTCCACCCATTTCCTTAACCTTTTGAGCTTCATTTGGAAAACGGCAATCTGTAAAAGCAATTAAGTCAGTTCGCTCAATACCTTTAAATGCTTGATTTACCCAAAAATCTTCACCAAACATTTCACGTCCAACTTCTGTACCAAAGACCTGAAGCAAACGACGAATCTCTGGGTATTGAACTTTTGCAACATCCCAACCATATGCGTCTACTAATCCTTGAAGTTTAAAAACACCTTCAGTAACGTGGACAATAGGGTTTAGCTTATATAACGATTCTCGCATAGGTTCAGCAAAAGAGCGAGTGTCGTATCC
>Ga0214192_1001075_pt1 | contig 15582 bp, 11 predicted proteins | sample TroBogEpilimnion_44_FD_153030 | JGI IMG/M metagenome (GOLD analysis project Ga0214192, IMG submission 153030) | Freshwater microbial communities from Trout Bog Lake, WI - 29JUL2008 epilimnion | ecosystem: Environmental > Aquatic > Freshwater > Lake > Epilimnion/Euphotic zone | place: Trout Bog... | reverse complement strand
AGCAACTTTAATTTGACCAAGCAAATTAGTTTGTAGTGTAGTTTCAATATCGTCCCATGATTGTTCAAGATGTGGCGTATTGCCATGTGGATCAACTCCACAGCTTACTACCAAATAATCATACTGGCTTAAATCTGTAGCATAATCAAAAGTTTGAATATCAAACTCTTGACGACCTACACTGGATACGTCGATATCAAAATTACGCATTATTTCTGCAATTGCAGAACCAATACCAGTTGTTCCACCAATAATTAATGCTTTACGCACAGGCAATACTCACAAAATCTTTATTCAACGTCCAAAATCTATCATAATCCATAATAGCCCAACGAATATCTTTATATGTGTATAACATATGATATTCTACAAATAGTGGATGGTCATAGTATTGGTCAAATTCAATTGCTACAAATTTACCTTTGCGGTTAAATTTCATAATAAGAATATTAAAATCCGTATCATCTGCTACTTCAAGCAATTGGTCTAGCCATACATTAAGTTGCTTACATTCGCCGCTAAACAGTTGATGAAAGGGAAAATCAGCATAACTTTTACATTCGCAGTTAAATTTTGGGAAACTTTGACCAGGTATAATATCGCCTTTGAATGAACGAATTTGTCCTTCGTGTAACACTTCTTTGCGTTTTGTATTAGCACCGCCAATATAAGCGCCACTGTTAGGAACACGGATAAAAGTTTCACCATATAGTTCTGTTAGATGTTTGGCAACATCACGTTCCCAAGAATTGCCTTTGTTTTTACTTTTGCTTGTCATTTAAAATATTCTTCTCTAAACCATTGCTTACCAAAGTTGCTGCTATCATTAACAACCGTACAATTAGTAATACAACTTGGTGTCCAATTATCTATTATATCATTAAAATCATTGATTGTATATTTTTCAGCAGCTAACCAACAACATGGAAGCAGATTGCCCCGATAATCCATATAAATGCTTTTTTCATTTAGCGCATGACAACTTACATTGCCACGACTAAGTTCTGGATTATAAATTTCTGGTGGTTCTAGACCTAACACAGGTCTGCTTGTAAAACGCTTGCTTACTTTTGCACGAAATGCAACAAACCCCATATCTTTGGCTAGTTGTTTGCATTCATCTACTTGATGTTCATTATGTTTGAATACTAACATATCCCAATGAGCACGACCACCGCTATCAATAAATGCTCGACAACTTTCCATTATCTTGGTAAAATTAGTATTACGACGATAGATATGATTAGTATCTGACAGCCCGTCTATGCTAAAAACACAATAGTCACGCTCACTGTTGAGAACTTTACCCAACTCATTCCAGAACATTTGTGTTCTTAAACTGCCATTGGTATTCATTCCTAATGTAATATTAGGATTGATTTCACGAAAATAGTTATAAATTTCTAATGTTTGTTTATGTGCTGCTGGATCACCATATGTTCCACACATAAACATTTTATCTAATTGCTGTATAAAATCAACTGACAATCGTGCTTTAATAGTGGATAAAGGTAAACTACTAATCTTTATATTTGGATTAATAGTGTTACCGTCCTCAGTATATCTAGCACACTGAGGACAGGCAGCATTGCATAAGCTTGTTGGTTCTAAATGTAATACTTTTACATTCTTTATATCAAAACTCATACAGTAGTTATGTCATTACCATATGAAGTAAAGCCATTTTCCTTAGTAACTGTTAGGATGTTTCCAACTCGTCCGCTCAATTCTTCACGATGTGACACAAGGAAGATGCTCTTACCACGTTCACGATTCATGCGTTTTAGAATAGCCAGTGAGTTCTCGACACCGCTTGCGTCCATGCCACTATCAATCAATTCGTCAATGAAGAGCAGATTGATATGTTGATATAGGTTTTCCCACACATCACGGAAAGCCCATGATAGCGAAAGAATAAGACGATTGCGTTCACCGCGAGATAGGTTATCAAAGTCAAGGTCGCGACCAAGTTCAGTGATTTCTACACTTAAATCGTTAATAAACTTAACTTCATGCGGCAATCCAATGGCACTGAGATAAGCACCAAGACGACTATTAAGATAAGCAAGGTTTTGATCAATGATCTTCTTACGAACAAAACTATCCTTGCTAACAAGCATTTTCAACAAAAACTCTTGATGTTCTTGCATTTGTGTAAGTTTATTAATGTTATCCCACGTAATCTCCATAACAGCATTTGTTTCCATATCATTGATTTGATCAACATATGGGTCGCTTTCGTTATGTTTTTGTTCTAAGGTATTAGCCAACTGATCAACAATGCTGCGATGCTCTAAGGCTTGCTCTAAGCTATCATAGTTAAGATTATAGATATCCTCACTATATTCAATAGTATTATCAGCAAGCTTTGTTTCTAACTGAGCAATTTCTTCATCATATGGATTGGGCTGAGACTGTTGACTTTCTAAACTATTTTGCAATTCATCAAGTGTTGCACGATGGCTTAGGGCTTCTTCAAGAGTTTTATAGATGACAGTTGGTCTATCACCGACATCACCAATTTCTTTAATGGTATCATAATGATCCATTCGCTGACCTTCACTTGCAATAAATTGCAATGCGCTTTCACGCAATGCACTTTCTTTTGCTGCAAGAATATCTGCCTGATTATCATCATGAAGTTCGCTGCCACAAGCATAACACTTATGGTTTTTAAGGTCTTCAATCTCTTTCTTTAACTTAGCTTGTGTTTTTTCTTCCTTGGCATTGGCAGCATCAATGGATGCAATCCACTTCTTTGCTTCATTAATTTGCTGTATCTTCTGATCATAATCAGCTAGCGCACGATGATTGGCAATTTCTGCATCAATATCAATATTAGCCAACTTAATAATCTTATCATTAAGCTGCTTGCAACCATCATCGTTCTTGCGTTGCCACATTTGACCACGAGTCTTTGCGCTGTTAAGCTGATTTTCAATCTGCTTCATAGCATTAACAAGTGATATAGTTTTATGATTAGCAATTTCTTTTTCAATATCAATGCTAGACAAATCAATAAGATTGCGTTCTAACTTATTAACATCTTCGTCATACTTGCTTTGCCATAGCTTTTGGCGTTTTTTAAGAGCATCAACTTGCTGCAAAATTCTTTCATTTGCATCTTGCTGCGCTTTAATACGAATCTTTTCTTCTTGAATTAGGTCTTTTGTGGTTTTAATTTGATTTTTAAGACCATCTGCCTTTTCACTAAGAATAGTAACACCAAGCAACTGTTCAATAACCTGTCGTTGATCATTGGCTCTCATGCTTAGAAATGGTTCTGTATAAGTGTTAAGAGCAACAACATGCTTGAACATATCATGCGACATACCAAGCAATCGCTCAATATCGTTTTGTGTTTCACGGCTATCGCCTTGACTATCATCCTGATAGCCAGTTTGTTCTTCGCCATCAATATACAACTTAGTAAACGTTGGTTTGCGACCACGTTCAATGCGATAAGCCCTATTATTAACTTCAAAATCAATCGTAACGACCATGTTTTTAGCATTGGTCTTGTTAATCAGATTATCTTTTTTGATGTTAGTAAGGGCTTGACCGTAGAGACCATAACTCAGGGCGTTGATAATGGTAGTCTTACCTGTACCATTACGAGCACCTGTATCATCACCTCCTAAATCCAAGTTCTCTCCGAGTACAAGAGTTAGGTCACTACGGTCAAAGTGAACAGCCTGGGTTGCATTACCCACGCTCATGAAATTTTTAGCGGTAAGACTTTTGATTTTCAACATTGTAATACTCTATACTATTATGAACAAAGATTCAATATTTTTACGAGAATTTTTTCATTAGATGATCTACTATATTATTATCATCGTAATTTTTATTTTGGTATCTATGATATGAGTCTAAAAACTCTTGATTTTCTAAAAAAATAGCATGATCTTCATAAAAAGATTCTTTATCTTTTAACATAGTTTGATTTATATTTTTAGTTATTTTTGTAAAATGTTCATAAAAACTATCTACATTCAATATATCAATGACAGGAAGTGAATATAATTTATTTGTATAACTGATTTTAGACCAAGAATCATGCAAAGAATTTATAATTCCATCAAAATAATTTTCAAGTTCTGGCAATTTGTCAAAATTATTTTTAACTATCCAGTCTACTTCAAAATTTTTATCTTTTATATAATGTATAAATTTAGTTTCTTCGTTAAGTTTTATGATATTTTGTATAGTAAAAAATAAAAATAAACTTTTATCTGGAACCGTTATACGAATATTGTAAAATGCAACATTTGTTAGCCATTTGTTGATATCAAGTTTTTGAGTACAATGTTTTTTAAAACAAAATAAATCAAAATTCATATTTTGCAATACTTTAATATCTTCTTTATAATAATTTACGTTAAGATCATGTGTATATTGATAATCATATATTGAATGACTACTTCCATTATTAGTAAAAATAAAGTTGTCTGGTAAATTTGAAAATCCAGAAATATATCTATGCATCATTCTATACACAAAATTTCCGTATGTGCCGCCAACAAAATGTATTACTACGGGATTATACTTTTGTATATTTTCTGATTTTATTATAGTGTTGGCAGCAATTTGGTGCTTCATAGACTATTATAGATTTCCATGAGAAGCCGTGTATCATAATGCTGTGTATCTAAATTTTGAATTTGACTTAGGACAATCTGGTCAACAGACTCAAACTTAACATCACCAATAGCGTTTTCTGTCAAGACCTCGCCACGATTTTGAATAAGGCTTAATTCACGAACCATATAAGTTTTAGCCATTTCTTCCTTGATAAAAGTTGCTTCTTCATAAGAAATGTTAATATCAATATTGACACGAGCATAAGTTTTGTTACTTAAATGCGTATCTGGATCATCAAGAAGCTGTGATAAGGTAAGGATGCGATAACGTGGACCATCCGTCCAATCATGATAAACTGGCTCCTGCCCCCACTCAAGGATCATTGCCCCACGAGCATCGTCCCAAGCGTCAGCATAGTTATGAGGAAAAGCATTGCCAATATAGTGAACATTTCCCCGCCGTTGGCGTTTATGAAAATGTCCCGTAAAAACCGTTCCAACATTTCCGAAATCATCGCTTTTTAATCCCCCATGGTCTGGCATTTCTACCATTGCGTTCATCATAAATTGCGGTAATTCAAAGTGACCCATCACATATCGTGACTTGATTTTGTTCATATTCTTGTGTTCTTCGCCAATTAGCCAAGGAACAAAGGTAACATCGCCTTCGGTATGTTGATCCATAACAAGTTCAATGTTCTTAAACTTTTCAATATAACGAATAGAAGTGACAGTTCTGCGGTCTTTATGATAAAGATCATGATTGCCTGGAATGAACAGCACTCGCAGCCCAATATCGTTAAGACGATTTAGGATACGAATAGAGTGATCCATTGTATTAATATTCAAACTATTGCGTGTATCGTGGAAATCTCCAAGAAATAAGATCGTATCACAGTTTTGAGTCTTGACTAAATCCAAGAACCAATCCATATAACGATCACAGTCATTGAGGAACAATTGGCTATTTTGCTTATAGCCAAGATGAAGATCGGTAAAAACCGCAGCTTTTTTGAACAAATTTGACATATTATTACTATACTCTAGTAAAAACTGTTTGTCAACTATTATTCTATGCCGTCAATGCTACTTCCGCCACCGCGCATAGCATTATCGGTTTGGCGAGTATAACTTGGGTTCAATCCATTCGCTTCGAGAATGTCGTCACGAAGGTGTTGGTTCCGCTTCTCAACGTTAAGAACTCTAGTAAAACTATTGGTAATAGTAGCAGTATAATAAGCAAAAGGGTTATTACTCTTACTTTCATCAAATTGTAACCCTACCTGTGATAGCTGTAGCAATGCCTGAGAACGCATCTCATCATTGTATGTATAGCCACGCCAGTTACCCTTTGAACCATAACGTTCGCATAGCTTAATAAACATACGAGCAAGGTTAGGAGTCATCTTGCCATGGTCTTTGTTAAACCATCCATTTTCAAGTCCGCCTTCCCAATGCGACTTAGCGCAGCAGATAAGTTCATCTGCTTCATTATATTTGAAATGTTGAAATGGTGGGAAGTTTACTTTGACATGATGGTCAGCCGTTGTCTTAAGGCTTTTCTTACGACCTGGCGCTAGTGGAATATGATCCCATGTAGTTATTCTGAAAACTACATCAGTTTTCTTGATTGTGTGCCAGTCAACGGCGTGACTATCTAGTTTACTTTTAATTCCAGAAGCAGTACTTGCTTCCCATGCTTGCTTTGCCATTCTATCGGCACGAGCACGTTTTGCCTCTGCAACTGTTTTTTGATTGATTTTACTTACGCTTGGCAAGATTAAATCATATACCTGATCTTCTGGTGAAAGAAAAGTGCAATATGTATTTTTACTACGTGCTATTTCTTTCAATAGTTCTTTATTTGTTAGATATGGGGTTCTTTTTGTTGGTGCTTTTGATATTGTCATGGTTACTATTATATATGGTTATTTTAATAAAATAAATATTTAATTGAGAGTACAATGACATTATTTAACATTAACCCAAGTCAGTATTATGGTAGAACGCCAAGCACTAATCAGGTGCCTGCTAATTTTACGCTAATTCAAAACCAACCAGCCAATAATGGCTATGGTATCCCTACTAATATTGCGGGTTATAGTGGTTATAACAGTAATCAAGGTGCTTTGCCTGGCACTACTGGATATAAACTGCCAGCACAGAATTATTTTAATTATAACGTTAATAATCCAGCAACATTTGGAACACAAACTTTAAAAACACGTTTAATTAATACTGCAGTTAATAGTGCATTGACTGGTTTAGTATATGGTTTAACTGGCGGTCCATCTACTGACCCAACTGGCGGTCGATTAAGTGGTACTGGCGTCGCACAGGGCGCAGTAAGTCGAAACCTAATACAAGCAAAAAATAGCAATAGTGATGTTGCGTTCCAAGATGATACTGATGATCGTGTTATTATTAGCGATCAAACAGGTCGTTTTATTGGTCAGAGCGATATATTTAAACCACTTAGCGATACTGGTGGAGTACTGTTTCCTTATACACCAGTAATTCAAGTTGGTCACAGAGCAAGTTATGAGATGATGAACCTTGTTCACACCAATTATACTACACCAGCTTATCAGCATAGTCAGGTAGATAACATTTCAATTCAAGCACTGTTTACAGCAAATTATCCAGCAGAAGCTGAGTATGTTGTGGCAATGTTGCATTTCTTTAGAACAGTTACTAAAATGTTTTATGGTCAAGATCAATTGGCTGGCACGCCGCCGCCTGTATTATTCCTGGATGGCTATGGACCATATACATTTGACCATATACCTATTGTTATTACTTCTTTTGATTACACGCTGCCAAATGATGTAGACTATATCAGTTGCACAATCAATGGCGATAAACAAAAGATTCCAACTACTCTTAATGTGAATATAAGTGCTGTTCCAACATACAGTCGCAACAAGACAAGTAACCAATTTGGTTTGGTCAACTTCTCGCAAGGTGCATTATTAAGCGATGGCGATACTGGAGGATGGTTATAATGGCTTTTACACCTTCAAATTATACACGCACAAGTTGCTATTATGGAACTCCAAGTTTTGATAACGGACAATTTTTAGATTTATGGAATAATCGTGCCATTCCTAAACTAGCAAATGATTTGATATTCACTATACCGCCTCAATACGAATATCGTCCAGACCTATTAGCTTTTGACTTATATGGCGATCCTACGCTTTGGTGGGTTTTTGCTGTGCGTAATCCAAACACGTTAATTGATCCGCTTTGGGATTTTACTGCAAACACTGTTATATATTTGCCAACTAAAAACACGCTACAAAACGCATTGGGTAGCTAAATGCCAACAACATTAACGCCTCAACAACAGTTAGCCGCAGCACAGAATCAATATAATTCTTGGTATAACCAACAAATAGCCAGCGGAATACAGCCAGATATTTCGGATATTAATGTACAAAAAAGTGCTATTTTAAACAGCGGAGCATATCCAGATTTAGATATTGGCAGAATAAATGCTGGTGGACAAACCGCCGAAGGATTGGTTGTTAACATTGCTCCAGATAGTTTTTTTGTTACTGGCAGCGGTAATTACACCGAAGATACAAGTAGTGGATATAGTGGAACTCCACTTTTAAACAATTCTGGTTTGGTAGTTACAGCAGAAAATTCAGACCAAGTAGCAGCAGCACAGGCAGCAGCAATAGCAGCACAACAAGCTGCAACACAAAGTGCAACCACACAAAGTGCAACAGATTTAGCGGCAGCACAAGCATCATTAGCAGCAGCACAGGCTCGTGTTGCAGCATTGCAAGCACAAACAGACAATACAACGGCTACAGATACTACGCCCACAAGCAGTAGTAGTGTGCAAGCCGCTAGTAGCACCACTAATCAACAACAAGGTCAAGAAATAATTGGTGTTACTGATACCAATGCTCAAAATGCTGCCACAATAGCACAGCAAAACGCAACTGCAAGTGCAAGACAACAAGCAGAATTAGCACAAACCCAATCACAGATTGCTGCAACCAACCCTGATAATACAGCACAAAGTAGCAATCAAGGAACAATTAGTGGTACAACAGGCGCAGCAAATAATAGCGTCACGCAACAACCGAATGGTACAACTCCAAGTGTGTTGCAACAAATTCAAAACGGTAATGCTGTGCCCGTTACACCAAATCAAGGAACAAATGCTGCTGCAAATGGCGTAAATGAGGATAATGCTGGGTCAGCAGTTCAAACTTCACCTACTAACTCTACAACATTTACTGATCAGCAAAGCACAACCAACGATTCGCCTGTGCCGACCATTCCTCAAGGCTCAAGTCAAACCTCTGGCGGCAGTAATAATGTAACCGTTACAAGTAGTGGAACAGCAAATGCTGTTGATAGTGGCGTATCTAATCCAAGTTCCGTTGTAAACAATAATAATTCAACATCACAGGCTGGCAGTCGTGTTAATATATTACACGGATATACAAATTATACCTATCGCATATCACTATTTGGCATTCCAAAGGATACCATTAATCTCATATATTCAAAGGCTATTACGCCAGGTAATGAATCGCTTCTTACTAATGGTGGTGTGTTTATATGTGCCGATGGTGGAAATGGTGGATATGCTCGAAGCAGTTATTTTCCTGTAGATTTGACTATTGATAATGTTGAATTAGAAACAATAGTGGATGCAACTAATAGCAGAACTCGTGCAACTAATGTAATCAGTATAAAATTTGATATTATTGAACCTTATACTGTTAATTTTTTAGCAAGATTAAAACAAATGGCTGCTAATATAAATCCTAATGGCAATTGGTCAACTACATTTTTTGTTATGAAAATTGAGTTTTTAGGATATAATGATCAGGGTCAACCGCAGTCCCCAAGTTCATCTGCTAGTGCAATACCTGGCACTACAAAATATATACCCTTTACATTTTTAAGTATGAAGTTTAGTGTAGCAAGTAGTGGTGGAAAATATTCTTGTGTAGGTATACCTGCTAATGGATTGGCATTGACTGCGCTAGATAACCAGATTCCATTTCATGTTGAATTAAGTGGTCAAAGTGTTGATAATATATTCAATGCAGGTTTATCAAGTTCAACGATTGTTAATGTTGGTCAAGCTGGCGGCGGCGGTTTAGATCGTTTTGATCAAGCACAGAATACAGTTGTGCAGAACGCTCCTATTGCGGGTAATCAAACAACAGTTTATCAAGGATTGGCACAAGCATTAAACACAAATGAAACACAAAAAGTTGAACAACAAACACAAACAAACCCTAATACCTACAAGTTTACATTTCTTGATAAATTAAGTAGTGCAGTAGTAAATGCAGATGACTTTGTTAAAATACAAAGCTTGGTTAATGCTAATAGTAATGATGCTAGTCTTAAAAAACAAATAGCAGACCAAGGAAAGATAGGTTCATTAACACTTGATTTAAAAGGCAAGAAGTTTACTTCTAATCCAGGCACTCGCATTACAGATTTTATTGGTAGCGTCATAACAGTTAGTGATTATATGCTTAACCAATATAAAACAGATGGTTCAAATAATAATAATACACTTAATACATGGATTATAACGCCTGTGGTCAATTTTAATGATATTGATCCCAAGACAAATTTTTATGCTCGTGATATTGAATATGTAATTGCACCATACAAAACTTATGGTCAAGATAAACCAGGATTTGGTCAATTACCAGTTCAGCAATCACAGATTGTAAAAACATACAAATATATCTATAGTGGTGATAATCGTGATGTATTAGATGCCAGTATTGATTTTGAAATGGCATTCTTTGAATATGTAAATGGTGTTCCAGCAAATTATCTTAATAAAGATGGTGATAACTTAGGTCAAAGTGATACAGAAGTTGATGCAGCTACTGGCACTGCTGTCAAGAAATTCTTTATGCCACGATATAAACCAACCAATGGACTTATTAATCGTCAAAATACTGGTGGAAGTAGCAAATCGCAAGCATCATTAAGTGTTCAAGAGTTAATGGACAAGTTATATGATAACCGTGGTGATATGATTTCTCTTGATTTAACTATTATTGGTGACCCAGATTGGATAAGTCAGGATTACGCAATATTGCATCCAAGTCTAATCGGTAGTCAGCCTTATCTTAATAACGGCAGTATTAACTTTAGTAATCCTGTATATTTTAATTTTTACTTTGCAACTCCTAACACAGATTACGATGATACTACTGGATTGTTTGGAAGTCTCAATAATTACAGTGAATTTAGTGGAATTTATAAAGTAGTAAGTGTAAAAAGTAGTTTTACCAATGGGAAATTTACACAAAAATTAACTAATTTCCGTGTTAGAACACAAACACAAACGCAGACCAGTGCTATTCGTAGTGATATTGTTAATCCTAATGCGCCAACTGCAAGCAATAATGCTGGCAACGCACCTGTTGCAGAAACACCTACCACTACATCTTATCCTCCAAATGGTGCAGATGGAACAGCAAATAATACAATATATCCACAGCAACCACCTGCTTCACAAAGTATTTTAACAACACAAGCAAATAGTGGTCTTAATGATGATGCTGGACATTAACATATCAGGAGCAATAAATGGCTGACCCATTATCGCAAGAAGGCACACGACAGACAAGCAACACTAAATCCGAACAAACACAAGGTACAGTTGTTAGTGCTGGTCCATATGTTGGCACGATTAAACAAACAATTGATAATACCTATGGCGGCAGATTACTTGTTTTTATTCCTGAGTTGGGCGGTGATCCTACAAATGTTAGTAGTTGGAAAACTATGCGTTATGCTTCACCATTCTATGGCGAAACAAACATTCAAGATGGCGGCGATTATAGTGGTAGTCCCCACACATATGGCATGTGGTTTGTTCCACCAGATGTAGGCAATCAGGTTCTTTGTATCCTATCGCAAGGTAAAGACTGGGATGGTTTTTGGTTTGCTTGTATTCCAGATGTGCCCTCTAACCACATGGTGCCAGGTATAAGTGCGCCAGTAGATGGCAGCAGCCAATCGCCAGTTGTTGATGCATATATTGATCAAACAACAGCAAGTAGATTATCAAATATTCACTCACTGCCAAAACAAGTTCATACTATTCAACAACAAATTTGGCAAACACAAGGTTTGCTAAACGATAGCGACCGTGGGCCAGGCACCAGCAGTTCACAGCGTGAAACGCCAAGCAGCGTATTTGGTATATCTACACCAGGTCGTCCAATAAAATCAACCGATCCTGACCTTTATGCTGATCCAGAAAGCAATGGTTCAAGCACAGTATCACAAATATTAGGTGTTCGTGGACGCCAAGGCGGTCATACATTTGTAATGGATGATGGTGATGCCCAAGGCAATAATCAAATGATGCGTTTGCGCACAGCAACTGGTCATATGATTATGATGAACGATACTAAAGGTTTTATCTATGTTATCAATAGCAAAGGCACTGCTTGGGTTGAAATTAACGCAACAGGCGATATTAATGTTTATGCACAAAGCAATCTTAATATTGAAGCTAAAGGTGGTATGCAACTTGAAACTCAAGGTGCCTTAAAAATTCATGGCAAAACAGTAGATATTGTTAGTGATGGTGCATTTAATATACAAGGCACGGATATTAACGTACTTGGCAGTGGCAATACTAAAATTACTGGAAAAACAAGCTTACATCTTAAAGCTAAAAACACATATCTTACTGGCGATAGTTGCATCCAAATTAAAAGTGATGGTCATATTGACTTAAAAGCAACTTGTCATACAATTAATACTGCTGATGCTACAAAAGCAACGGAAGCTGGACCAGCATCATCACCAAGCAATATGCCAACAGCAGAACCTTGGACTGGACATAAATCACCAGCCGCCCCAACAAGTCAACCTGGTTATGGACAACAACAAGGGCTTCCGCCATCTAATGGCAATAATAGCAGCAGTGCTGGACCGTATGGTGCTGCAAACAATTTTGGTAGTTCAACTGTTCAACAAAACTATGGACCTATGACCAATAATGTGCCACCAGTTGTTTATAACGATAATATAATCACAAGTGCAGGCCAAGGAAGCCAAGATGCAAACACTTCACCACCGCCGCAACAACCTGGTGTGAGTTATCTTGTAAGTGGAGCCATTGCTGGCGCAATTGCTGGCATTGCATTTGGTACAGGTGCAAGATTTGATGTTACCCAACTATCGCCTGGCAATAATAGTAATATAAATTATACTACTGGTGAATTGCAAAACAATCCAGGCAATCTTCCATATAACACAAGTGATACATATGCTATTGGATTTGCACATAATTTAGCTGTTTATTCACAACCAGAACAAGGTATTGCCGCCCTTGCTACTTTATTCCAGAACTTTAACACAAGCACATCGGTCATGTGTATTGATTTGATTACAAAATATTTAAATGCACAAACAAATCAAGACCCAAATGTTATTAATATGACTCGTTTTATGAAAACTAATCTTGGTATTAATAGCACGGATTATGTAGCACTTACCGATCCAACTACTTTACTTGGTTGGGTATCAAGCGTTATTAGATATGTTCAAGGTGGACTTATCTATACATATGACCAAATGGTCAGTGGTTGTGCGTTAAGTCTTGGTATGAGCAATACAATGTTCTTAAATGCATTGCAACCAATAAATCAGCCATGGCAAAATAATGGCGCAACCAATCAATATAGTGGCTTTGTTAATCCAGCAACTACATCAAGCATTACCAACAATGGCAGCAGTCCGCTACAACAAATAGCTACTCGTGTAATAAGTGGTGTATTGGGTAATGCAATAGGTCAAGCCTTGCGTGGTGGCAGCAGTAACCAACAATCATCAAGTGCTGGTCCTTCACAAACTATAAATGCTGCAACAAACGGTGCAACAGAAACTGATAATAGCGGTTACCGTGATATGAAAGCTACTACAAGTCAAACTTATGGTGGATACAGTGGCATACCAAGCACAACAGTTGTAAATTCTAATGGTTCATCTAATCCAACTCAAACCTATTATGATCCAACAACTGGACGAGTTATTAACGGCGGAACACCTGCTACAAATACTAATGCAGCAAACACACCACCAGGCGAATCTTATTATGATCCAAGAACTGGTCAAGTTATAACAACAACCGCATCACCTTCTGGCGACGGTTCGGTAACACAGACTGCACAACCAGCAGGCGACTCACAAAGTGCACTATATCAACAATCGCTTCCAGATACTTCTTTTACTCCAATTAACAACTATAGTTTTGCAAGTGGTTACAATACTACTGCTCAAGCAAATTATAATACTTCAACTACTGGTTTTGCTACACTTCAAACACCATCAAATCCTATTACATATAATAGTCAAACACTTAATGCAACCGAAGGAAACAATACCAATATAAACGGACCTAATACTGTAAATGAAGTAAGTAATTATAGTTTTGCGAGTGGTTATAATACTACCGCTCAAACTTATAATAATACAAATACAACAGGATTTGCGACATTACAGACACCGCTGTCAGATACAACAGCAAATCGTGATTATACCCCAAATCCTGATACATCAAATGTTCCACTGCCACCAGTGCGTCCAACTGATGCTGTTCCATTGCCACCTGTTCGTCCGCCTGATGCTGCACAAACACCAAGTGATTCAGTAGTAAACACTAATCAAGCAAATAATGAAACAATAAATGCTGCACAAGGCAATAATCCAGCGATTACTGGAAGCCCACCTTCCACAGGCACAGGCGGTCAAACCGGCGCACAAACTGCACCTGGCGGTAGCGCAGATACTGGTGGTGCTGGAAAGAGTTGTTAAATACATCATGGCTCTATATAAAGGTTACAGTAGTGTAAATCGTGATTTTGGTCCTTTTAATATCAGTGATAATGATCTGATAGTTCAAGACCTATTAAATCATTTAAGTATTCGTAAAGGCGAGAAACTTCACAATCCTTCCTTTGGAACTATTATATGGAACAGATTGTTTGATCCGCTTACACCAGCACTTCAATTAGAAATAAAAAACGATATTGATGCTATTATAAAATATGATCCACGATTTAATATTGTATCGCAAACTGTTGTGCAAGAATCGCCTGATGGTCGTGGTTTAATATTAAATTTTAGTCTAAGTTTTGCAACTGATAACAAGATAGCTGACCTTCAAGTATTATTTGATAAATCTAGCAATCAACTTTACGTTCTATAATAATAGTCGCATATTATAGATAAAATAAATACTTTGAGGTTTATAATGGCTACTAATTCTCGTCAAACAAATATATTCGCTGCTGAAGATTGGAAAAAGGTTTATACAACCTTTTCTAATGCTGACTTCCAATCTTATGATTTTGAAACTCTTCGCAAAGTCATGGTTGACTATGTTAAAACATATTATGCAGAAGATTTTAATGACTTTATTGAAAGCAGTGAATATGTTGCGCTATTAGACCTTATTGCATTTATGGGTCAAAGTGTGGCATTCCGCACAGACCTTAATGCTCGTGAGAACTTTCTTGACACAGCAGAACGCCGTGATAGCGTCCTGAAACTAGTAAAACAACTTAACTATGTTCCTAACCGCAACGTTGCTGCAAGTGGCTTGCTTAAAGTGGTTAACATAAGCACAACAGAAAATATCTTTGATATTAACGGAACAAATTTAAGTCGTGTCACTGTAAATTGGAACGATGCTAATAACCCAAGTTGGGTTAGCCAATTCACACAGATTCTTAATGCAGCTATCAGCAGCAGCACAAAGATTGGCAAACCATTTGCAAGCAAGAAGATTAACGGTATACAAACAGAACAGTATAATGTTGCTATTCCAAATACTATTCTACCTATTTTTGCTTTTAATAGCACCATTAATGACATTAATACAGATTTTGAAATTGTAAGTGCCAATATTACTAATACTGATACTATCAGCGAATATGATCCAGGCACCCGTGGTCAATTTGGTATGGTTTATCAA